>Ga0209491_10004598_pt1 | contig 21095 bp, 18 predicted proteins | sample BON02_FD_187213 | JGI IMG/M metagenome (GOLD analysis project Ga0209491, IMG submission 187213) | Freshwater microbial communities from Lake Bonney liftoff mats and glacier meltwater in Antarctica - BON-02 (SPAdes) (version 2) | ecosystem: Environmental > Aquatic > Freshwater > Ice > Glacier... | reverse complement strand
ACAATGTCATTGGTATGTACATCAACAAACACTATTTCAAAACAGGAACATATGGCGACTCCGTCGCTGCATGATCAACCCTTTATAGACACTACCCAAGCATGATCCTAATAAAATCAAGCCTTGTATTTGTCTCCAACCACGCGCTAAGTACTCATTTATGAAAATCATTGAATGCCCCCGTGATGCCTGGCAAGGGCATCATTCCTTTATACCCACTGATGGCAAAGCCCAGTACTTAAATTTACTTCTACAAGTAGGGTTTGATACCCTGGACTTTGGAAGTTTTGTGTCGCCAAAGGTAATGCCTCAGGTGCGAGATACCGCTCAGATCATCGAAAAATTCGACTTATCATCAACGGCCACCAAGCTACTCTCGATTGTAGCCAATGAGCGCGGGGCGCAGGCAGCGTGCGAATTTGAAGAGATAAAGTATCTGGGATATCCCTTTTCTATTTCTGAGACTTTCCAGTTTAGAAATACCAACGCGACTATTAAAACTTCGGTAGAGCGCGTAAAGGCAATTCAGGAATTGTGCAACAAACACCAAAAAGACCTGGTAATCTATATATCGATGGGCTTTGGCAACTCGTACAATGATCCATGGAGTCCTGAATTAGCCCTGTATTGGGTCGATGAGCTAGCCGTCCTTGGTATTCGTACTTTCTCTCTATCTGATACAATAGGAGTGGCCAAGGAAGAGGATATCCGGGCTATTTTTGGAGAGTTAATTACGTCTCGACCCGATTTAGAATTCGGGGGGCACTTTCATACCAAAGCAATGGACTGGCGCACGAAGTTACATGCAGCCTATGAATCGGGTTGTCGCCGGTTTGATGGCGCTATTATGGGGTATGGGGGCTGTCCTATGGCACAGGATGATCTCGTTGGTAATATGCCTACTGAACGCCTCTTGGAATACGCCAAAGAAATGAATGGACTGACCTCAATTGATCAGGGAGTACTTGGCGAAGCTACGCAATTTTTTGCAAAATTGGTTGGTTGAGAAACGCGGTTTACTTTTATCACTTCAACTTACGCGGGGTAAGTTGAAGTGATAAAAGTAAAATTTAACTCGCGCTAATTTCGATTACTTCACCAAACTTATTGTGGAAGGAAAAGTCAACAATACCGAGTGAGGTATCTTTGATGAGTGTTATCCAAGTTTTATATTCCAGAAACCACTTCATTTGCTGTGAAATAAGCCCCTTGGTAAAATAAGCGTGCAGGAAGGGGTGCAATGAAATACTGATCTTTCGCTCATTTTGTTTGGTCAGAATATAATCCAAGTTATTTTGGATCACATCCGAGATCAGAATACTTGCCTGAATCGTACCCGTACCGCCGCAAGTAGGGCAGTTTTCGCGAGTAATGATGTTCATTTCTGGTCTTACCCGTTGACGGGTAATTTGCATCAGACCAAACTTGGAGAGAGGAAGCACGGTATACTTCGATCGGTCGGATTTCATTTCCTCCCGCATTACTTCGTAGATCTTCCGCTTGTTCTCTGCTCTCTTCATGTCGATGAAGTCCACCACAATGATTCCTCCCATATCGCGCAGTCGTAACTGCCGGGCAATTTCTTTGGCGGATTCAATATTAACACTCAGAGCTGTTGCTTCCTGATCTTCCTCGCTATTGGATTTATTACCGCTGTTCACGTCTATGACGTGCAGGGCTTCCGTATGTTCTATAATAAGATAACCACCTCCCGGTAAACTTACCGAGCGGCCGAAAAGAGACTTTATCTGCTTTTCAAGACCAAATTGCTCAAATACCTTGTTCTTTCCATTGTGAAGGCGCAGAATATTTTCTTTGTCCGGTGCGATAGTCCGGATGTATGATTTTATATCCTCAAATACGTCCTTGGAGTCAACCGTAATACTGTCGAACGACTCGTTCAACATATCACGAATAATCGAAGACGCCCGGTTCATCTCTCCGATCACGCGGTCACGGGGTTTTGCGTCACGAAGAGTCTTGATACCTTTTTCCCACTTTTCGAGGCAATTTTGCAAGTCTTTATCGAGCTCTTCTACGTCTCGTCCCTGGGCCACAGTTCTAACAATAATCCCAAAGTTAGCCGGCTTAATCGACGACATAAGGCGCTGAAGCCGGGTACGTTCCTGACGATCAGTGATCTTTTTGGATAAGTTGACAGAATTGGAGAAGGGGACTAGCACTATATATCGGCCTGCAATAGAAATGTCACAGGAGAGGCGGGGGCCTTTAGTGGAAATTGGCTCCTTGACGATTTGTACCAAAATCGGCTGATTCTTGACTAATACTTTGTCAATCTTGCCGAGTTTCTCAATTTCGGGTTCCATCTTGAAGCTACTAAGCTTGCCCGAATTGGCCCGTTTGGAAATTACATCTTTGGTAAATTTATTGAGCGAATTGATATTGGGCCCTAAATCGAGATAGTGCAGAAATGCATCTTTTTCGTACCCGACATCTACAAAAGCAGCATTGAGACCCGTGACCAGCTTTTTCACGGTTCCGAGATAAATATCTCCTACTGTAAAGCTGTGGTCCGGCTCTTCAACGTGGTATTCGAGAAGGCGTTTATCCTGCAAAAGGGCTATACGTTCTCCCTTTTGAGTAGAATTTATTACTAATTCGTTACTCAATGTATAACCAATTTAATTGGTCTTAACTAGTTAAAAATCAACGCAACTATCCAAGCTAGAAGAGACTCCTGCCGGTTAGTGCGTATGAAAAAAGAGAAGATTAAAGAAAATAAGAATATTAGACCGGAAAAGAGATCAATTCCGGTCTAATGTTCTTATTTTTACCTTATTTCTTCTTATGTCTATTTTTTCTCAGACGCTTCTTTCTCTTGTGAGTTGAAATCTTATGACGCTTTCTTTTCTTTCCGCAGGGCATATTTTGACGGTTAATAGGGTGAAAATAATTATTTTATTTCTTAATCCGTTTCTCCAACTCGCCGATGGCCTGCTGAATTACCGGATCTGTCTCCTTCTTCTTCACGTCTGTGAGTACCTGTGAGGCCTCTTCGTCGCGTCCTAGTTCCACTAAACTTACGCCAAGATAAAACTGAGCTTTTGTATTGGAAGGATGATTTTGAAGAATCTGCTTGAAGCGCTCAACCGCTTTTGTGTATTGATTAGAGCGCATCGAGAGTATCCCCAGGTTAAACAATGCCAACTCATTGGTTGGGTCAGCATCAAGCACTCCCCGTAACAACATAATTCCCTGCATTGGATTGGCAGTATTTACATACGTCATGGCCATATTAGCCTTTGCCGAGAGTAATTCCGGGTTCTGATCAAGTGCTTTCTGGTAGTACACACGCGTTTTTTCCCCTAACCCTTTTGATTTAGCTTCATCCACCGAAAATCCGTAAGCATCGTAATAACGATCAGCGGCCCGAAGGTTATTTTCAAGTGACGGCTTCAGCAGAGCAACTTGCTCTGCGTAGAAGGCCGCACTATCAAACTTTTGGTATTTCCCAAACAACTCAGAGAGTTGAATGGCAGCAGCTGTTTTACCGTCAAAGGTAGCTTGGTAATACCGATTTCTCAAAGGATTAATTTCCTTTTGTTGATCAAGTGTAAGAGCCTGATTAGAGTGGTTGTCATTCGCTTCCGAACCGTTCGATTCTTCGGCGGTGGTAGCATCCTGTTCAATACTCTGTTCGGTTGTCATTTCCTGGCTTTTCGTATTGACCACTGTTTTAGGCAAACTGTACAACGTGCCCATCAAAACAACGGCTAAAACAGACACCAATACAATTGACTTATTCATAGTTAGTTATTCAGAGAATAATTTGGTCCTACAAAATGGCAGGATTACTTTTCAACAACAGTTTTCAAAGAATCATTGCTTTTAACTTGCTCAACAAACACCTTCGCCGGTTTGAAGCTAGGAACAAAATGCTCGTCAATGATCATTGACGTACCCTGCGAAATGTTGCGGGCTACTTTGCGAGCACGCTTCTTGTTAATGAAGCTGCCAAATCCTCTCACGTAAAGATTTTCGCCATCAGCGAGTGAATCTTTTACCACGGTGAAGAAAGTTTCTAGAGTCTGCTGAACATCAGCCTTGTCAACACCTGTTTTCTCAGAAATCTGTGCGATTACGTCTGCCTTAGTCACTGTATTTATTAACTTTTAAGTGTATATTGTTACGTTTACAATATTCCCTTCCTGATTTTTGGGAGTACAAAGGTAGCGTAATTTTAACAAAATTTAAAAGGTATTCTACTTCCTTTTTTTTCTAATCCATTAAAAAACAGGAAGTAAAACTTTATAAGTGAGACAGAAAGTATAAATGAGAACCACCGATTTTAGTGAAAAGTTAATCATTTGGTACCACCGGCATCACCGGGATTTGCCTTGGCGACACACCTCCGATCCCTATTGCATATGGATGTCAGAGATAATATTACAGCAGACGAGAGTGGCGCAGGGTCTCCCTTACTACCTCCGATTTGTCGAAAAGTATCCAACCGTTTTTGACCTTGCTAATGCCGACGAGCAAGAGGTGCTCCGACTGTGGCAAGGCTTAGGTTATTATTCTCGCGCCCGCAACATGCATCAAACGGCCCGGCAGGTAGTCGATGAGTTTAATGGTCAATTCCCAGAGACTTACGCTAGCCTATTAAAATTGAAGGGGGTAGGCGAGTATACCGCTGCTGCTATTGCTTCCTTTGCGTTTGGGGAAGCAGTACCCGCCGTGGATGGAAATGTGTACCGGGTACTAGCTCGTATTTTTGGTATTAAGACGGATATTCTGAGTAGTCCAGCCAAAAAAGAGTTCATGGAGGTTGCCCGAACCTTGATTCCAGAAAAAGACCCCGCTACCTTCAATCAGGCGATGATTGAATTTGGGGCGATTCAGTGTCAGCCAGTAGTGCCCGACTGCCTCATCTGCCCATTTAATGGCAGTTGCTATGCATTCGAAAACGGAGCGCAGACTACTTTACCGGTGAAGTTAAAAAAAACCAAAATACGCGACCGGCATTTGAATTACATCGTCCTCAAAAAAAACGGTCAGTTGGCCATGAGTCAGCGGGGGGCAAAAGATGTCTGGCAGGGACTGTATGATTTTTATCTGTTAGAAACCCCGCAGGCAGCGGATGAAAACCTTGATATTCTCCTTAATGACCCTCAGGTTGCTTACTGGGTTGGAAAGGGAAGGGTAGAGGTTCCCCGGAAAACTTACGTACATTTGTTGTCTCATCAGAAGCTCTACGCAAGGTTTTGGCAAATTAGTCTCGACGAAGCCGAAGTGACGGAGCTACCCGGTCAATTATCGTTCTACGAACCAGATGAAGTAGAAGAATTACCTAAGCCGATTCTGATTGACACATTTATAAAAGAGCATTTTATTTCGTAAGTTTATGGACAGATCTTTGGGTAACCGTAATGCCTGCTAATTGGTCTTAGAGGCCAAAAAAGAAGAATCCTGCCCCTATGAGGGCTACTGTAATGTTGTTGAATTTGATAAAACTAATCCATCATGGCTGGAAGCGTTAACAAAGTAATTTTAATTGGAAACCTAGGGAGCGATCCCGAAATACGGTATCTGGAAGGCGGCTCTTCGGTAGCTCGCTTTAACATTGCAACCTCAGAGTCGTACACGAATAAAACGGGAGAGCGGGTAGAGCAGACCGAATGGCACCGAATCGAACTCTGGGACCGCCTTGCTCAGATTGCCGAAAAATACCTTAAAAAAGGTAACTCGGTGTACATTGAAGGGAAAATTCGGTCGGAAAACTGGACGGATAAGGAAGGCCAACAGCGGACGGGTATTACGATCCGGGTTAACAACATGACACTATTGGGGAGTCCTAATTCCGGTGGGAGTAATGACGGTAATTATAATGCTCCTGCGTCAACACCCCAATCTCAGTCGACCCCGTCGAATCCCCGTCCGGCAGATCCGGTTCCTCCGGCAATTGCCTCAGCTGGAGATGATGATGATCTACCTTTTTAAGCTAACTAGTGTACGCCCCCTGTCAGATCAGGGGGCTTTTTTGTGCAAAAATCCAAAAAATACGAATTGAGATGAGGCAGAAGCAGAAAATATTGTCGTATGTTTCGAGAACATACGGTAGTAGGTACAAATTTATACGTTTTTTTAGCGTAGTCGAGGTATCGTTGGTGGTACCACACAACCCCAAAACAGTCATTATACATTTATACAACTAAGTGAAAGAACAAAAAGATAGCGACGACCCCTCGTCCCGACCGTACCCGGGAAACACTATGAAGCAACGTGCTGTGTTTCCCTTACTCATGGGTACTTTCTCTTTATCATTTCCACCGCTCCTGCCGGAGCTCATGATTATTATCGGAATTCTTGCTGTTTCGTTATTACTCTCGGCGCTCAGGGCTGCCTATGCTGTTACGTCTACCTCCGACGCTCCTTGGGAACGAAGAAGTCAGACTGATTACGGTGTGTTGGAGCCCGTCCACAAGCTTACCCTTTCCCTGTTTCAAAGGGCGAGTACCCTCTTTGCGTTTTTATTGGTTACCCGGCTTTTCTGGGTCGTTGCACAAGATCCAACGTTGAGTTTGTATAGCTGGGTACCCGTTCTGGCCTTAGTGGTATGGCTGTGGATCGACGCCATGGTTCGTTACCTTGCCGGGCGCAACGCCATCAGCCTTACCCAAAAGGCGACGCCAATTATCAGACCGATTATGAAGATACTTAGTCCTTTGAGCGTGGCTCTTACTTCCTGGGGTACTAAGTGGGGTATATTGCTCAATGAACAGGCAGAAAGTAGAGGTGAGCGTCTGGAAACGGATGGAGACAACGAAGACGAACGGGAGCTGTTGAGGGGACTAGCTACTTTTGGACAGAGAGCCGCCCGGCAGGCTATGCAACCTCGGCTTAATATTACAGCCGTTGATATTGAGCTTGATTTTCACGAATTAATGGATAAAATTAATAAATCGGGCTATTCGAGGATTCCGGTTTATCAGGATTCGCTTGATTCTGTAGAAGGGATTCTATACGTCAAAGATCTACTCCCGCACCTCCACCGTGATGAGCACTTTTCGTGGCAGAAACTATTGCGTAAAGCATATTTTATTCCAGAGAGTAAAAGACTGGATGACCTCATGCAGGAATTTCAGAATCGTAGGGTACACATGGCAGTAGTGGTAGACGAGTACGGTGGAACCAGCGGACTCATTACCTTGGAAGATATAATAGAAGAGATTTTCGGCGATATTAACGATGAATACGATGATGCTGATGAGGTTAACTTTACGCAGGTTGACGATAAGACTTATATTTTTGAAGGGAAAGTCCTGATCAATGATTTTTGCCGAATTCTTTCGCTCGATTCTAATTATTTTGAGGAAGTGCGAGGCGGTAGTGAATCACTCGGTGGATTATTGTTGGAATTATTCTCACGATTGCCGCTTACCGGTGAACAAGCCACTCACCGGGAAGTTGCTTTCAAAGTCCAATCGGCCGACAAGAAGAGGATCAAAAAGGTTCGGATTCAATTGGGGTAGGGATTATTCAAATAGTACAAATCGAAAAATAAGTTCGCACAAAGAACAAAAGCTTTTGTCATATGCAAAGTAATACCTAGCTTTGCCCTGCAAATAACGACTACATTATTTGCAATGAGTACATACCAATCCAAAGTCCTCTATGAGGCACTTACATACGACGACGTTCTCCTGTTACCTGCCTATTCGGAGGTTCTCCCACGCGACGCCAAAACTGTTACCCAGCTTACCCGTAATATCCAGCTTAACATACCGTTGATCTCGGCGGCCATGGACACGGTTACCGAGTACGAACTAGCCATTTCAATGGCTCAGGAAGGTGGTATCGGCATGATTCACAAGAATATGAGTCTCGAAGCGCAGGCTGAGCAAGTACGCAAGGTAAAGCGTTCGGAAAGCGGTATGATCATCGACCCCATCACTCTTACCGAAGGAGCTACGCTTGGAGATGCCCAGCAAATCATGCGTGAATTCAAGATTGGAGGTATCCCCATTGTTGATAAACATCAGAAGCTGATTGGTATTTTGACCAATCGTGACCTTCGTTTTCAGCGCGATATGGCCAAGCCGGTGACGGATATTATGACCCGCGAAAATTTAATCACTGCTTCGGAAGGTCTATCTCTCGACGGTGCGGAGTCAATCTTACAGGAGTTTAAAATCGAAAAACTTCCCATTGTAGATAAGGAGTACCGCCTGACGGGCTTGATTACCTACAAGGATATCCTAAAACGTAAATCACACCCAATTGCCTGTAAGGACGAGTACGGGCGTCTACGAGTAGGCGCTGCGGTAGGTGTTACTGCCGACCTCGTACAGCGCGTAGAAGCACTGTTAAAGGCTGGTGTTGACGTAGTGAGCCTTGATACCGCCCACGGACACTCACGTGGGGTGATCGAAGCGGCTAGGGCCATTAAAGAGAAATTTCCCAAACTTGACGTGATTGCCGGAAATATTGCCACCGGAGAGGCCGCTACGGCCTTAGCCGGAGCGGGCGTTGACGCGGTAAAAGTTGGAGTTGGTCCGGGAAGTATCTGTACTACTCGTATTATTGCCGGAATTGGAGTACCCCAATTATCGGCTGTTATGGAAGCGGCTCACGCCTTGAAAGGTACGGGTATCCCAGTGATTGCCGATGGAGGTATTCGTTACTCAGGTGATGTAACGAAGGCGATTGCTGGCGGTGCAAGTACCGTCATGATTGGTTCGATGCTGGCCGGTACCGACGAGGCACCGGGCGAAATCGTAATTTACGAAGGACGTAAGTTCAAAGCCTACCGAGGTATGGGTTCGGTAGAAGCGATGGAAGGTGGGTCAAAAGATCGTTATTTCCAGGACGCCGAAGATGACGTTAAGAAGTTGGTACCCGAAGGAATCGTTGGGCGAGTTCCCTTTAAAGGGAAAGTTTCGGAGATTCTCTATCAGATGGTAGGAGGCTTGAAAGCCGGAATGGGCTACTGTGGTGCTGCTGATATCGAAGCCTTACACAAAGCTCAATTTGTGAAAATTACCAGTGCTGGTGTTCAGGAAAGCCACCCCCACGATATCATGATTCAAGAGGAAGCGCCAAATTATTCGGCGCGGTAGGTTTCATATTGAAATAATAAAATCCCGGCCACTGATTTCAGTGGCCGGGATTTTATTATTTACTATTCTCTCAATTAGGAACAAGTTTAAAATAAGGTAAACGTTAATTTGGATTGATTCGATAGTTCAAATCGGGTATCTTAGGGTGATATTGAATACGTTTGTCCTCTTTGATGGTCTTATCGACCTTGATACCCTTTTGATAATCTTGCAGGTTAAGCCGAACGACAACAGTGAGTCCGGTTTTGGTAGAAGTAGCCTCCATACGTTCTTTGACAGTCTGATAATCAGAGAAGACCACCCCACTCATGGCCTGATGCACATGGCAAAAGAGGCGGTGTTCGATAGGACGGTTGGCCGCTGCCATTCCATTTGGAGGCGTAGGGCGGATAATGGCTGATGATAAGTGACACCCCCAATTCCTGGGCCAGGCCAAGCAACTTGTCCTTGAAGATATGGTGGCGGTAAGAGTTGGCTCCCCCCGCATCACACAGGAGGTAGATATTGGTGGCATCCGGGTACAGGTGGATACCGTTCTCAGTCCACCACCAGCGCAAATTGTCTACGACGAAATCTGCGGTTTCGGCACTGTTACCAATAGAAATGTATCCCCTGCTTGCAGGTCATAGATGCCGTGAGGAATCACTCTGCCTTCCGAGAGATATTCGTAGTCATACACTTTGATAGGAGCCTGGCAATAGCACCTGCCCTCGCGGTACAAGTTGCCGAGTCGCTCCTTTTTCTTGCAATCAATGCTGATGATTGGACTTTGTGTGCTCATTATCAGTTGGGTAATGATAGCAAACTGTTCATTTCGCTGGGCGTAGGTTCCCAATTGCTTGCGGTACCCATATCCCGATTCTTTCAGCAGGCGTTTGAACGATCCATGGCTGACGCCGTTTGCATACTCCTGGTTGAATAGTTTGGCCAACTCTTTGGGTTTTTTACTCATCCAGAAAACACTTGGTTCCGTGGGGCTACCTGCTTTAAAACGCTCTGTAAAAGCAATTAATCTTTGCTCTAAATCAGGGTCTTGGCTATTTTTTTGCGGCCACCGCCCGGTCTGCGTTGCTTGCCTATTGGTATTTCTCCGTACTTACTTTCATCCAACAATTCAGTGATACCTTTGTAGAGGGTGCGCGTGGAAATACCTAACAGGCGAACCATATAACGCTTGCCGCCATGACCTAACTTCTGAGCTTCTATGGCTGCATAGTGACGCTGCTCTTTCTCTGACAAACGACTGTGATGGAGTCGCATCAAGCGCTCTGTTTCTGTATCATAAAAGTGTTTACTTTACTTAATTTTAATTCCTCACTGATTTTTAACTAAAGTTGGTGATATTTATTCTACCTAAGTAGTTACATTTTTTATAATAAATATCATTGTAAAAAGGGAGTTGTCCTCGGCTAAAATACCCACTGGAAGTAATATTCAAAAACTTCGGAAGTTTCTGAATATTACCCATCTAACGGAAGGTGCTTTAAATGGCATTATTTGACTAGTAGCATAGTTACTTGGTTTACAAGAGTATAGAGTTTTGAATTTTTAGAAGAAAGCTGCGGTGGTATACAGCTAGTGTACTTCTTTTTTTCATAAGTTTACTGGTTCAAAAAAATATACAACTCCCTATCCGGACTTCTATGAAGAAAAACATTACCCTGATTAACTGGGTGCTGGTAACCTTGGTGGCCATTGCTACCTTCCTGAATGAATATAACCTACTCACGATAGCACCCGATGTGCTGCTGGTGATGCGGTGGGTGGCCATAACCGGATTGTTGGCCTACGCCTTTGTGAAGCAGAGCCTTACCACGTCCATTATCGTAGCCATGGTAGTTGGCACCGAGATTGGCTACGATTACCCGGAGGCAGCTACCAACCTACGATTCCTGCGCCAAATATTCTTGCGTATGATCAAAACTATCATAGCGCCGCTGCTATTTGCGACCCTCGTCGCGGGTATTGCTGGTCACTCCGACCTCAAACAGGTGGGCCGTATGGGCTGGAAATCGCTGCTGTACTTTGAGGTAGTGACCACCATCGCATTGTTTATCGGTTTGTTTTTTGCCAATTGGTTCCAGCCCGGTGCGGGACTTACAGCCCCGGCCAGTTTTAGCGGCGAGCTACCCAAAGTGGAGGCCCAAACCTGGCAAGACATCATTCTCCACATCTTTCCCGAAAACCTTGCCAAATCCATCTACAATGGTGAAGTGTTGCAGGTGGTGATTTTTAGCGTTTTGTTTGGGGTGAGTCTGGCGTTGCTGCCGGCCGCTAAGAAACAGAAATTTGTCACTGGTGTCGAATTGCTGGCCGAGGTGATGTTTAAATTCACCAAAATCGTGATGCTATTTGCACCGATTGGGGTAGGAGCGGCCATTGCCGAAACCGTCGGTCACATGGGTATTGACGTATTGAGCAATCTGGCCATGCTGCTGGTGACCCTCTACTGCGCGTTGCTGGCCTTCATGCTGCTCGTGCTGGTGCCGGTGGCCCTTTTCGTCCGGGTGCCCATTATCAAATTTGCCAAAACCATTGCCGAACCTGTTTCCATCGCTTTTGCCACCACGAGTTCGGAAGCGGCCCTGCCCAAGGCGATGGAGAAAATGGAAAAGTTTGGGGTACCCCGCCACATCGTGTCGTTCGTTATGCCCACCGGATATAGCTTCAACCTCGACGGTTCCACGCTTTATCTGTCTTTAGCTACCATTTTTGTGGCTCAGGCGGCCGGGATTGATTTTCCCATCGAGCAGCAAATCGGCATGGTATTCCTCCTTATGCTCACGAGTAAGGGCGTAGCGGGTATTCCCCGCGCCACCCTGGTAATTCTGCTGGGCGCCGTGGCTAGCTTTGGGCTACCCGAGTGGCCAGTATTGCTCATCATGGGCATCGACGAACTAATGGATATGGCTCGTACATCGGTCAACGTTATCGGGAACTGCCTGGCCACGACCGTAATCGGGCGCTGGGAAGGCGAGCTTGACGACGCAAAAATGCAAGCTTCTGATAGGGTAGAAGAAGTAGATATATTAGAAGAAATAGCGGAGCACTGATAGGTTTCAAGTGCTGGTTTCCCAAAGCCTAAAGGCTCTTTTCTGTTCAATGCAGAGAAGAGCCTTTTTTTATGCGGGTTCGTTAGGGAAGATGGGTTCTGTTCTATATTTTGCTTTTGTATATAATCGACCATGCATGGAACCCATCATTCAAACCACAAACCTCACCAAATATTACGGAAGCACGCAGGTGCTTAAAGGCATTAACCTTACTGTGTTACCCGGCCAAATCATTGGCTACATCGGCCCCAACGGAGCCGGAAAATCAACCACCATCAAAATTATGACGGGCCTGCTCACCGAATACGGTGGCTCCGTGAAGGTGAAAGGTCTTGAAGTGTCAGAAAACCCGCTGGAAGTAAAGCAGATCATCGGCTACGTACCCGAAAATGCCGTGATGTACGATGTACTCACTCCGACGGAGTATTTCCGTTTCTTGGGTAGTCTGTATCAGAAAGAGAGCCGCGTTATGGTTAAAAAGGGGGATGGACTCCTGCGAATTTTTGGACTCTATGACCACCGGGACGAGCGCATGACTTCCTTTTCGAAGGGAATGAAACAGAAGGTGCTACTTATCTCCGGGATGCTGCATAACCCGGATATCATCTTTTTTGACGAACCACTTTCTGGTCTGGATGCTAATTCGGTGATTTTGCTCAAAGAGATTCTGCAACAACTCAGCCGGGCGGGGAAAACGCTTTTTTACAGCTCCCACATTATGGAGGTAGTGGAGAAAATCTGCGACCGGATTGTACTGATCAATCAGGGGGCCATTATCGCCGACGGTAGTTTTGAAGAGCTCAAAAATCAGCAGCACTCTGGCTCGTTGGAGCAACTTTTTAATCAACTCACGGGGAACGATGAGCACTTGGCGTTGGCGGATGAATTTGTACAGATAATCCAGGAGTAATGACGATGGAAAAGCGCACTAATTTTTATTTAAAATTACTGGATCTATTCGCGGTTCCCTTTTGGCGAATGGGGGTAGACTATGATCAACTCCGTTCCATTGTTGGGGTAAAATTGACCATGGATCAACGGCGTACCCGTACCGGGTTTAACGGAAATGAACAACAACCCAATAAATGGGGGTACGCCTGGACCTTGGTAGTTACGATGCTAATATCCTCTTTCGTTGCCGTGGTTGTATTGGTATGGCCCACACCGCTGGGCGCTTACTCTGTGGTGGCCTCCTACGCCATGATCCTTATCATCATGACCCTTATTACGGATTTCTCACAGGTCATTCTGGATAGCTCCGATAGTATCATCATTCTGCCCCGACCCGTTAGTAACAAAACGCTCGTTAGTTCGAGGCTCGTTCACGTAGTCATCTACTTGACCCAGCTCTCGTTGGCGAGTTTACTACCCGCTATTATTGCCACGTTTTATAAATACGGGCTTTCGGCCGGACTGGTATTGACTTTCATGGCGTTCCTGATCGCCCTTCTGTCGGTCATCCTTACCATGATATTGTATCTGGTGATTATGCAATTTGCCACCGAAGAAAGACTACGTAACATCATCAATGGAATTCAAATTGTGATGGTGGTTGTGATAATGGTTGGATATCAGGTAGTGCTTCGGGTATTTGATATTGAAGCGATTATGGAGTCTAATTTGTTTGAGCCCGCCTGGTGGCATCTCTTGGTTCTGCCGCTGTGGGTTGGGAATATAATGCACGGACTAATTGATGGAGTTTTTGACATATACGTTATTGTATCTATCTTACTTCTGCTGGTAACCCCTCTGCTTTCGGTCCGGGTGATAAACTCTCGTTTAGCCAATCGATTTAGCGAAGGCATCGGTAGTATCGACACCGTGGTGAATAAAAAGGTGAACCAATCAGTCAGCCGACGACAAAGAAGCTTACCGGAGATTCTTTCCGGCTGGTTTTGTGCTACTCCTGCCGAACGGGGCAGTTTTGAGTTCGTGTGGAAAGTAACGGCCCGCGACCGGAAGTTTAAATTGCGGGTGTATCCGAGCCTAGCCTATTTTCTGGTGCTGGTTCCTACTTTTTTTATGAACAAGGACCTTACCATTTCTGAAATGATAACGAAGGCGTCCGAGTCAGATTGGCAAATGGTGTTTATTATTTATTTCAGTTCGCTCATTATTTCCTCAGTTATTCAAAATATTACCTATCTGGATCAATATAAGGCGGCCTGGATTTATCGCATTGCTCCGATGGCCCATCCAGGAGAAATTCTGTCGGGAAGTTTGTGGGCGATGGTAGTTAAGTTCATGTTCCCCGCCATGGCCCTGATCGGCGCTATTATTGTGTACCTCTGGGGAATGGAAGGGTTAGATGATTTGCTATTTGGAACAATTGTTCTGCTTATTGTCCAGCTGGTAATTATCTTGGCTACCAAAAATCACCTTCCGTTTAGTCAAGAGTTTACAAAAAATAGCGGGGGTCAGTTTGTCAGAGTATTATTACTATTTTTTGGAATGGCCCTGGTTGGGTTTGGGCACTGGGCCATCAGTCAGATACCCTTTGTGATTCTGGGATTGACCCCTTTTTTACTGTGGCTACTCTATTTTCTCAACCTGGAAATACGGAAGTTAGATTGGAATAAAATAAACTGACGAGATTGATAAAAGTAAGAGCGGCAATGGTACTGATTTTTTGTCAGTACCATTGCCGCTCTTACTGGGTTCTACCCGAAGGATGCTTTTTTACTCTTCCGCGTGAAATAACGCCTCGGCGGGTACGGGCTGTTCTTCAATATCCTGCGATTGCCACGTCCAGTCCAGATTAGGCTTACCGTTTCCTGTCTTATGGAAGTAAATCCGGAAGGGGTGGTAGCCTGCTTTTAAGTACACAATGCTCGACGTAGCCATTCTCAATTTGGGTTGATCGGGATAGCTGCGGTCAATCACCATAGCGTCGTGTAGTTTGAACAGGTAGCTGCCGTTTCCGTTCATCGTAAACTGGTACGTACCATCCTTCGGGATTTTGAGGTAGCCCTTTTCGCAGATCATACCTTCCTTTAATGCTATTTTACTGATATCACCCTCCGGGGTAATACCCTTTTGCAAGGCCGGTTGATCGGTAATATCTGTCACCCACGGGTAGGTACCCTCGTGGGCAAACCACTGTACGCCGGGAGTTGCCTGTGGGATTTCCACGGCAGTCATCATCGCCAAGTCATAGGGGCGCGGGGCCTCCGTATTGGGCCTCCTTACCTGCGTTACTTTATCTTTAAATACTTTTTGTAAGTAGGTATAAGCAGCTGTTTTGGCCAGGTTTTTCGATTCTTGAGGGTCGGTCACGACGTTGTAGATCTCAAAGTCATCGTTCGCTGATTTGATGTCGTAGCGCACACCTACAAAATCCCCAAGTCGAATTTTCTGCATCTGATTGCGTCTTCTGCCTTGGTGAGTAGCCACAAACTCATCAAACTTGGGCGTCGTGCCGTTGTTTTCGTACTCGATATAGACAATACTCTCTTTTTGCGTGCCTTTTCCGGTCAGGGAAGGAAGCAGCGAAACCCCATCGGTGCGGGCAGGAGCGGGAATTTGGGCGGCATCAGCAAAAGTTGCCAACCAGTCGTACAAAGCACTCGGCTGGCTTATGACTTTGTCGGATGGTACCGTTCCGGACCATTGTACTAGCGTAGGCATCCGGATGCCGCCTTCCCATACGTCCCGTTTGATGCCGTCGAACGGACCGAAACTATTGAAAAAGGTCGGCTTGTAATCTTCTTTCAGGTAGGATTCGATGGATGGACCGTTGTCGGATGTAAACACGACCATCGTGTTCTGATCAATTTTCATATCTTTCAATAGCTGCATGATATCACCGATGCCGTCGTCAATTCTCCGGCATAGCGAAGCGTAGCGTTTGTACACATCGGGCCATGCTATTTCGGGCGTTGCAGGGTTCTTATCGTGGTCGTAGGTGGCATTGACGTAGTCGGAGTGAATGTAGGAATCAGGTACACCAGAGGCAGTGTTGATCATTTTCCCTTTCGTACCCAACCACTGCAAGCCGCCTGTCAAGCCACCGCCTTTGGGGTATGCCTGAGTGGGAAGTTCAAGTACAGCGTGGGGTACATCGTAGGCCAGGTACATAAAAAATGGTCGGTCTTTACCCCCTTGTTGTTTGATGATATCCTTGGCCTTGGCGGTCCAAAGGTCGGTGGTGAAGCATTTGTCCAGGCCAGCCGATACCTCGTTCCTATTTTCCCAAATCTCTTTTTTGCCCCGGTAGAACCCTTCCACCGGATAATGTTCGTGACCGTCGGCGTGCCGGATGTAGGCATAGGAGTAGTCAAATCCACGGTTCAAAGGGTGGGCGGGCCAGTTGGGTGCTTCTACATCCACGCCTTGTAGTCCCCACTTACCAACTAGGTTGGTAGTGTACCCGGTTTCCTTTAACACCGAACTCATGGTGTAGGTGTCTTGCAACTCTTTGTCAAACTGGTTATTCCGGATATTGGCGTGCCCTTGGGTTACCCCCAGCATCAGCGAGGCCCGGGATGGTGCACATACTGGGGCGGCGCAGTAGTGGTTGGTCAGCATGGCACCATTGGCGGCCATAGCATCGAGCGCCGGAGTAAACTGCCAGGGCTCGCTCCGATTATTGGCTTTCATCCGTTGCTTTTGCCAGAAAACCCCCAAATCCCCCCAGCCCATATCATCCACGAGGATGAAAATGATATTGGGCTTGGTCTTGGATGTTTTTCCAGTCTGCGAAAAAGTGGGTAAGGCAAGAATAGAAAAGAATAGTAATACTGAAAGCTTAACGGAGTACTTCATTTTTAAAATGTCTAGTGGGAATATAGAATAGCAGCTTAGGATAGTTCTCATCTGTTTAGAGACGTATTACCTCTCATTATAACCTATTAGCAAGCCTTTTTTTAACATATTTCCCTTTATTGATCTAACTTGATTTTTGTCGTTATACCGACTCCTTCCTTACCGTCCGCTAAAACATAGAACAGCCGTAGTATCGAAAAGAGCAACTAAACCCACCGGGTATGCATTTGAGGGACTAACGCGCTGGTTTTAAATAGTACTTCTGAATTTATGTAGAGAAGGTAAGTGAAGGAGTTGTGAGTTATAGAAATCATTATAATACCTCATGACCTGGAATTGGCAGTATGACAATTGGCTTAACTTTACCTTTGCTTCTGATCTTTTGGTACCCTACGAACGGGAATTTTTGCTTCGGTTTCTAATGCCGCAGTAAACCGTAAGGATCGACTATTTGATCCAGGTACTGATCACCATAGCCATATTCTGAGACTTTACTGAGTGTTGAATAAACGAGGCTGGAAAAACCGATCGGGCATTTTGATACGCTGAGGCAATTTGCTCCGGGCTGAGTTCTTTCTCCGCGGCATCCACCGGATTGATTAGCAATAATTTCTTCGTAGCCAAAGCCGCTACCAGATCCGGTAAATCGTACCGGGCTAGGGCACCCGCGACGGCTGACATGGCAAATTTGGTTTTATAGAGTCTCTCCTCCGTAATGGATTGGTAGGAAACCAGCGGATGAAGTAAGGCAATGTGCGCAAAAGGATTGTTGATAATGGCCGCGTGGAGCAAATCAGAGGTCAACGTGCCGGTAGCTATGGCAGTCAACAGCTGGTTAGGTGAGGCTAACTTTTTTATAAAATCAGTGAGAATAGTAATCTCACCGGTCCGTACGCCTACCAGACTTTGGTGAGTTTGAATACCCGCGTACCATAGATTAAGGGGTACTTCTTCCAGCACAGAATCGCCACCTTTCATGTAGCCATTGCCTAGCTCGCCGTATCCGCTCAGATCGGGTATTACTATTTCGTACCCTTGCATGACTAGTTGCTCAACCAGTCCGTCTTTTTTTAAGGCGGTAGCTTTTCCGTTTTCATCCAGAAATAGGAGTGTTTTTCCGTTGGAAGTGAGGGGTTTGAGCCACAGAACTGGTAGATAATACGCCCCCATACCCTTCACTAGGTACTTTTCAAGGGTGTAGCCCGAGTGCTGCATCCTACCCGAAAACACGACGTCCGTTTTAATTGGTGGGTTTTCGTAGCCCGAAAGGGATATAACCTGAGTTCGAAGTGTATTCAAGTCCTGAATATCCTCTTTGTGTTGTTCGCCTCGTTTTTGCACTAAGTCCTGCGTATACTTTTTATTCAGGCTGAACAGGCTTTTACTTTTCAGAGCTTGAAATACATCACCACCCGGCGTAGAGTATAATTCTTCCTCTTTGAAAATATCGATGGCCAAGTCTTCCGGACTACCGGGATTGGAAAGGTACTTTTGAAAAAAAGCGTAGGTCGCCTCCCTATTTTTGGGGGTAGAAGCATGGGGAGCGTCATCCTCTACTTTACTCAGGTGATCGGGCTTGCCGTAGGCCCGAAAGGCTGCTTTGGCCTCGGCGTAGATATCTCGTACGCCCTGAATAGGGAACATATCACGCGTGGTACTTACGATCAGGGTAGGTTTGGGCGCTCTGATTTCAATGTAGTCTGCCAGATCAAGACCCTTTTCCAAGCTGCTGACCAGGTTTTGTTCGGCGTCCTGCGGACCCATTGATTGCCATAATTTATCCGTTGTGGTGATATAGCATTCGGGGGCGGCGGCAAGAATGCGGTCGTCTACGGCGGCGATATAGGCGGTTTGGGTGCCCCCGCCCGACCGGCCCGTTATGCCAATCCTTGCGGGGTCAACTTCGGGCCGGGTAATCAGGTAATCAATGGCCCGGATGCCATCCCAGATAAAATAGTTTGCGGGTGAAAGGCCCGAAACGAACGTCTGGGTACCTGAGTAAGAATGGTCTTTGGTAGGGGCAGACTTATCGTTGATATCTCGGTACTGCCGCCGCTCACCTTGTCCGATGGGGTCAAAGGCTAGTACAATGAATCCCTTTTTTACATAGTTCAGGATGGTATGCTGGTACACATGGCTACGGAATCCATTGGCACTGTGTCCGCTACAATACAGAATGGCGGGGAGTTTTTCCGGTTTATTGTTAGGAATGAATAGCGCTGCCGTTACAAAGTAGCCCGGCTGCGACTCAAAGTAGAGTTTTTCTACCCGGAAATTATCTCGGTCTAGGGTACCGGTAATAACCGGATGTAAGGGGGTCTTTTCGGGGAAGGGCCCTACTGCTTCGGCCAGTTTTTGCCTCACTAATTGCTGCCGCTTCTGCCAGTCAGGTTTGGTTTGTAGTTTCGCTATGGCTGCTTGCCGCTTTTCCAATTGCTCGGAAGCCCGCTCGTAGATACGCCTGTACAGAGACATAGCCGGGCTGCCTTCGTGAAATTTCCAGTAGTCAAAAACATCAAGGTCTTCCTGAGCGGAAACATGCGTAGCAGATAGGACCACCAGTAAAAAAATCACACCGTACTTTCTTATAATTTTTGTTGGTCTCATAGATTTTAGTTTGCCTTTAAATATGTGCCTGTTTGGTAGATTATTGCTCGCTTTGTTCCTTTTTCTGTTTGATAAAATAGTCGTTATTATCGTATCGGGAAGCGGCCGCCCATAATACGTTGGTGGTGGGTAAATACTTCTGTAATGCTTTTTTTACTTTATCGTACTTCTTTTGGCCTGCTACATTATTCCATTCGTTGGGGTCAGTTTTTACCAAATAAAGTTCTTCGGTGCCGTCTTCGTACCGGATGTAGCGGTAATCCTTGGTCTTTACCGCGTGATTATTGCGGGCCCAGGTTATAAGCGCAGGATACAGCCACGCACTTTTCGGGTTTTTCAATAAAGGATATAGGCTACGGGCTTCTAGGTTTTTGGGAGCAGCCAAACCGCACAAATCGGTAAGGGTAGGGTAGATGGAAAACAGCTCTACGGGCGCGTCCACTTTGGTGTTTGTGGGAATACCCGGACCGGAGAAAATCAGTGGGGCTTTCGTTGCCCGATCCCAGAGGCATACCTTGGCGAAAGTGCCTTTTTCCCCTAACCGATATCCGTGGTCCGACCATAGTACCACAATGGTATTCTGGGTGTGCGGACTATTTTCCAACGCATTGAGTACCTCTCCAATGTAATGATCCACAAACGAAACACTGGCGAGGTAGCCTTGCAGGACATTGCGCCATTGATTATTCTCAATGGCCCAGTCGGTGGTGGGCATCATAGGCAAATCGTCAATTTCCAGGGCTATTTTGGGTAGATCTTCCCGGTCGGTTTTCAGGTAGGCAGGCAGGTGAAGTTTCGCGGGATCGTACAGATCGAACCACTTTTGCGGTACGTACCAAGGTACATGGGGTCTCAGAAAGCCCACCGACAGGAAGAAGGGCTTGTCGTAACTGCGCCCCAGCCGTTCGATGGCCCATTGGGCTGATTGGTAGTCAGGCATCTGCTCATCCCGCTCCGGATAGGGGCCCCAATCGGTCGACGTACCCTTCTTATCCCAGTGGAAATTAGTTTTCGGCGAGGGACCGAAACCCTTCTTCCGGCTGCCGCTTTCGTCGAGCAGTCTCTCTGGTGCGTGCTCATGAAAAAGCTTGCCGATGCCCATGGTATGGTAGCCTTGGCCCTTGAAGTGCTGGTACATGAAGGTAATGCTGCGGGTAGCCTCGTTAGTTTCTTTAATCAGATCGTCATCAATCATCCCGTAGATGCCCGTGGTGGAAGGCCGCAGGCCGGTCATGATAGCCGCTCGCGACGGGCTGCACATGGGTGATTGGGCGTGGGCATTTGAAAATAGGGTACCCTTTCGGATCAGTTTGTCGAGGTTGGGTGTAATGGCATCAGGGTGCCCCATGGCGCCGATAAAGTCGTTCATGTCGTCCACTGCGATCATCAACACGTTGGGGGGCCGGAGGGCGGGGTCAGGAAGTCGTTTTGGGCTGGTAGCAAGGAGTAATGCCACTACCGAGATAAGTACTAGAGACAAATTACTTTGCATTAAATGGGCTAAAATTAATATTCAGACATCGGCCGACGTTGGCCAAGCATCTGTTGACAGCGTATGCGAGCGTTTGATCGTCTCGGTAGTCCTCCGGCC
>Ga0209491_10004588_pt1 | contig 21137 bp, 19 predicted proteins | sample BON02_FD_187213 | JGI IMG/M metagenome (GOLD analysis project Ga0209491, IMG submission 187213) | Freshwater microbial communities from Lake Bonney liftoff mats and glacier meltwater in Antarctica - BON-02 (SPAdes) (version 2) | ecosystem: Environmental > Aquatic > Freshwater > Ice > Glacier... | reverse complement strand
AAAATCGGGAATCATTACGCTCCCTGGAATTGGGAGTAAATTGACCTCTCGTTCTAGTACCCACTCAGTTTTGAGCTTATCCCAGCGATCGGCAAAACTAGCTTCAAGCATACTATCATAAGATTTTCCAGGTGGATAATGGGTCTCTAGTCCGCATTTGTCGGTGAGGCTATAACGTCCAATTTTAATATTTCCGGTATAAAAGTCTTTGGTTTGGAGGGTTGCACTCAAGCTCCATTTAGTAACGTGTAAAATTGCGGGAATTAATTTGGCGATCGCGAGTCCATATCGTGTGCTAGCTTTGAATAAACTAGTCGGACCATCCACTTTAATTGTAAATCCGTGGTCGGCATCACCCTCGATATATGTCATCAATTGAAACAATTTCAGATAGCGAAATAATAGCTTATATTGTCCGGGGACATTCCGATGAGCGTTGATGGTGAGTTCGCTGGCGCGATAAAATACGCCCTGAACTTGAGAGAGATTATAGCGATGAATTAAGGCGATCGGATCGGGTGTGGTGAATTCGGTTAAAATCCGATTTTCAGGTAAATCGGCATACAAGCCTTGGGTAATTTGGGCGGGAATTATTTCTGAGATCGATTCTTGGGAGAGATTGCTAGCGAGTGTGGCGAGTGTGGTCTTGCTATGCTCGACACTGGGGCTAGAAATCGCTGAGAGGGCATAGACGCGTTCGCGTAGTTCTGATGGCTGGAGCGGGCTGACAATCTCAAAGTTACTAAAGGTTTGACTCTTGAGTAAATGGGCAAATCCTCGCTTGACGCGAAAGTCGGGACTATCGCCTTCTAATTGCAGGAGCATCTCATCTAGTTGTCCCTGGGTACCGCCAACAACGGACGTGAAGCAGTCGATAATCTCGATCGCCATCTGGATATGGTGCGCGTCGATTTCAATGCGTTTGGGGACGATCGATTCGCCACTATATCGGTAAATGAGTAGATCGCCAGGTAACATTTTCGGTGTAGGGCTTTAGATATTTTTAGGGCTATGAATAGTAATAATATCCTAGTCACCAAGGACTTGTCTGCACTATGACACTCACTGAATGGGAATCTGCCCAATTGAGCTACTACCTGACCTGTGTCAAAGAAGCCGGCCGTAGGCAAAGTGTGGATGGTGAATCAAGATTGCCTATTGCTTGGGTGGTACGGAAGTAGGATTTCGACTAGTCAATTACTGAACTTTTGGCAGTGTTTTTCGATGGATATGTCGCTTTTGATGGTGTCAGTCTAGGACAATCTGCTAAAAATAGCTGACTTGGTTCAGTCGATCGAGTCAGAAATGTTACGCTTTAGCTACTAAAATCGTCGATTTCAGCTAGGAACGATCGCTCCAATGTCACTGTCTGGGCAATTAACAGCCATTTAAATCGAATTTATCCACCAAGTCAAATCTGCGGGCGATCGCAACTAGACGAACGAAGCAAAAAGTAATAAGATTCACGCAGTGGCAGGAAGCCTCGTCTTTACAAGGTGAGGTCTTTTCCGCCCGGTGGAGCTGTACTAAATGAGACTGGAGACTAAAGATTCGTACCTAGCGATTTCGATAACCGATTGCTACTAGGGAACAATTAATAAAAGCTGCACGATCGTTGAGTATAGTTAACTACATATTCGATCCATTATTTATACTTTGGGGGCAATGAAGCTCGTGGGTTTTTTCAATCGCTTTTCCTTATCCAGGGATATGGGTATGGACCTGGGAACTGCCAATACACTGGTCTATGTATCTGGCAAAGGTATTGTTTTAGCAGAACCTTCAGTAGTGGCGATAGACCAAAAGACTAAAATGCCACTAGCTGTGGGTACTGAAGCCAAAAAAATGTTGGGGAGAACCCCTGGTGATGTGATTGCGGTGCGTCCGCTCCGCGATGGCGTGATCGCCGACTTCGACACGGCAGAAATGATGTTAAAACACTTCATTCAACGTGCTAATGAAGGGAGCAACGTGATCAGACCACGACTGGTAATCGGGATTCCCAGTGGGGTAACTGCGGTAGAACGGCGCGCCGTGATGGATGCAGCACTTCAAGCAGGTGCTAGTGAAGTATTCCTGATCGACGAACCGATCGCAGCGGCAATCGGTGCGGGTTTACCCGTATCTGAACCCACGGGGAACATGATTATCGATATTGGTGGGGGGACTACAGAAGTTGCCGTACTGAGTTTACAAGGTTCGGTGATCAGTGAGTCTGTGCGGATTGCTGGAGACGAATTGAGTGACTCGATCGTCAACTACATGAAGAAAGTTCACAACCTGGTAATTGGGGAACGGACAGCCGAAGAAATCAAAATCCAAATTGGTTCGGCATATCCAACTCCTGAGGATAACGAGATTACGATGGAAGTTCGCGGTTTGCATCTCCTGTCGGGATTACCCCGCACAGTGACGATTAAAGGCCCCGAAATTCGTGAAAGTATGTCGGAACCTCTATCGGTGATTATTGAAGCTGTCAAGCGCACCTTGGAACGGACTCCGCCGGAGTTAGCCTCTGATATCATCGATCGCGGCATCATGTTGGCTGGTGGCGGTGCTCTCCTTCGAGGTATCGATACACTGATCAGTCATGAAACTGGGATTGTGACTCACATTGCTAACGATCCGCTCACCTGTGTCGTTTTGGGTACTGGTAAAGTCCTGGAAGACTTCAAAAATATGGATCGTGTATTTAGCGGTCGATCGCGTAGTCTCTAAGTGTGTGGGTGGAGGGGATGCTTAGGTATTTCCGACACCCTAATTTTTCAACAACCTCGATCACAAGCTCTAAACTATGGTTACTTTGCGCCGCTGGTGGGATAAGAATGCTCTGAAATTAGTAGGATCTGGGATTGTCATCGGCGGTACTTATCTAGTGTTGCAAACTCAGAGTGCGCTGGTATTTGAAGCGTATAATGCTCTGTCACAACCATTGACCCAGGCTCGGCAAATAGACGATCTCAAAACTGCTCGCGTAGAGCAACTTCAAAATGAATTGCAAGAGTTGAAAAATCAAAATCAACAACTCAGACAATTAGCCGACTATAGTGCCACAGTTCCGAATCAAGGCATCAGGGCACCGATTGTCCTCCGCAGTGCTGATAATTGGTGGCAACAGGTAGTAATTGGTCGTGGGAGTGCCGATGGGATTGCTTTAGATTACATCGTCGTCGGTACGGGCGGGGTGGTCGGTCGAGTGGTGAGTGTCTCGCCCCATACTAGTCGGGTGTTATTGGTTAGCGATCCCAGTAGTCGGATCGGTGTATTGGTCAGTCAGACTCGCAATATGGGTATTCTGACCGGAACTCGGAATAATCGCTCGGTGTTACAGTTTTTTGATAAACGTCCGACGGTCAAAAAAGGTGATGTAGTTGCCACTTCTGCTGTCAGTCAATTATTTCCCACCGGACTGGCTGTAGGTAGAGTGATGGAAATTAATTTAAATAAATCTCCTGCGCCAGAGGCGATTGTCGAATTTACGGCACCATTGGCAGCTCTAGAATGGGTGACAGTTCACCCCCACAATCCTCATGCAGTAGTAGCACCGCCAGTTCAGGTAGCACCTACTCCACCGCCTAAATTACCAGCGCAATCACGCTAAGTTAGTTGAAATCGATCGCTATGAATATGACTAATTTACATCCTCTGGCTCGGACTGGACTTGACGTGCTCATAGTTATTGGTTCGGTGAGCTTGTGTTTAATCCTATCGCCTACCCGCTTTCCTGGGATGGAAATTTTGGGAGTTGGTCCCAGTTGGTTGGTGATGTGGACGATCGCTTGGAGTCTACGGAGATCGATTTGGCTCGCGGCTACTGCGGGGGTTGTGCTCGGATTGATTCAGGATGCGATGACTTTTCCAGCGACAACAACATTGGGAACGATCCCTACTCATGTGCTGAGTCTGACAACTGTAGCTGTGCTAACTTTTGGACTGCACAAGCGACGCTATCTGGATGACTCAATTTTATCAGTCAGTCTGACTACTTTCTTCCTGACACTCGTCAGTGAATCGATTACTGGATTACAATATCTAGTTCAGGTGGCGATCGAACAGTCGGTCGAAGTGGGCGTTGACAGCTTGAGCCATCTATGGCCTCATCAATCGCTAGTGGTGCTACTTTCTGCCATCCTCAGCGGTTTATGGATGCCAATCCTCTACTATCCATTAGATCTCTGGTGGCAAAAAACAATTGCTGCGACTAAGTTGGGTTAATCGGCGATCGAGGTGTTGGTGGGAATGGGTTTTTAAATATCTAACTAGGGTTCAATTAGAACAGCAGGATTCCCCCGCTATATCGGTACTCTTATCTCAACCTTGATGGTAGGTAATTGAGTCTTGGTTGTTGAAAGTAAAAGGATAATGAGAGTTTCATGAGTTACTGTCTCAATCCTAATTGCTTACGTCCTGAAAATCCCTCTCAGAGTAACTTTTGTCGAAGTTGTGGTGGTAGATTGAGATTGCGCGATCGCTATTTAGCAGTTCAACCGATCGGTCAAGGTGGATTTGGGCGCACATTTAAAGCAATTGATGAGGATAAGCCGTCTAAACCTTTTTGCGTAATTAAGCAATTTTTTCCGCAGGTACAGGGAACCAACGCTGCCCAAAAAGCGGCTGAATTATTTACGCAGGAAGCAAGTGCTTTAGAGCAGTTGGATTATCCAAACATTCCTAAATTACTTGCCTATTTTATTACACCGGATGAACGTCAATATCTAGTCCAAGAATTTATCGACGGTCAAAATCTCAAAGCTGAGTTAGAAGTACAGGGAAAGTTTTCTAGCGCACAAGTGCGAGAATTACTAGCAACAGTTTTACCGACGCTAGATTATATCCATCAATTAGGTTTTATTCATCGAGATGTCAAACCTGAAAACATTATCCGCCGTACCGACAATCATCAGTTGTATCTAGTAGATTTTGGTGCGGCTAAAGTGACGAGTCCAGATCGATCTCAAATCCAGGGAACGACGATTGGCACGCCAGAATTTATGTCTCCAGAACAAGGTTGGGGTAGAGCATTTGCGTCGAGCGATCTCTATAGTCTAGGTGTGACTTGTCTCAACTTATTAACTGGAGTTTCACCTTTTAGTTTATTTGACGATCTTCGGAGCCAATGGATTTGGAGAGATACTTTAGCTAACTCAATTGAGCCAGAACTAGGTGAAATACTCGATAAATTAATTCAACCTAGACCGATCGATCGCTATCCAACTGCACGAGCGGCAATTGATGCTCTACAGAAAAGTTTACTCGTTGAGTTACCAGCTAAGGTTATTATTAACGAACAAACTAATAGTTCATTAATTAACACAGTTGCTCTAACAATAATTAATCCAATTCTAGTAGTTAACCCTAGTGATTGGGTGTGCGACTATACATTTGAGTGGCATCGGAAACCAATCAATGCGCTCGCCATATCGCCTAGTGGCGAGTATTTAATCAGTGGTGATGATGGGGGCACTGTAGCAGTTTGGAACTTAACCATGCCGCAACAACCGATCGCTACTTACCGTGCTAATAATTCGATATATTCAGTAGCTATTAGTCCCAATCGTAGTCAGATTGCTAGCGGTGACAAACATCGTCGCGTTCAACTCCGACGCAAAGAATCAGTTAATAATTCACTTCAGGAATTACGTGCAGATTTTAGCAGTTTAGATAGTCACCAGGGATTTGTTTATAGCGTCCAATTTAGTCCCGATGGTAAAATCTTAGCCAGCGGCGGAGCCGATCGACGAATTCGGTTGTGGAATCCAGATCTAGGAAAAATTATCTATACTCTCGATGGACATCAAGAGTCAGTAATGGCGATGCAGTTTATGCCAAATGGTAAAATATTAGTTAGTACAGGTGCCGATCGTACCATCCGGTTCTGGGATTTAGAACACAAACAATTGCTCAAGACAATTGAGGCTCACGAACAGACCATTCATACACTAGCACTTAGTCAAGATGGACAAATAATTGTTAGTGGTAGTAGCGATCGTACTGTCCAAGTTCGACAATTAGGTACGTCAATGCACCATACATTAACAGGGCATCAGGATGGAGTCCTAGCCGTGGCAATTAGTCCTAATGGTAAAACGATCGCCTCCGGCTCCATGGATGGCGTGGTGAATCTTTGGGATGTCGATACTAAGCAATTGATTAATAGCTTTCTAGCCCATCCAAGTGCTATCAAATCGATCGTTTTTCAACAGAGTGGACAAGCATTAATTACTGCTAGTTGGGATCGTACTATTAAAGTATGGCGAACCGTATAAGTTTTGGACGAGATCGGTAGCAATACTTCTCGGTTAATCTAAAAACTAGTTAGTACAGCTTTAGGTGGACTTTACATTACTAGTGGCAACTTCAGTCGCTAGCAGTTCTTAAATGAGAAGTATTGGGATCCGGAGGGTGTCCGATCGCCCCAGCGTCAAGTACCTGAATATTTTTAGGATAATTTAGATTTTTTCAAATAAGTCCAGCCGATAGTTCTGTGCGGTTAAATTCTTGAGATGCTTTAGCCGATTAGGGTCGAGTTCTAGAAACGAATCATGCACCTCATCACCAGTTAATGGTAATACTCTAGCATCAATAATCCAGTGAACTAATAATAAATGACCTGTAGAGCGCAATCGATCGAGTATTAATTCCTGAGCTTTATTTAAATCTTCTAGTCTCTTCAAAAAGCATGAAGTTATTTCTTGACAAGCCCTTAGTATGCTGATTTACGCTTAGAATGATTTCTGTCAAGGGCTTGAGCCTAAAATCTATTATCGTTAGATTTTTTAGTCATTTTTGGCTTAATAGTAAGGGTTTGAGAGTGACAAGCCGAGATTAGCATACCAGGTAATGAAGAGCCACATATCTGGCTGGATTGACTCGACCTAATGCTCCAGAGGAGCGGCTGCACCAATAAGGTTTAGAAATTAACTAACATCGAACCCACGCAAGTCACTCAACAAGCGGTGGGCTTTGGGGGACTCGCCTGGCAGGGCTGGCAACTCAACCAACCCCTAAAGCTTCGCGCCCCAGTCATACGTTTGGGTCAAGACAAAGCACAATCGTTAGTATTCTCGTAGGTAGCTATTTTCACCCCATTAAAATCACATTATCAATAACATGAATGATGCCATTATCTGCTGCGATATCCGCAGCAATCACAGTGGCATTTTTTACTTCAAATCCGTTAGTGCAATCGATCGAGATTGGCGATCCTTCTACTGAGACGATCGTATCAACTTTAGCGAGATCTGCTTGTGTGAATCTACCTGCGACGACGTGATATTTTAAGATTCTGGCTAATTGGGGCGGATTTTGAACTAAAGTTTGGACTGTGCCAGGTGGTAGTTTTGCAAAGGCTTCATCGGTGGGTGCAAAAACTGTGAAGGGGCCAGGTGTTTTGAGAGTTTCAACTAAACCAGCAGCTTGGACTGCTGCTACGAGAGTTTTGAAATTATCTGCACTAACTGCGATATCAACAATATCAGCCATGATTTTTATCCTTGAAGATGATTGTGCGTAATTATATCTGGTCTTTGTAACTAAATAATTAATGTTCGATTGCTAAATTTCGCTCGTTCTCGCTCGCAAAACCCCGTTGTCTGTCTTGAAACATAAAAGCCTGGAGGTAAACTCCAGGGTGTAACTATCAACTATCAACTATCAACTGTCAACTGTCAACTATTTAATGGGCGATCCATTGAGCATCGGTAACAATGAAAATCCCCCCGAGTTTTTTGAGTAGGGGCTGCATCGCGATCGATAGTTGTTCGGCCATTTCTAGCTTGGTACAAATAATCATAATGTAGCTATTGGTGATCGAGTCATCACCAGAGTAGCCATGTTCGCCACTACCAGAGACGTTATTAATCACTGTATAACATTCGATCGAGTTCTTTTTAAGAATCCTTAATACGGCAGGAACTTCTAGATAGCTGACGATAATTTCAACTTTTTTAACGCTTTGTAGCACAACTAAATTCCTAATAACTTAATGGTTTGTAGATAAACCGGAATTCCAACAATGATGTTGAACGGAAATGTAATCGCCAGAGCCATAGACACGTATAAACTGGGGTTGGCTTCGGGTACTGTCATCCGCATCGCTGCTGGTACGGCAATATAAGAAGCACTGGCGCAAAGTACGGAAAACAGGAGCGCATCACCTTGTCCCATCCCAATTACTTTGGCGATAGCGATCCCAATCGCAGCATTAGCAATCGGCATTAAAACTGCAAAGCCAATTAAGAACATCCCAGTTTTGCGGAGATCTTGAATCCGGCGGGCAGCTACTAATCCCATATCTAGCAAGAAGAATATTAATGCGCCATAAAAGAGATCTTTTTCGACAAACAAGTGGACTTTACTCCAGCCATCGCTACCTGTAAGTACGCCAATAATTAGGCTACCAATCAATAGTAAGACCGAACCATTCAAAAAAGCCTCGCGCAACACTTCACCCCAAGAAGTTTCAGAGCTTTCGTCTTCATCAGCAGCTAGCTCGGCTGGTTTTTTTGTAAACACTCGCACTAGAATTAAGCCCACCACGATCGCGGGTGATTCCATCAGTGCCAAAGCTGCTACCATGTGACCGCCGTAGGCGATCTCAAGCTTGTCGAGGAGGGAACTTGCGGTGATGAATGTCACGGCACTAATCGAGCCGTAGGTGGCGGCAATTGCGGCAGCATTATAGTTATCTAACTTAATTCGGAGAATAAAGAAGGAGTAGACTGGCACGATCGAAGCCATCAAGATCGCGGCTAACAAGGTGCTGATAATCAAGGGACTCAAACCGCTTTCAAAAAGTTCGTGTCCGCCTTTAAAGCCGATCGCAACTAGCAGATAGAGTGAAAATAGTTTGGGTAAGGGATTGGGAATTTCCAGATCGGACTGAACAAAAACCGCCAGTGTTCCTAAGAAAAAGAATAACACTGGCGGATTCAAGATATTAGACAGGATTAAGCTACTATCCATCGGTTCAAAGTTTCGTTATCAATATCTGTTCATTATCGTTTGAATCTGGTGGCAACCGATAATCGGCTTTTAGAGATCGATCGATTTGACTTTCATCACTACCATCGTCATGTCATCGCCATTTGCCCGATCTTCGCCTGTGAAGCGATCGATCGTCGATACAATGAGGTCGAGGGTAGCTTGGGAACTTAGCTGCTGCTGACAGGCACTCTGAAAGGTCTGGATCAGGTTGTCTTCATTGAATCTTTCCCCATCGTGATTGGCGGCATCAGTGAAGCCATCAGTGTAATAAATAATTGTATCCCCTGGTTGTAGTTGGACTTGGGCTTCCTCATAGCGAGAATCGGCATCTAACCCAATCAACATTCCTTGGGTATCTAGCTGTGCGATCCGATCTGTTGCTGCTTGCCAATACAGGGGCGGGTTATGAGCGGCATTAGTGTAAGTCAGAATTTGAGTAGCCGGATCGTATTCGGAATAGAACAGCGTCACAAACCGACTAGAATTTTCTAGATCTGCGTACATCACCCGATTGAGGTGCTGGAGGATGCGTGCGGGTGAATGACCGTTTAGGACCTCCGCCCGTAACATCCCGCGCGTCATGGTCATAATTAGCCCTGCTGGGACACCTTTACCCATCACATCGCCAATGGTGATACTCCATTTATTGGTGATATCGATCTCGCTGGATTTGTCGGTGAGTCGATCGTAATTAGCCGGGATAAAATCATAGTAGTCCCCACCAACATGATTGGCATTGAGGTAGCAAGCGGCTAATTCTAAACCTGGAATATCTGGAAATTTCTTGGGTAATAACCGTTCTTGAATTTCGGCACCGATTTCCAACTCGCGATTGAGTCGTTCTTTTTTGCGTAATTCTACAGTTAGTTCGTCATTGTGGATGGCTACAGCCGTTTGATCGGCAACTAATTGTAATAGCTTTTGGCGATCGACAGTCCATTCATAAGCGGGATTGCGCGAAAATACATATAATCGACCGCGTTCGCCACTTTCGAGTAGAATTGGCGTTCTAAAAATCTTAATTCTATAGTCGAGATTTAGCTCAATTCTGCTTTCTAGTTTTTCCCAAAAATCAGCCTGAAAATTAACATCTTTGCCTGGAGATACATCTGTCAGGGTTTTGATAATTGCCACTTCGATCTGTCGGCGCAGATCGTTACAGCTACCTTCACCCTGGCAATGTAGCTGTTGAATCTGTAGTTGTCCAGTTTTTTTGAATAGAATAATTGCCCCACCTTCACTATCTGTAACCCGCGTTACCATCAGGGGAATTAATTCTAGAAACTGGTTGAGATTCTTAAAGCTCCGTAGGGCAAAACCTAAATTGCTCAGTAACTCATGGGTTTTCTTTTGTTGGCGATTGAGACTCGCCACTAGTTCTTGAAGAGCGGCTACTGACGCAGTTTGTGGTTCATAATTCATCATTTATAATTCCTAACCACTTAATAGAGCCTCAACAAATTCATAGCTAGAAAATGGTCGTAAATCTTCTATACCTTCGCCAGCCCCAATAAACCGAATGGGTAGCCCCAGTTGTTGAACTACAGCTAGAGCCACGCCACCTTTAGCTGTACCATCCAACTTGGTTAATACCACTCCGCTCAACTTAGCCGCTTCAGCAAATACCTGCGCCTGACGCAGACCGTTTTGCCCCAGAGTAGCATCGAGGACAAGTAAAGATTCTATCTGAGCATTGGTTGCTTGTTTATCTATAATCCGACGAATTTTGCTCAACTCATCCATCAGGTTTTTCTTGTTTTGTAGTCGGCCGGCAGTATCGACTAATAGTAGCTCAGTTCCTCGCGCTTGAGCTGCACTAATGGCATCATAAACAACTGCGGCGGGGTCAGTATTTTGTCCAGGGTTGGCGATGACCTCAATGCCACTACGTTGTCCCCATACTTGTACCTGTTGGACGGCGGCGGCGCGGAAAGTGTCACCAGCCGCAATCAGACATTTATAACCCGATGCTTGAGTCATATGGGCGAGTTTACCAATAGTGGTAGTCTTGCCTACTCCGTTGACTCCCACCAGCAGCCAAATATTTAATTGGTTCTGGATGGGGAGAAATTCTTGAGTATAGTTTTCTTGCAGGGGTTTATCGAGTAAGTCGCGTAAAATTTGCTTGAGGTAAGCGACTGCTTCCTCTGGCGGTAAGGATTCCTCACGTAATTTTGCCTGCAATGTTTCAATTACATAGTCGGTTGCTTCGACACCGACATCTGCTTGCAGGAGTAGAGTTTCGATCGATTCTACCGCATCAGCATTGAGTGGGCCTTGTCCGATGAGTGCTTTAAATTGATTGACAAATCCTCGGCGAGTTTTGTCTAAGCCTTGACGTAATTTTTTGAGCCAGTTAATCTCATCTAAAGATACTTGCTCTGGTGTCCGGCCTTGATCTGCTAGGACTTTTGCCGACCAGAGGAAGTCATCATCGAGCGCGATTTCGGGCGTAGGTGCCTCTGGTTCGAGGGTTTCAATCGCCGTTGCCTTGAGCTGCTCTATTCGCTGCTGACGGTCATCTCGCGCCCAAATGGGGATATTCTCGGTGACTACTGGTGCTTCGCTCCTTACGGGAGCAGAATTATCAACCGCTACCTCGATTTCAGATGCGGCTGTTTCTGGCTCGACATCAGTAATGGCTGCGGTTTCTAATCGCTCAGGAGCGGTAGTTTCGACTGGAGCTGATTCATCTGAGCTAGTCTCCTCCGCCTCGACTCCCGCTACTGATGATGGTGATTCCTGCTGCTGCTGAATATTCTGATAAGCAGCTTTTGCCCAGGCTAAATAGTCTGTCGCTACTGCCTCACTAGTCTCTGGTTCTGTTGGCTCGTCTTCAACTACAGCAGGTATTTCTACCTGCTCTGAATCTTGTACTTGCTCGGATTCGGATTTATCGAACTTCCGACGAAACCAATTGAAAACCATAGTAAATTATGAGGGATAAGGGATGAATTATGGTGGCTACCAAGGCGGTGGAAATACCAGCGATGGGTGAAACCGTTACTATAGTCTAGACCTCTGACTTTAATTGTTCTGTGACTCGACGCAGGACACCGTTAATTAACTTTCGTCCTTGGTCGTCACTATAGCGTTTTGCTAATTCGATCGCTTCATTAATGGCGATCCGTTCTTCCAATCCGAGATAGACTATTTCGGCTACTGCCAATCTGAGGATATCTCGATCGATCTTGGGTAAACGACCTAGCTGCCAATCTACAATACTTTTACCTAAAAGTGTGTCGATATCGGCAGTTTGTTCGGTAGTTTTGACTAATAACTGTAGAGCATAATTGCGGACTTCAGGACGATTGAAATTGTTAATTAATTCAGGCATTTCTAAGGCGTGCCCTAACCTGTCGATCGCTTTTTGAACTAATTCGCTGGCTGCTGTAGTCATCACTCGAGCACTCTCAACGTCGCTAGCTCTAGTTTGACTATTTAGCAGTCTGTCATTACTGCGCTGTAATTCTGCGGTGGCGGCTTCTAGTGCCTCTTGAGTCTCTTCGCGCAGGGTGGAGATCGCGTTGAGCATCATTTCTTCGAGTGTCAACTGCAATTCACGCGGCTGTGCTTGCGCCAACTTCCTTTGTGCCTTCGATAACTGGGGTAGAGCTAGCAGGGCTAACTCACGAGCGATGGTTTGAGCTTTCATAAACGAAGGGCGCAGGTAGCAGTAGCAAAGCTCCCGATCATACCATACTTATCAAACAAATCTCGATCGTGATTCGGATGCCCCAGGAGATTGATGATTGTAGTCACTCCGTCACAAAAAAAATAGTGGGATCTGATAAGATCGTCAATGAGGAGACAAAACATGAAAATTATAGTTAGTCAATCTAAATTTGTCAGATTCATAGATCGCTGTGGTGGCGCGCATGTTCGGTTATTGAGCCGAATTAATCGACAACTAGCGATCGGGTTTTGGGCGATCGCAATCGCTTTATCTGGTTGTGTCAAGTATGATACTGGGGTAAATTTTTCTAGTCTCAACTCTGGAGAAATTGTCGAACATATCCAACTGAGCGAACAATTAAATAGTTTTAGTCAAAATGCGGTAAAAGCCTGGATAGCCAGTATCGAGCAGCGGACAATCCAAGCACAAGGTCATTTAGAATATTTAAACGATCGCGAACTCCAGATAATTATTCCTTTTAATAATGCTCAAGAGTTAGTTACTAAGATCGATCGATATTTTAATCCCGATCCGGCTAATGCGGATCGCTCCAAGTTCAATGCTCACATGCGGGTAAATCAGCGCAACTTCCTATTAGTAGTCAGAAATCATCTTACCTATGATATCGATCTTCGTTCTTTATCATTAGCAGAGCCTTTGGGTAAGATAATCGATTCCAAACCAAAACTCTCTATTGCATCAAATAACTTTGTCAATCTCGATTTTAGTCTTCAAAGTCCTTGGAGTGTCAAGAATGGCAATACTAATAATGTCATCAGCGTCAAAGCTATTAGCGATCGACACATGACTTGGCACTTAAAACCTGGAGAACTAAATCATATTGATGCGATCTTTTGGCTGCCCAATTCATTAGGAATTGGGGCAATACTCATCGTTTTAGTTAGCGGTACTGGCTACTATCTCAAATACCGTCAACTACCTTGGCAGCTCTAATCTAAATAGATAAATTAATTAATGTTATTAAATTTAGACACAGAAAGTAATAAAAAGCTAGCTGCCTGGGGAATTGCGATCGTTTGTTTAGGATCGATCGGGCTACGATTTTGGGGACTGGGGAGATTTAATGTATTTGTATTTGATGAATTTTACTATGCTAAATTTGCTAATAATTATCTCACCAATACCAAATTCTTTAATTCACATCCGCCCCTCAGCCAGTATTTAATCGCGATCGGTATTTGGATTGGCGATCGATTGCCCATCGGACAGGACACCACAAATACCCTCACAGGTTCGCTGCATTCAACTTTTAGTTATCGGTGGATGAATGCCTTGTTTGGTTCGTTTATTCCGCCCATAGTTGCGGCTTTAGCTTATCAATTAAGTCAACGAATGAGCTATGCTTTTTTAGCTGGATTATTTATTAGTTTAGATGGACTATTTCTGGTTGAGTCTCGCTATGCTCTAAATAATATCTATTTGGTTTTCTTTGGATTATTGGGACAGTTATTAGTAGTCATAGCTAGTAATACTACTCAAGATCGTCGCTTACCGCTCGTATTTGCTGGTATATCTTTTGGAGCATCAGCCGCATGTAAATGGAATGGTTTGTGGTTCTTATTGGGTATATATGCTTTACTAGTTATCGCGAAGCTATGGCAAATAATTAAGTCAGAGCGGCGATCCTCAATTATTACTAATTCAATCTTAGATCGATTCGCCACTATTAGGATAATTGAGATCGTCATTTGCCTAGTAGTTACTCCGATTGCAATCTATAGCTTACTATGGATTCCACACCTCATTCAAAATCCCACACCCAATTTTATCGACGTGCAATTATGGATTCTCAACTACCATGAAAAAATTGGTAATGGAGTTAAAATTCATCCCTACTGTGCGAATTGGTATACTTGGCCGTTACTGATGCGTCCTTTAGCTTACTATTTTAAACAGCATAAACCTGACTATTATTATGATGTCCATGCGATGGGAAATCCCCTCCTATGGTGGTTTGCTCTAGGGGCAATTTTTGGATCTATTTGGTTAGTTATCAAAGGCTTCACCTTAAAACCAATTAGAGAGCTAAATATCGATCGGCTGAATGTGCCAATATTTATAGTGGTTAACTATGCTGCTAACTTATTACCCTGGGTGAAAGTTACTCGGTGCTTGTATATTTATCACTATATGGGTGCAGTCTTATTTGCCATCATGGGGTTAGCATGGCTGGTAGATTTGGGGTTACGGAGTAGTTCTAAATTCTGGCAAGCAGCAGGATTGACCACAATTTTTAGTATTGCAGCTTCGTTTGTATTTTGGTTGCCGATTTATCTGGGATTATCGATCGAAAAATCAGATTTGGCTCTGCGGCTCTGGAATTTCTGGATCTTCAATTGGATCTGACTCCGTTGGGAAGCATCCCACTTTTTTTTGTGAGTAGGTTAGCTGCCCTTCTCCCTCTCCCTGAGCTATGACGTGCACACAAGTCGGCTAGACTTAGGCTTAGGTTGAACCACCCCAACCCCTCCTTGTAAGCCAGGGTGAGGGTCATTTAACCGTCAACTGATTCACCTCTAATAGATAGATCCAAAAGCTCGATCGGGTGTAGTATTTTAGTTTGATGTCCTTGCAGTTCTAAATGTTTGGCAATTTGGAGGGTACAGCCAGGATTTGCTGAAGCGATAATTGTCGCTCCGGTATTGACTAAATTTCTAACTTTTTGGCTGCCTAGTTCGTTGGCTGTTTCTGGTTGGAGCATATTATAGACACCTGCACTACCACAACAGAGTGCAGCATCTAACGGCTCAGTTAGTGCGATATTCGGAATTTGTTTGAGGAGTTGACGAGGTTGGACGCTAATTTTTTGCCCATGCAATAAGTGACAGGCATCTTGATAAACTATGCTAAGTTTTTCAGTAGAGATGGGCGATAATGGGGTGGTAAGTTTGATGTCAGCGAGGAATTCTTGGACATCTTTAACTTTTGCTGAGAAATCGATCGCTTTTTGGAGATAGTCGGGGTCATCTTTGAGCAGTTCGCCGTACTCTTTTAGGGTATGTCCGCAACCAGCAGCATTGATAATAATTGCATCGACATTTGTATCGGCAAAATTGTCAATCATCTGTCTAGCCATCACTTTCGCCTGTTCTTCCTGCCCTTGATGGTGCGGTAGCGCAGCGCAACAGCCTTGAGATTGAGGGATGACAATTTCACAACCATTGGCGGTGAGGACTCTCACAGTAGCTTGATTTACGCGATCGAAAAATAGCCGTTGGACACAACCCAAAATCATTCCTACTCGATATCTTTGAGCGGATTGAGCGGGAATTAGTGCGGGTAAGGTATCCTGAAATGTACTCAGCGATAATTCAGGGAGATTTGACTCCATTCCCGCTAAGTGAGGCGAAACTTTTTCAACTATTCCTGTCTGTCTGACTAGTTTTTGTAACCCAATTTTCTGATAGATAAATAGCGGAATCAGCAATAGCCGTAGCCGATTGGGATAGGGAAATAGTCCAAAGATAAATTGTCGATATAACCGTTCGACGAGCGGGCGTTGATGATTGCGTTCGATCTGAGGACGCATCGATGCGATCAGTTTATCGTACTGAACGCCTGATGGACAGGTCGTGGTGCAAGCCAAACAACCAAGGCAACTATCAAAATGACTGACAACCGCAGGAGTGAGATCTATTTCGCCCTGATTTAGGGCATCCATCATATATATTCGTCCCCGTGGTGAATCCATTTCTGTCCCTAAGACGCGGTAACTAGGGCAAGTGGAGAGACAAAAGCCACAATGCACGCAAGCATCGATTAGTTTGGGTTCGGGCGGATGTTGGGTGTCAAGGGTGGGGGATTGCATGAGGTTTGTTGGTTATTTACCTGCGGGGATGGGTGAGTTTTGCTTATCTTCTGAAAACATCATTGATTTCGATCGACAAAGCCCCTCCGGATCTATTATTTTATGACTAATTTCCATAGAGGGTGAGAACTGCCTTGCTGGCGAATATGACAAACTTGTTGGGCTAACCGTTGTTGTTCCTGTGGGGGGATGCCCCAAACCAGGTTCCGACTTTGCCCAGCTAGGGTACTAGCCATCATCCCCACACAGAGACTCAAGCCGAAAGCTGGAATTGGCTGAAAAGCAAGTCCGTATTTAACCGCCGCCCAGGTAAAATCTTCTTGAATCAAACTAATCGGGTAGCGCAGATCCCAGAGGCTATAGGCACCGACAGTCAGCCACAACAGCCCGATTACCAGCCACCTGCGATAGATAGTCAGACGGTAGAGATTCGCGAGCTGGTTTTTAAAAATCGGATCGAGTTCAATTCCTGGATCTGATGCGGAGATTGAAGGTTCTGGAGGATTGAATCTAGACATATTTCCATTGTCTACTAAGATTCAGAACTCATCGCGGCTGGATTCGGTGTCGGGGGATGACTTTCGCGCCACCAAGCAAACAGGGTGCTGGCGATAAAGATGCTGGAGTATGCTCCAGCCGTAAATCCGATAATCAAGCACAAGGCAAAGTTCTTGAGCGTATCACCACCGAAGAAGAAGATCGATAGTAGGGTGAGGAGAACTGTGAGGGTGGTATTGATCGATCGAGACATAGTTTGATTGACGGCATCGTCTACAATTTTATCGATCGGTTGGTCGGGATTGATGCTAATCACCTCGCGAATGCGATCGTAAATAACCACCGTATCGTTAACAGAAAAACCGATAATTGTCAAGATTGCCACGACAAATAGACTGTCGATTTCTACGCCGCCAACTAAACCTAAAATCGAAAAAATTCCCGTAGTAACCAGGACATCATGGAATAGGGCGACAAAGGCAAAGAAAGCGTAATCAAATTTGAAGCGGAAGGTGAGATATAGTAAGATCAATCCGAATGACAAGCCGATCGCGATTAACCCATTTTGGAATAATTCTTGACCCAGGGTTGGCCCCACAACGTCGCTCTGTGTTTTGTTGGGATCGAATTTGCCAATTTTCTGACTTAGATCTGCTTCTAATTTAGTTCTAGCATCAACCTTCAGCTCCTTGGTTCTAATCGATAGTCCCGTTAAATCTTTACCCACTACTTGGATAATCGGGTCGGCAATACCTTGATTTCTGACGATTTCGCGAACAGTGGCAATATCGATCGGTTGACAATTATCGGGAATAGAACAGTCCAATTCATACTGTAATTTCGATCCACCTGTAAAATCTAATCCTCGACGTAAGGGCGATCCAATCTCAGGATTTGTCCATGACAAGATCATCGAGATAATCCCTGTCAAAATCACAGCACTGGATAAAAGCCACCACCATTTACGTTGTTTAGTAACACTGAATTTCTTCATGGGAGTTGAGTCTTATTTATTTAGTTAAACTGGGTACATTTGGTGCGAATAGTTGGGTTTTTTGGCGTAGAGCTGGAAAACCTAATACTAATAACAACAGAAATGTCCGCGTACAAGTTAGAGAGGTAAATAAACTAACTGCGACCCCAACAGCTAAAGTCACTGCATATCCTTTCACTAATCCCGAACCGAAGAAAAATAAGGCACCACAGGAAATCAGTGTCGTAACGTGGCTGTCCAAAATACTATCAAAAGCGCGGTGAAAACCAGCTTCTACCGACTTGTACAAAGTTTTACCGGTCTGAAGCTCTTCGCGGGTACGCTCGAAGATCAGGACGTTGGCATCTACAGCCATCCCGATACTGAGAATAAACCCAGCAATCCCTGGTAGCGTCAAGGTTACGTCCAGCACATTGAAAGCGGCTAGTGATAGCAATGAGTAAATCACCAGCGCAAAGTCAGCTACTAGCCCTGGTACGCGATAGTAGACACCCATAAAAATGGCGACCAATACCAATCCACCGATGCCAGCATAGATACTGCTCTGAATGCTATCTCTTCCCAATGTGGCACCAACTACTCGGTTCTCAACGATTTCGACGGGCACTGGGAGCGAACCACCTCGGAGCTGGACGGCTAAATTTTGGGCTGTTTCGGTAGTAAAGTTTCCGGTAATTACCGCCTTACCACCAGTAATCCCAGTCCCTGCAAATGTAGGGCCTACAGTTGGGGTACTAATTGGGTCATTATCTAAGAATACGCCGATCGATCTACCAGTTCCAGCTAGGCTTTTGGTCATCTTCGCAAAAGCCTCACCCCCAGCACGATCGAATTCTAGTGCCACTTCCCAGGAGTCCGCAGACAACGGTTGCGGGCTGGCGTTTGTGAGTTGTTTACCAGTAATTACTGCTTTGTCGAATAACTTACTAATCTCAGCATACTGCTGCTCGATCGCTGCCTGATTAGCCGCGATTGCTTGCTTATCCGTAGATTTAGTTTTTCTGAAGATTATTTGCTGGTCTTTCGCCGCTCTCAATACAGCCGACTCTGCACCGAGTTGTCCCTCTGTCCCCGCTTTTTGTTCGCGAAATTCGAGTTGTGCGGTACCGCCTAAGACTCTTTCCGCTTGTTGAGGATCGCTGACACCAGGTAACTGGACTAAAATCTGATTATTCCCAGCAGATTGGATCAGTGCTTCAGATACACCTAAACCATTGATCCGATTTTCGATCACCTTTTGAACGGCATCGAGATCTAATTGAGTAATATTAGGATGCTCTGTGGTTGGTTTGATCTGAATAGTTAGTTGCGAACCTCCTTGTAAATCGAGTCCTAAGCGCATCGGCTTGTTGACTAGTAGAGTAATCGCAGCGATCAGTAAGACTATAATTAAGCCTAAAATAACTCGCTGTTTTTGCATAATAAATCTAAAAGTTTAGTTATTTTAAATGTAGCTCGAAGTTCGGAAGGGGTAGACGATCGATCGAAAATTACCGATCTATCCCTCCGCACTACCCGCTCCCTAATGTTCTACAGTTTGCCAGCCACCATTTTTTCGATCGCTTCGACGATTTGTGGTGGTTGAATAATCGTCAGGTATTCTAACTTTCCATTGTAAGGCGTAGGAATATCCTGTGACGACATCCGCAAGACAGGTGCATCCAGTTCATCAAAGAAATGATCGTTGATCGAAGCGACTAATTCTGCGCCGATGCCACCCGTCCGCATACACTCCTCGACGATAATTACTTTGTGCGTCTTCTTAATAGATGCCCCGATTGTCTCCAGATCCAACGGTTTAAGCGAAATTAAATCGATAATTTCTGGATCGCAATCAGAACCTCTCTCTGTCAAGGTTTTCATCGCTTGGGTACAGTGGTGACGCATCCGCGAGTAAGTAAGGATGGTAACATCTTTGCCTGGGCGAACGATTTCAGCCCGATCTAGCGGCAATAAATACTCTTCATCTGGTAAGTCTTCTTTGAGGTTGTAGAGTAAGACATGCTCGAAGAATAAGACAGGATTCTCATCTCTAATTGCCGATTTCAGGAGTCCTTTAGCATTGCGGGGAGTCGAACAAGCAACAATTTTTAAACCAGGAACGGCTTGGAAATAAGCTTCTAACCGTTGGGAGTGTTCTGCACCCAATTGTCTGCCTACACCACCAGGCCCGCGAATGACTAGGGGGATCGTAAAATTACCACCAGATGTGTAGCGGAGCATCCCCGCATTATTAGAAATCTGGTTGAAGGCGAGGAGCAAAAAGCCCATATTCATCCCTTCAATAATCGGGCGTAATCCAGTCATCGCCGCACCCACAGCCATCCCTGTAAAACTATTTTCGGCGATCGGGGTGTCTAGTACCCGCATGTCTCCATACTTCTGATAGAGGCCTTTGGTGACTTTGTACGAACCGCCGTAGTGTCCGACATCTTCACCCATCACAAATACTGCTGAATCCCGCGCCATTTCTTCATCGATCGCGGCACGTAGGGCATTAAAAAATAGAGTTTCTGCCATGCTAGGTTTACAATATTTGAATTTCTCAGATCTCACTCTAACAGAATCCGTGAGGATAGTAAGTGTGTAGGGGGTAAATTGGCTGGAGAGATCGAGGGTAAAGGTGGATTTGGCAGTGGGAGATGGGATTGGCAAAAGCTGTATAATTGAGCTGCTGCAACCGTTTGGACTGAAGACGGTCGCGAGTATCCATCCATGCTTACTATCTACTCCAGCACAATATGGTCGCCTTAATCGAGCATTTTCCACAGCTTACCCCGGCTGAATATCTGACATGGGAAGAACAACAAGAATTTCGACATGAATATGTCGATGGTGAAGTCTATGCCATGACTGGTGGCACTCTCAACCACAGTGCAATTGCAGGTAACTTCCATAACATCCTCAAAAATCACTTACGCGGATCGGGTTGTAAGGTGTTCAATTCTGATGCCAAGGTACAGATTTTAGAATCTAATTCCTATTTATATCCAGATGTTAGCGTTACTTGCGACGAACGAGATCGCCGCGCCACCAAGTTTATCAGTTATCCTTGTCTGATTGTCGAAGTCCTATCGCCGACTACAGAGGCTTACGACAGGGGGGATAAATTCGCACTGTATCGAAGATCCGATACTCTACAGGACTATATGCTA
>Ga0209491_10004583_pt1 | contig 21155 bp, 8 predicted proteins | sample BON02_FD_187213 | JGI IMG/M metagenome (GOLD analysis project Ga0209491, IMG submission 187213) | Freshwater microbial communities from Lake Bonney liftoff mats and glacier meltwater in Antarctica - BON-02 (SPAdes) (version 2) | ecosystem: Environmental > Aquatic > Freshwater > Ice > Glacier... | reverse complement strand
TGGTGAGCGCACTTCAACAGGGAAGTCATGAGCCTGCCTCTGGATAATTTCAGCGATATCAGCAGTGCGCTTGTGATGCTGTAGGGTCTCATCAAATGACAACCCCAAGACCTGCAATTGTAAATCAATATTTGAGAATTTTACGAGAACCAAAGAAGCATCAATCCCAAGCATTTGGGCCACATCACGATACAGGTTCGTAAATACTCCAGCATCTGCTCCACTGACGTTCAGGACAAGACGCAGGTATGAATTCGCTATGAGCATTGTGATACTTCTTTGAAACAAGTTGACACCAGCATACTCGGTGTTCTCTTCAAAATTGTGCGCTTGCGTACCAGATTTATTGTCGAAATCAGCACCATCGTCGTGCATTGCAATCAAGAGAACAGTTTTATCACCGAAGCCTGCTCGCTGGTTGGAAATCATTGTAAAGGTAAGCGTGCCATTTGGCTCAATATGTGGCTCGATGTCAAACAGAGCAGAGTTGCTTTGTACCGAAAAGGTGTGGGTCTGTTCATTTTCCATATCGATGCCGTTGATTTCCCGACCGTTTAGAATTCGGACAAGGAAGTTACGCACAACATTTTTGTGTGCACTTTGCCACACGGGCATACTGTATTCAAACACCGGAATTTCCCAAAGTGACTGGCTTGAACCCCATGGCGGTGAATTCTGGCTGCAGCATTCGCTGTCCTCTAGTCTACAGCTCCGACCAGAACAAAAAGAAAATGACGGCGGCTGATTTACAGAGTATACTCGAATGGCTACTTCAACGGCCCCAAAGGTATTGATGCCTCCACGTTCAATTCCTCCATCATCGTGAAGAGTAACGTTGTAAAGAGCGCTCCCGTTTCTGTCTTGACCAAGGCAGAAAGTCAGTCGGCCCGTTTCCACATCTATACTAGGTTGCTGATCAAACATAGTGTCTGATCCCTCTATCAAAGTCATCTTGAACGTCAAGGTCTGCTCGGTCTCATAATTTAGACCAAATTTTGATGCCATGACAGTGCCCGTCGGTACGACATCGTTCACAACGAAGGACCTTTCAGGCAGGCAGCTTGGCAGAGAATCCTCAGAAACACAATTGATACAATTTTCGTCTACAGCAATGTACACCCGGCAACTAGGGAAATATGCACTGATCAAATTGAATTTACCAGTTTCTGAGTCAATTTCTGTGTCAGACTCAGGCGTAATCAAAGGGTTGGCGTACACATTGAGTTCTGACAACGACACAAGGCTATTCCTGTCCAAATCGACAATGGAAAAGTTTTTACTGTCCCCATATACTTTGGTGAATGACTTGAATTCTTCAAATGACCACTGTCCGTTATTATCAAGATCGTATGCTTCGAACCTGGCCCTAGGAACCACTTGCCAGTCGCGGACAAATGACGAATCCGTGCATTTCCCGCGGCAGACAAATTGTTGCTGATTCGCTAAAGTTGGACGACAATTTAACTGAAACGAAGGAATGTCATTCACAGGAAGAATTTCAATGAGGAAAGGATACATCTGTGTTCTTCGTGGGCCAGAAAGAGTCACGTGATCAAATGAGAACTTGCCAGCAGCATTGTCTTCGAGGTATACGTGAAATGTCGCATTTCCATGGACTCGAGGTACGAGAGTAAACGAAATCATGCCAGTAACAGCACTGACCTCTGGTTGTGCTGAGAACAAAGCGCTGGTACCAATTACTGTGAACGAGACGTTCTGGTTGTCTTCGTTCCAAAGCTCACCGTTGGGACCCGCACTCATATCGGGTCCAGGACGAATATTGTTTGCAAAGAGACTGCGAAATGCAGTGTCAAGGTATTCTCCTTCTGACACTAGAATGTGTTGCATCCCAGGTACGACACTGAAAAATGGCACCGAATTCAAAGGAGTGATAATTAGAGTGATATTATAGTCGAGACGGACAGTGCCCTCGGCTGTTCTTTCCACAATGTGTATGATCATCGTTGTGTTCCCAAACACGGACTGAGCAGTCTGAAAAGAGAGCGACCCGATAGCGTCAATTTGAGGCATCTTAATAAAATAAACAGCTTGGGCATCAACAGAAAAGGACACAATGTTTAAAATGTCTCCAATATGTCCTTTCAGTGCGTCGGCAATAAACCGAGTCATAACTATCAATCCAGAATTTTCTTCCACAACCAGATTTTCAATAGAAAAAATCGAATTTGCTTTGGGCTGCACATTGATCTGGATGGTCTTTGTCACATTATTTCTGCCGTTAAAGAGGAGGCCTCCGCTATCTATCATTGTAATTTTCATATTTGTATTTCCGAACCTGTGAGGATTTAAAGTAAATCGTAAAGTACCATTTCCCAACACGTTTGGACCCACACCATACAGGTCAGTCCAATCGCCATCAAAATCTGACACCAAAAATGATACATTTTGAGTGTCTTCGGTTGCAGATACCTCCCCACTTTCTAGAACACCTTTCTGGATTTGAGAGGCCCATGCCGGAAAATCAAAGATATACGGCAAATCGAGTTGGGAATCAGTGCTTCGGTACACCCAGACTTGATTCTCAGCTTCAAATGCTGGGATTTTGTTGATGTCAACCACATGCATCGGCGCAATGCCAAAAGACCTGGTGCCATTGACTGGAATCACAACCTCCTCGGAACCGTTTAGGTGGAGATTGAAGACTAGCCGCATCCTCACTTCATGATTGTCGAATTCTCCCCAAGAAGAGGCTGAGTCCACGACAGGCGGTATACACACCAATTGTTGATGATCAAATTTTCCATTTTGCGTTGGAGCGATTGTGGTAGACGCACTATACAGAGTCACATTTGTTACTCCAGGCATATCGAAAGCACATTTATATGTGCCATTATGATGAAATCCGAAGCCCGTTATCGTGATTGCAGGCGATTTACCTCCATTTGTACCCGCGAGCCTGTCAATGAAAGTGGGAAGGTGTGCCACCCACTCATGGTAGAAATCAAAAGGTAGGCTTGAATGCACCACATCCCCAAAAATTACTTCTGTTGCGTTCCTAAATGCAAGACGAACACGTTCAGTCCCCTCGACGGAGAAACGAACTTGCTGTGCATCCGAAAGCCATGTTGGAACAGGGCACAGCATTTCGGTCGAAGAATTCACAACTGCATCAACTTTTACGTCTGAGAAAGAACAAACATAATCCTTCGATGTGTTAAAACCAAATCCTTGCACTGTAATCATGTCTGTCCTTCCCAATGCGCCACCAACAGCAGAGCCTGCAGAAGGATGAATATCCCAAACACCATCAGCGACCCGCAAATACCCCATTGCGCTCTCAGTTGTGGACACAACATTTCCATCTAAGCTTAAAATACGCATGGTTGCTGAAGAACTCTTACCGTGCCTCCATTCAGGGAGCATACATGTCACCCTGGTTGAATTCTTCACGTAAATCTTCCCTGGCATAGTCTGGTATCCATCTCCAAAAAGGACGCAGTGATACGACTGCCCAGCATCAAAACCAGAAGCAAGCACTGATATTTCCACCTGGCCAGCAGCAGGTACGTGCCCGATGGATAAAGACGCAGGACTCCATGTCTCAAAAAAGGACACCGAGCAAATGTATGGCGAAGCAAGAGTGAGACACACTAGGGCTGAAACCTGAGCTGATAGGCCGCCGCCAGTGAACATCAAAGATTGACCTTTGACGAGATCAATGGCCACCCTACCCGTCAATACTCCTGCGCTGTACTCTAGGCCCCAGTCTGGTACCGGGCAATGCACCATCGTGTTGCTCATAACAACAGCAAGCGTTGACATGGATTCCGTGGCGCCACGAGAAAAAAGGCAAGAGTACATCTGATTGGCATCAGTTCCGTACGTTGCGAGCGCTAAAAAGGAAGACTCTGCTACCGAGGTGAATAATGTGTTGGCGCCAACTTGAATTCCATCCCAACCTTCGATGAACTCAAATAGCACCTCCGAACCCATTTGTCCCCAGAATTCCACTGGCGAACTGGGAACATATTGTGTTACTTGAGCTGCATGCACCGAGAAGTTGGTTACCATTGCTGCATACTTCCACTCTGGCATCGTGCATTCAAGATATGTTGAGTTGATGGTCATGGCAACAGACTCTGCAGAAATTCCCAGTCGAATTTCTTCGAAATTGCATGTGTAATTTCGAGATATATTGAAGCCTGCACCTCTTACTCCAATTGCAGACCCACCCTTGGCGGGACCTGAAGATAAGCTGATTCCCGTCCAGTATTGCTTCACATAGTATTCGAAGGTTGCACCGCCCACATTTAATGAAACGAAATTCAGAGAGAGGGAGACGATCCCTGGAGTCAATCCCAGTTGACCATACGGCCAGGCAGGCACAGTACATGTGGCAGAAGACGGACTCACAAACTGAGTCCTACTCTCAACACGACCAACACTTGGAAGCTCAAAGACGCACGAGCTATTCGCAGTCTGGGGGAATCCAGAGCCTGAAAGTGTGATTTGCGTGCCGCCTTCTGTTGGTCCAGAGAATGCCACATCTGTCCACGCTACGTTGAATTCAAATAATGAATGCAGCATGACATCATTGTTGTCACTACTAGGACCTGTGTACAAATGTGGAGGCGGTGGCCACGTTTCGCCATGCAAAATGACCTGGACAGTGGTTGCCGGGAATCGTAGCCCCCAAACTGGTGTTGTGCAAGTGGCGAAAGAAGCATTATGAACATGCACGACTGATGTTATGTTGCTATCAAACCATTGTCCTGATGAAGAAACAAAGAATTGACATCCGTACGTCAACCCCGTATCCAGTCCATATGCCAAAAAGGAAATTACAGTTCCACCAGTCGACGGGCCCTTTGTGGGCATGATCGCGGCCCAACCCGGACGAAAATCGAAGTTTTGTTCAGAGACCGTGTCTACTATATTCACCTTCGTTCCAAAAGAGTCAATGACGGCGAAGCTTAAAAGCCCTGGAACCGGAACTGCGGGTGCTTGGCACTGAAGTTCAGTGTTGTTGAGAATCTTCGCTGGTACAGTTTGAGTAGAAGAGCCGTTGAAGAGACATGCATAGAACTTACTAGTGTTTGACCCAAACCCGAAGCCGTGAATGGTAATCATGCTGCCTCCTTTCGAAGGACCATAGGATGGAATGATCAATGCCTGTCGCTCAGCTGCCATGTAAAACTGCAGGCCTGGAGCGCCGTCAAAAAGCACTTCTGAAGTGCGTGGAGTATATGCACTATCGAATATTTCACCACCATTACATTCACAACAATATATCATGGCTTCTCCGCCTCCTACCACATCATCGCACCACTCGCTGTAGTGAGTGTAGTAGCTACAGTCAAAGCCCATGACGTCACTCCAGTCTTCAGCACTCGCTGATTTACAACCAGGGATTGCTGCTACAGGCAAAGAAACATTGGAGTCGGAAACAACTAATTTCAAAGTCACGTCAGACACACCATACTCCCATTGCCCTGTAGTGCAATGTAGTGAAGAAACATTCATGGGTTGAGCGGGATGCGAAAACATGACTTCCCCGCCAGAAGTGGTGAGCACGCAATAATAGAATCTGCTGGAATTAAAGCCAGCTCCGGTCACAAGAATGGTGCCACCCCTCGATTGTATTTCGTGATTGCTGGATCCTGTGACTGCAGAGTACCACGTTGAAACAAGAATGCAGGTTGCTAGCGAAGTCGAGATTGAATCTGTGAAATGGTAGAAGCTAACTACACTCAACCCGTGTCTCATCACAAGAGAGGCTTTCACTGAAATCATGGGCGCATTTGTTTCAATATGTACACCAACCCCAATAACTTGAGTCAACCCAATGGCAGGCACTGGGCATTCAATCTTGTCGTGGCCCACGACCATCGCGCTCGTTGTCTCAATCTGCGATCCAATCACAAAAACGCATGAGTAATCAACTGAATTCTTGTCGAGGCCAAATCCTTGGATTCTGATAATTGTTGGCATGTAGCTATTTGCCCCAAATGTAGAAAGCAGCAAAGGCCCGAGACTGCCATCCCAGCCCTCTCGGAAGTCAAAACAGCCACTAGATCCTGCTGATCCCACGAACATAACTAGCTCATCAGCGGCATACACTGAGAAAGTAGTCTCCGCAGCTGCAAATGGCCACTGTGGAACCACACAAACAATAATATTTCCCGATACGCTTTCCGCGTGGCTCGTCACAGACGTGGATTCGAAGGAAAAGAGACACTTGTAGTCGACTGAGGCATCTTGAAATCCTTCGCCGTGCACAGTTACGATCGAACCACCCTTCGATGGGCCCTCCGACACATCTTTGCGGTTCCATGTGCTCTTGAACGTGAATACGAATGCAGGCCCAGATCGATAGATTTCCGAGCCTTGGCTGTCAACCACATGCAAAGACACCATTGTAGCTCCATAATCCCACTGCGGTGCAACACATTGGATCTCAGACGGACTTAAAACATTTACCATGCTTGTCGCTTTCTCTTTTGCATGAACCAAGACGCACACATAGACTTCATGTACGGCAAATCCAGCCCCCTCCAGCCTAAAAACAGTTCCTCCTCCGGAACTACCAGAAGTGGGGGCCACTAACTTGGTCAAAATTGGCACCAAATTGATCATGCACGGGCCACTTGGTATGCAAGGATACCTCGAAGACCCGTCCAGCATAAAGTCAATCATTTGTTCTTCGTCAGTACCGAATACGGTCTGAGAAATTTCCAGCTTTACTATGGTGGCTGCGTACTGGTGGCCCCAAGCAGGCAAAAGACATTTTAAGGTCGAGCTTGTGAGACAAGTTGCCGTTGAAGACATCACATTACCGTATGCAGATATTTTGCAGATGTAGTCTTGCGAAGGAGAGTCAAAGCCGTAGCCACTAACAACAAGCTCTACACCGCCAGAAGATGGTGCAATATTTGCCGATGAACCGTTGAATGCGATGCTTACGCTCAGCAAACCCTGCACGTATGTCAGAACCTCATTGTCCGCACCACCCACGAACGGAATGGTCTGCCCATTTTCAAGTAGGGTGAGAGTCATTGTCTCTGCAGCGGTGTCCAGACGGGGAGACAGACATGAAATTCGATGCGGATTCAGAGCAATGGCGTCTGTAGTAAAGAGTGTACGAGCTGCAGTAAAGACACACACATATTGAATAGCACGATGAAAAATTCCACCATAAACAATCAGGGATTCCATACCACTAGCTAAAATCTTCTTCTTGCTGATAGACCTCCAAGAAGTTACAAACCCTGTCAACCTTACTGTTCCTGTACACGTGTCTGGATTCCCAGTCTCGCAGACTATAGCGCCCTTGAACGGCGTACCTTCATACAGAGTAACTGTCGTGTTAGTCTCCTCTCCTGTCCAGGCAGGACATGTGAGCACCAGTGTATTCTGCGAAAGCGGGTATCCCAATAGAGATGTTACAGAGACGGTACCGGACTGAATCACAAAATGATACCTTTTGTTTTTGTCGAACCCAAACCCCTCAAACGTGACGTTGAAAAAATCATTCGACAGAAGAGCGGAAGTCGAGAGAATTTCCCATTCAGTGACAAATGAAAAGTTGGTCGCTTCGATCTGCGGATCTGTATCACGTAGCTCGAAGAAGTATTCAACGGGCAGCCCTGCTGCGTGCACTAAGATTTCAGAGGCAAAAGCACCTCGACGTGTGATCGTCAGTAGCACACCTGCTTCAGCCTGGACGACATTGTCAATAGTCATGTACTCATCTGCGATTTTGACGAATTTTACTGCTCTCACTGGGACAGTGCCATTCACCATAATGTTGAGGGGAGCACCTGCTTGCTCAGACAATGTCTCCAGACTAGCTTCTTGGCCTGTCTTTTTGTAAATTCTGAATTGTTGCGGTCTCAAATTTCGTCCCATGTCATTTGCTGCAAAGTTACTGCCCCATGACGAAGACCCATTCGGGGCAAAACATGTGATGATGTTTGGATTCGAAAAAGTTGCGACTGACAAAATTCCTTCAACCCCATTTTCAAAGGCACAAAAATAGCTTGCATTCACATCGAAGGCATATCCAGGCACAACAAGCTGTGTGCCACCTGACGCCGGACTTATTGCAGGTTGGACAGAACCCGACAAATGATCAACAATATCAAAACTCCTTCCAGAATAGCTTGGTGACTCATCCCACGAATAGTACGAGCACGTGGAGTTCCAACAAGATGACGCATAGATGTTTGACATCAATTCGCAGAAGCCATCTGACCAAGAGCAACAGTGTGGATCCAAACACACATCCGCAACACCTTCCACAATCAGAGATTCGTCAAGGACACTCGGCGACCAGGATATGGATATGCCGTCATGCAGTATGTCCACTTCTGCCATTCGTGACGCTCCAGTCACGAATGGAGACATGCAATATGCTGTCTCAACATCTTCCACGGTAACAGTAGTCTGGACTTGAGTCGAGCCTGAAAGACCTTTAAAACGGCACGAGTATGCGGCATCCAATCCAGCCAAAAAACTGTGACCACGCAGGGTAATAATGGTCCCACCTATCGCATTTCCGTACGTTGGGGTTAATGACGACCATGCATCTTTAAATGCAAAAGTTGGTGCTGTGGAGATTTCATTTCCGTGAGAACCAAAATCGATCTCGGTGCCGTCAGCACTCTGAAGCGTGAGTGAAGTAATCGCTGCGGGATATGCTGTCCACTGTGGTGTCTTACATTGCACGAGGCTTGCCGTAAAGATTGTGGCGTGAGAGGGAAGAAACGCTCTAGAGTACAAGCTGAAGGCCTCATTCAAGCCATCCTGAAAGTGACATCTATAAACTTCACCAACAATTTGATCATTGACATACTGCACAGTTCCCTCCCACAAAAAGCTTGGGGTACCCACGATGCCATCGATAGAAACCAACGTGTCGAGACTTGCCTGTGGAGCAGAGGCAGCACCAAACACCACAGGCCCTGCAGAAATGGATACGAACTCATCAAGCCATGTGTTGCAAGCACTTGCTTGGTCCTGCCCGTAAATAACGCCTCCTTGGCTCATCAGCATAAAACCGTGTGTGTTTCCAGCAGCAATGGGGAATGGATCAAATGAAACAGAAATTTTGGAGGTGGCCTGCACATTGTATCCATCAGCGGGCCCAAGAACCTGCCACGCATCTATATTGTTCTCAAAGCTCTCGTATGAACACGACATCGTCTGAGCACACAATTTTTTCTTTCGTACCAGTACAAACACCTTCTGTGCCCCGGGAGTGATCATGTGAAAGTCAAACCCAGTCACAGACATCGATCTCTTTGCAAACACGTTGAAAGCAAGGCCCCGGTAGTCTACTGACGTGTATGTAATTTGACTGTGATTTTCTTGCTTTGCAGTACAGCCTCGACCAGAGATATTACGACTCGACCGAAATAGAGTGCCATTGAGGCCACTTGCATAGACATCAAGCAGATTGCCACCACTCGCCAGGCCTTTTGAGTGTGAGACTCCAGTAATAGCTGGTTTGAATAAGAACCTCAAACGTTCGATCCGGGGTTTGAAAGCAATAGAGGCTTGCACGATCGAGTTCTGGTTATGCACGCATGCGACAGATCCCATCTGACCACGAGCAACCGTCCAGGTCGATCGATTTTGGATGTGCGACAGAAGCATTATCTCATTTCCGATACGGAGGTATGTGCCAATTCTGAACGGTTGTATGATCAAATCATCCGCGCTTCCCGTTGATGGCGTACCACTGTTGTCTTGTACTTTCATCGTTACATCTGTGCTCGATACCAGTGACGCCAATATTGCAGTATGATTGATGATTTCTACATCTACATTTGCAATGCCTGCAGGGTACATCGAGCCCCAGGTCGACCCAACTTCACACTTGAGTCTATCGTGCGAAATCACGACAGCAGGCGCAATTATTCTTTGTTGCGGCAACCATATATGTCCAGTGGCATTTGGACTCCAAATCTGACAGACCAAATTGGTGGCGTTGATCCTAAAACCGTTGCCGTATACAGTAATAGTCGAACCTGAAGCAGGACCACTCGAGGGATCAATCCTGGTCAGACCGGCAGAAACGTGTATTAGGGTGCGCTCAAATGTGGACAGGCGTGGGATTACTCCTGATGCACTCGATTGGAGCGCAACTTCGTACCTCATGTCCACGTTTTCAAAAATAGGAGTTTCACAGAACAAAGAAAACTCATTCACAACTGACGCTGCAGATTCTACAACCGTTAAGGCATCCATTGAAATGAAGCGGCAGGTATACTTGAGGCCTCCAAAGAAACCGGCCCCGGAAAAAATAAGCTTAACACCTCCCACTGCTGGGCTCCAGCACTCCATGCTTCCGTGGGGATAACATGAGGATGCATAGGTGACATCACCTAATCTTGGCACTGATACAGAGACCCAGGTGGCTGAGTAAATGAATGACGTCAAAACAACGCTACGGGGATGTGCGATCGAGCTGCCGCGTTCAACCTTGACCGTAGAGCAAGAGCCTATTGATATACATTTGAAAATTTCGATTTCAACTAATCCCTCGCGTCCTTTAAACGAAGGGATCTGTATGAAGAGCAGATTGGAGCTATCAGGGCCTCTCTGAACCGTGTCTGATTCAAGTACTGACCCATCACCTCGTGTACCTTTGAATCGTGCATAATATAATGCATTTTTATCGAAACCTCTTCCGTACACTTCAAGTCCACTTGCCAATGGCTCATACAGCCCCGGAAGTCCGGCGAGGGTGTTAGATGCACTCCCACCGAACACGGACATTTTAAGAGTGCTATTGAACCACCAGACAGCCCAAAAATACACAGCTGGGGCCATCCACGGCCCTCTCTTACCGACACTTCTTCGGCCACCTACTGTGTCCTTTACGATGGACAGCTGGGAGTCCCCTTCGGCTGCTGAGGCCCAATCTGGTGTAAGACATCTGATTACGCTAGATGAGATCCATGTTGCTGCTGAGCTCGTTGCCGACGTGACCCCATTCGAAAAATGGCAGTAATAATTGGCCAATTGATTGAATCCAGTGCCTTCAACAGTAATTGCACGTCCTCCCGATGCAGGCATGCGGCAATTGGTATCGGAACAGGCGAACCTGAACCAAGCTTCATTCACTTCAAGCTTGATATTTTGATTTTTTGTGAGCTGCACTCCTTCGTATGTAAGATCAAGTACGAAATTGGTGGAGCCATACGCAACACCCAGCACAGAAACATAATCAAACCAGCAGATGAGCTCCTTCGGACTCGGGACGGTGACAAAACTTGCTTGAATCGAGAGATTTCCGCCGAGCGCTAACATCGAGCATGAGTAGTCCACAGCAACCTGAATACTATAATCACCCCGGTTTAGCAATTCAGAGCGTCCAGTACTTTTGAAGCCGAACCCAGACACTGTAATATTAGTTGGCCAACAACTTGATTGGATTGTTTCGGAACTCGTATCATCGATACAATCATCCACAAACCATTGGGCGCTTGCTCCCTGGACCCGTTGCTTGAACAAAAATTCCACTGGCAGGTGGAATAGGGGAATACTCTCAGAGCTTGCTGCATTATTTGAGGATCGAAACGTCCGGACAAGGGTAACATTTACAAGATTTGCATCATACGGCCAGGGAGGAACGCTTTTCACGAAGACACGATCCACATCAAGCGAAGTCGAGTTTTCAATGACAACCTCTGCAACTACTACATGCCCCTCTGCATCCGTGAAATGGCATTCATGCCGCACCGCAGGGTCAATGCCCCATCCGTAGATTTCGAGCATGAATCCACCCATCGCCATCCCTTCGGGCATACAAGGCGGCGAGAATGTGTTGGTCGTGTTGCCTGTATTGTGCTCAATAGTACTAGGTTCGGCATTGCCGAGTGCTAACATCATGTCAGCACTGGAATTGTAAGAAATTGTGTTTAAAGTTGAATTGAATCTGTCGCAAGAAGCAACGCCGATGCCAATCAGCTGAGACCGCATGGTAAGGTACAACTGCAATCCCTGGGTACTTTTCAGGACAGAATTTCCAGAGAAGACCTTCAACTCTGCTGTACGGGATGCTCGTGATCTAGGCCAGATGGGTGAATCACACAAGATGACAGAATCGCGCTCTTTGGAAACTGCACCCTGTAGTTCCACGCCCTCCATAACCACGCTGCATGAGTAAGACTCCATTGGACCGTATTTTTGATCCAGTATGATCTGACCCCCAGACGATGCAACAGGAAGGAGCGTTTCCTGGTCAATAGCAGCTCTAAATGCGAGAGAATCAGAAGCCCCGATGCTTCCAACGGGCAGCATCTGTGACGAAAAACTGACGTCATACAGAATGATTCGCGCATCTGCATCTGGATACGGCCAATGCGGCACGAGGCAAGAGATGAAGCTGTCGTTGATCACGCGAGCAGGCCTGGAATCGATGGAAATCAAATCTTCACACTTGTAGGAAGCACAATCTGAGTTTTGTGTGCAATCAAATCCGGCGTTACTGCCCCCCAGACACGTCCGCGCGGATGCAATATTGTCGGGATTCGTCGGATCGTGCAGCTGACACAGATAGGTGTTTTCACAACTACCACCAGGTGATTTCAAGTAGCAAAAGTTTTGTCCAGCGATTGTGATCGTCTGTGCGCCTTGATACTGCTGTGAGTACACTGCACCAATCGTCGAGACAGAAGCGCGAGTAAAGGTAAGATAGAATGCTCCTCCGCCCACCCGTTCTATTGCATTCACAGCTACCGCTTGCAGATGTAGACTGCACTCGCAACCACATGAATATCCAAATGGAGAGATTGTCATGCCGACTCCTTCCGCTGAGCACGTACAATTTGCCGCCGAGCATAATCTGCCAGCCAATTCACATCTGCACCCGCACGACGCGTTTTCAATTTTGGTTATCACGTGCCCAGTATTGGAACATTCACAACTTTCTGCTGAGCAAATCTGTGAACAACTTGCGCTGCTGTCAGTACAGTTGGGCATCGTGTACGAGAGCGAACTGTTGAAGACCGAAAAATAAGGGTTTGGAAAAAAAATGGACGCATTGTGCTGTGAATTCCACTGCTTGTATGCACGAATAAGGGAGAACGAGACTACAGCGCCTGGCTGATTCGCGGAAAAGTCAGACCATTGCGGCGTTGGGCAAGTGAGGACCGTGACGTCGCGCACAGTTGGCCATGTGTCGAAGAAAACTGACGCACATGTCTCCTCTGCGCAAGTAAATCGGCACGCAAGGCCAATGGTAGACGATGCGCTAAAACCTGCCCCTGTAATTGTAATTGTTGAACCGCCTGTTGATGGGGCTGTTGCCACCGGCCGAGGCATCTCATAATTGTAAAGAAGCTGAGCTGAGCGCCAAACACTGTTCCACTCGATAATGCCATCCTCGGGGGTCCCTTTGTAGGGCACTGTTGACAAAATTTGTCCCACAATTGATCTGTGCAAGTCTATGCTCACAGATTGCTCCGGGTAATTCCAATCAGGCAATGTGAAGATAAGCTGATTTTCGCGCTGCTCGCCTTCTACCGAATACTGTCTGATGGCACAGGGCACTTTCCCACTGAATTGAAGCGCATACCGAAGCCCTGTGGATTCTTGAGCAAAGCCATGGCCACGAACTGTGATAGATCCGCCATTGACAACCGCAGCATACCGGAGCCCCTCATAGCCAAGCCAGTGTGCCAAAAATTGAAATGAAAACGGCGATCCTGTCTTACCAATGCGTGTGCCGTTCTTGAAAAGATTGAAAGACACCCCCATCTCGCCGAATTCCCAAACTGCTCACCATCAAGGTTTGTCATAGATTGGTTTTGAATTCGCATTTTCTATACTGATTGAACAGGAGATCGCGTGAGCTCTTTTTGGGGCGCCCAAAGAAGAGCTCATGCGATCTCCGGCAACTTCGGCAATTTCACCGAAATTGCCGCGCGCCATTCGGTTGGGTCACAACCTAACCGAATGGCACGCGGCAGCTTGAGAAAGCAAAATTGCTCAGAAAGCGAATGTGAGGAGTGTCTTTGTAGATTCACAACCCTGGAAAGGGCTGCAATTTTCCACCCTACCCGAATGGTGTGCGGCAGCTTCGGCGTGCTGCACCTCGCCGCCGCGCGCCCAGAGGTGATCAGTGCGCAAGTTCGTTACACAGTGCTCGAGCATAGTTCAGTCGACCATTTTTTTCAAATTAGTCTGTTGAAACGACGCAGCTATTATTCGCTACAGGTGTATCCAAAAAAAGTAAGAAAAGCAAATACCTGGCACAGGGCACTTGAGCGCAAATAAAGAAGATACAATGCATTTTGAAGAGGCCCGAAATGGCCCGGCAGAGAAGATTGCCTCATAAATCCAGCCATTGCTAGCAAAGCCAGTGCCTGCAACTGTCAGAAGTACCCCTCCTGTTGTGTAGGATTGAAGTGGAGTAGCAGACGACCAGCCCGTCATGGTGTATGTGAAGTATGTTTGCGTAGGATTGCTTCCTTCGAAAGGAATCGTGAAATTATTCTCAGATATACTGATGGTTGCTTGCATCTCCATGTTCCACAAAAGGGTCGCCTCCGACCGAGGTGAGGAGCAGGAGAGGAGGGTCGGTGAATTTACGAACGCAATGGACGAAACTTGCTCCTGTAGGAGTCCAGTACCACTGAAGAGACATTTGTATTGCATGATACTTGAAAACCCTGCACCCTGGACTATCAAGGATGCTGCTCAAACAGGGGGAAAAAAAGTCAAAATCCTGCACTTTTTGTCAAAACTCGAAGGCGATAACCCATACTGACCAGTCAGTGTGCAACTACGTTTCCACCACATAACCCGCACACGAAAACACAAAAAAAAAACTGGACTTTCACACATTTTCCTGGAGACCAAAACAAATCATAGACAAGATGCAAGAAAACCCGGACACAACATCTCTGACATCTTTCCGAGTGTTTTTGATTGTGTCCGGTTTGTGATTGCTTTTGAGATTCAAAATCTGTACAGATTATCGACTCTGAGATTCCATCAAAGACGCTGCTCAATAAACATGAACAAGTCATTTGAAAAGAGGATCCGAAATTCTGAAAATTTTAGAGCACAGTTGTGTCACCTCCACCAGTAGCTGGTCCTGTACGCGGATTGATTACGGTCCAGGCTGCGTCGAACTGGAAATTGAGAATCGTGCCGTTGAGTAGTGTGCTGGAATCAGTGCCATTTGACACTTCAAAGATTTTGACGATCGAAAGACAGGGGCGTTCTTGCCAGATAGGAACCGGACACGCCAAATTTGAGTCAGAGGATATTGTTGCCTCCGTGCATGATGAGTGAGTGCCTGCAAAGTTGTCCATGGACAGCAGCGAAAGAGCAAGAGCGCGTCAGACAGAAAAGTAAGACGAGGCAATGCAAAACCAAAAGATGAGCCAAGGAGTGGAAAGGAATCGAGGGTGGAAGCAGAGGCAAGAAACACTCGCGCTAAGTAAAGCCTAGAGTAACGCAGGAATATGTGCAATCATGTGGATGCTTTACGATAAAGTCCCTTGCCGCCGCGCGACTCCCGAAGTTCCGAATTCCATTCGCAGGGCAGTTTTTCCTCTGTTTCGGGGTTCTGATTGTTGAAACGCCCGATTTTTGCGCTGTTATCCGCGCGCCATGCAAGCTCACGGAAAACAGCACAAATGTCCGGAAAAATACTCATTTTTTTTCAACAGGCGGATCAAAATATTGATCCGCCGATTTTTCAAAAACAAGTGTTTTTTTGCGGTGTTGCGGCGTTTTCCGTGCGCTTGCACATGCTCGGCAAACGGCGAATAAACCAGGCGTCTCAAAAATGTGGACATGGAAATTGAAGAAAAATGGCGTCCAAGGACGAATAGGTTATGGCTTTTTTGAGGAGACACACCGGAATTGGTATTGCAAGAAAAATCGCAGGTGTAAGTCCGACTCGAATCTGTTGCGAAGCCTTGACCATACACTGCGATCAGGTAGCCCCCTACAGCGTGTCCAGCTGTTGGCGCGAGCGATGATATTTTTGTTGACGATGTGTTAGTGGAAAGTGCATCAGAGCTGTCGGCAAAGATTTCCAGCCAGAGCAGCACAGCAATTGCAGGCAGGAACACCATTCTGTGTATACTACTCCGCCACCAGCATGTGCTTCGCCGAACGGCCAAGCTGCAGTTGTCGTGTCTGAACGTGGCCGGTCCTGCTCCGGTCTTTGTGTTCACCGCGCGCCAGCGTCTTCTGCAGAGTTCGCCCTGTGCGTCGTCGGAACACACTTCAGCTGCATGACACGCAGGCCTAAAAGGACTGCCTTGCCGATGTGTCGACGGTGCCGTGCCTGTCCTGTCGTCCTGTCCAGGCCAGGTTCCTTCCGTCATGACACCAGGTGCTCTGACTTGAGAAGTATTGTGCGGATGTATGTATTTAGCAAAGACCATTAGCTCATCTTTGCTTTGGCCTGCAGCGTAAGTCCTCCCGTGTGCGTGTGTTCTCCATTCCTCACAAAGATCCGAGTCTTCGTGGTGTACCATCACTTGCACTGGTACTCGAGACCCAATGTGACACTTGATAAGGGAGACTTGTATTTTTTGCCAATGTGGCGGGTAAAAAGGCATTTTCCGCCCAAAACGGCGAAAACGTTTCGTAGATTGGCCAGTGTATAAACTTGGACGATGGCGTCCGGTTTCATGGAGGTTTCTGTTTGTTCGCCGCTTTGTTTCTCAAATTCATCTTTTGCTGCTCTACTGCTGCTCTCTTTCGTCTTTTGCTCTGCAACTTTTTCTTTTACTGCCGCCGCTGGCTCAACCTTTGCTCCTGTCTGCAGTCGATCGCGACAGGCAAGGGCATCCGGCCCAAGAGCGGCCAGTCGATCATCAAGGCAGAATGGCTAGTGTCCAAGAGCGACTTGGAACAGGAGAAGGCACGCCTCATCCCGTCGCCCGAGAAACCAATGGTCAGAGCGCCGCGTGCCCCAGTTGTGCAGGGCAATATTGCACGGACGGAGACGCGCGACTGGGACATTGTAACACCGCCGGGCTCGCCGACGCACTTTGAAGAGTTTTGCTCGATTGCAGGCATCCAGCTGCGGGAAGACATCGAAAAGCTGCCGCTCCTGCCGCCCGCAGCACCGGGGGCGCAAGTGGTGCCCTTCAGATCGCTGGGCGAGCAGTCATGCACAGTGCGTCTGAAACAGTTTGAGGAGATGGAGCACCAACGACTCGGGGTGCCGCTGCCAGACTATGACTACCTCACGGAACTGCAGGACGGGCATGACTGGAATGTGATGGAGCGCATTGTCTGGGACCAGAAGCGCTGGGAACGCGAGGAGAGCAAGCGAAAAACAGCACTCAAAGCGGTGCAGTTCGAGAGGGATCTGCTCCCGGAGAATGCAGAGAGCGTTAAAATATCGAGCGAGCTTATCCTACTTGAGATGGTAGAGGACTTCGACATGGATGTAGCAGCCAACGGAGAGATCACGTCGTGCGAGCTGGAATGCCACATCACAGCAGAGACGCATTTGTCCAAGCAGCGCCAGCTATCCATGTGGCTCGAGAAGCTTTACTTACTCGAGGAATGCAAGCTGCATCCCCGCGTCGAGCAGCAGCCTTTCCGCACCGACCAGGTGATCAAATTCATGCCCGACACAGAGCATGTGATCGAAATCTGTAACTTCAAGGTGCTTCGCTCAGTCCTTGCCTCTGTGGCTCCTCCACTCCGCGTCAGCCCACACTTCATGTTTGAGGATGGTGTTTGCAAGTTTCACATCACAATGTCAGTCGACGACGAAAAGGCGCATGCGCAGGGCATCGACATTACATTTCCCATGCCCGACTCCATTATTGCAGCGCCGCGCCTCCAATGCTCTGGGGACTCCTCGACGGCTGTGTTTGGCAACACGACCAAGTTAGTGCGCTGGCAGTGCGCTCGCCTGGAGGGATCGGCTACTTTGACAGGCATGGTGGCCATGCATCCAACCGCGCCGCTACCAACTGCGGGGCCCATTGTCAAATTCCGCTTCGAGGTCGTTGGCCTCAATCTCTGTGGTGTGACGGTGAGTTATTTCCCAAAACTTGCTGACACACTGCGCACAAACAGCGCCGAGCAAACAGAGAAGAACACGGCGCAAAAAACATGGCGCTGCGAAAACGCGTGTGTGTCACTGTCGGCAGGCCGTTGTACGAATATTGGCACGGAGGCCATTATTGACTGTTTGCATGCCATGTATGGATATTGCTGCACGCAGCGCAGTGAGCAGGCCAGTGAATGTGTGCTGCTGCAAGCGGTAGTGTGTAGAGGTATTTCTTGTCTCAAGTATTTGACATTGTTTGCACCTTCTGGTTTGGTGTTTTTGGGGTTTGAGTTAACAGGTCAACGCTGTGGAGGCGGCTTCTGAAATGCAGCCGCGTTTGGTACTCCGCCACGTCATTCGATCTGTTGATTCGACTGTCCAGTCCACGGTTATTCTCCCTTTCTCATCTGCTCTCCCCTCCCTCCCTGCTGTACCACCTGTCTCCTTCCCTCCCTGGGGTCTCCTTCCGCTATCGTCCTCTCAATTCCATGCATGGTCTTCGTTTTGTCGCTCTTGCTGACACGTTATCCGTCCCTTATTGTACATGTCTTTCTCCAATGGATCTTCCTTTCCGTCATGCACAGTTGGGCCGTGTGCGTCAAGAGGTTTTGGCGCCGGGCGTGAATGGTGCGCTCAATAACGCCGGTCTCAATACAAGTGCACGAAACGCTGCATACGCTCTGTAGACGCAGCTCTCAAGGACAAAACGCGTGCGAGCGAGCGAGTGAGAAACTGCGAAACCTTGCAGTGTTTGCACAAGGGGGGGTCCCGCAGCCAGTGTGTCAACGCTCCTGTAACAACAGGTCAATTTCTTGGGTCCGTAAATATTCTGTAGATACTGTCGCTGTTGGATGGCGTTGTCGATCAAGGCCTTTTGTGCCCCATACATTTAACCAAAATCCTCCGAGTGATACCTCCGAGTGATACGGCGACGGTTGCAAGGATAGATTGAGAAGCATACTTATGGAATGTCATGTGTGAGAAGGATGAAGTGTATGAGCTTCTGTTTTTGCCCACAGCGGGTCCACCATCATGAGTTCACAGTCAACGGTCAGTGAACGGGACAGTCTCTTAAGTCTTGATTGATTTAAATGAGATTTCACCACCCTAGAACGAAAGAACAAAAGCAAAAGCTTCTATCGATCATACAGATAGCTGTGTCCCATTTGTAGCAGGAAAGAAAGAAAGTAAGGAAAGTGCTTTACAGCGAGACACTAGATACATTTATAGCAGGAAAGTGCTTTGTAGCGAGACACTAAGCACATTTGATGAATTGAGCACAGTCATAGTGCTCTTTTCTTGCAGTCATTCGTAAAATCCAGGATTTTACGGGAGTTTCATTGATGGTCCAGGTGTCAATCAGCATTGTATTTCGAGACAAAAACGTCGTGCGACAACAACTTTGCCGATCAGTTCCTCTTAATGAAGCAACACCACACATGGGAGCCAAATCTAGTATGTGTGTGTGTGTGCGTGTGGGTGTGAATATATATAGTCTGTATATATGTATATATGTATACAAATACTCACGTATATACATATCTATATATATATACATATATATATATATATATATATATATATATATATATATATATATATATATATATATATATATATATATATATATATATATATATATACACATATATAGGTATATATGTATATGTATAAATATATGAATATATATACATATGTATAGCTGATCCAGGATGGACTTAATCTCGGCATATATATATTCATATATGTGTACAAAGTACAAATGTGTATACATATGCTGCGAGGCGAGATACATCCTTAGACTACTAGTAACTGCTTTTTCCATTTAACGTAATTTTCCTTCTCATAAAGCAAAGCAAAAAATGTAAAAATAAAACCGAGAACTGGAATCAAAGCTCCATAGAACCTCAATCAAGGGTACAAAACTACTTCTTTTAAAGTATAAACGCAATTATGATCATATCACGTGACGCAGCATGCATGCAAGTATTCATGTATGCGTCGCGATGCCAAGTTGTGCGTTGAATAACGTTGGAATCCACTTATAAAATTCAAACATGTGGCAGGCCTTTTGGACGGTTGTAATTCGGAATTTGAATCACCTCCATTCGGAATTTTCTGCAATTCCCCTCGCCTCGGGGGAAGTCATTTTAACTTTGAATTTCCGAGGCTTAAACCCGGTTTTGCAAGAGAATCTGGCAGGAAACGGACTTTTTTAGACATTTTCACTTCGAGATTGAATCCTTGTACCAAACATGTTGTGGTTTTTGATTGTTTGGTTGGTCAAGATGTGGTCGGTTCATAGTAAAAAGTAGGAGGAAATATGTGCAGTACACGGATTACACGGCAGTACTGTGACTTAAGTCGTCATACCAAGGGGGTCGTTGTTACACGTCATCAAATATACCCGAAAGTGCCCGAAACATTTGAACGCAAGCTGTATCGATTGTAGTCCAAAGAATCATTAAACAAACTACAGAATTACTTCTGTATTTGTGATTTCAATTGAAAACCATCACCAATTTTTTTGAAAATGTCCGATCATGATTCTGCCCGATTCTGCCCGATTCTCAGGTTTAACTGGTTTTTAAAATGACATCGATGAAAGGGTTCCTGTTACGAATAAGTCATGATACGTAAATGTTTGATTTCTGTTTACTACCAAAAATCTCAGGTCGTTTTGATTAAAAAGATCTTGAGATTCTTCAATCCTATTGGTTGTTGAGGATCAATAACTTTGTGGCATGAAATAATCCGCTCCACTGCACTGTTTTCAAGAAATATTGCAAATTCAAGTTCAATTTGGACGAGACAAAAGGAAATAAAACAAACATGTTTGTTTGATTTTCTTTTGTCGGGTCCATTATCGACTTTGGATCCGAAATAGCATCAGGGTCGTGTCTGCCTGTCGAACGAGTTTGAGTTTGTCTCAACGAACATGTGACAGGATTTGTGGGTCCCAATCGAATCAAAACTCGTTGGGTCCTCGGAAAAACTCAAGCTCGTAAATTCGAACTTCCGCGAGTTCGCGGATGCATTCGAGGGAAGCTCTCAGGCTATGGGGTGGCTACGATTAGTAGGCTCTTTAAAAACATAGGTCTCTTTTGCAAAAGAGCCCTATAAAAGAGACTACATTCTGCAAAAAAGA
>Ga0209491_10004573_pt1 | contig 21193 bp, 18 predicted proteins | sample BON02_FD_187213 | JGI IMG/M metagenome (GOLD analysis project Ga0209491, IMG submission 187213) | Freshwater microbial communities from Lake Bonney liftoff mats and glacier meltwater in Antarctica - BON-02 (SPAdes) (version 2) | ecosystem: Environmental > Aquatic > Freshwater > Ice > Glacier... | reverse complement strand
CCATTTTTAGTTATATACATAGTATACATTTTATTTCTTTATATTAATTTATTTTTAATAATTATAATTCCTAATGTTAAAAAATCGGCGTTTGAAATGTAAAAAGGTGTAAAAAAATGATTACAATTTAAATTAATTAATTCATTATAAACAATTATTCGGGAATGATGAAACTAAAAGACTGGATACCACTAGATAAAATTGATTGGGGTTATTTATCGGACAATTCAAACGCAATCGCCCTCTTGGAAAAGAACCTAGATAAAATTAATTGGCGGTGGTTATCTAGTAATCCAAACGCAATCGAACTATTGGAAAAGAATCCAGATAAAATTAATTGGATTTGTTTATCTGGCAATCCAAACGCGATTTCTCTTTTGGAAAAGTATCCGGATAAAATTAATTGGGATTGCTTATCCAGTAATCCAAACGCAATCGCCCTATTGGAAAAGCACCCGGATAAAATTAATTGGTTTGGCTTATCTAGCAATCCAAACGCGATATCCCTATTGGAAAAGCACCCGGATAAAATTAATTGGATGTGGTTATCTAGCAATCCAAACGCGATACATTTCTTGGAAAAGAATTTGGATAAAATTGTTTGGGATTGGTTATCTTGTAATCCAAACGCGATACATCTCTTGGAAAAGAATTTGGATAAAATTGTTTGGATTTATTTATCTAGAAATCCAAACGCAATTGCTCTCTTGGAAAAGAATTTGAATAAAATTGTTTGGGGTCAGTTATCTAGCAATCCAAACGCGATACATCTCTTGGAAAAGAATTTGGATAAAATTGTTTGGATTTATTTATCTAGAAATCCAAACGCAATTGCTCTCTTGGAAAAGAATTTGAATAAAATTGTTTGGGGTCAGTTATCTAGCAATCCAAACGTAATCCAAACGCAATACATATCTTGGAAAAGAATCCAGATAAAATTCATTGGAATCAATTATCTAGCAACCCAGCCATTTTTACTTATGACTACCAAGCCATCGCGGAACGTTGCTGCCTCTTCAAAAAAGACTTGATGAAAAATCGATTTCACCCTCACAATCTAGAACAGTTGGAAAATTGGGGATTTATCTAAACTAACAAACATACAAAAAGAATGTATTTTTTGTTTTTGATTACCGTTTTTGTTAGTTTAGAATAAATAAAAATGTTGTAATAAAAACAATATTCGTTAAAAACGCATAGGTTAAATATTGATAATACTTTAAATGTATTGTTCTACCTCTATTATTGCCGCTATTATTGCCGTTGTTTTTTTTATATGTAAATTTTTCGAAATTAAATTTTTTGCCAAGACGAATACAGAGGACGATGAAAACGAGAAAGAGGATGACAAATCTAAACCATTGAAGGAAATTTTGCGCGATACTATTCTTGTGTATATTAGTGTATGGATAGGAGGATTTGTTATAGACCAGTTTCCATCCGAATTGGGGGGAAAAATAATGCGTGCCCCCCCGATTGTTTTTACCGATCCACCAAATTTTTAAAAAAATGAAATAAACTTAATATGCTTATGATTATCAAGCCATGTCAGAACGTTGTATCATTTTTAAAGATACTTGATAAAAATCGATTTCATCCTCGCCATTTGGATCAGTTAAAAAATTGGGGATTTATGTAAACTAACAAACATACAAGAATGTAATTTTTTGGTTTGTTCAACGTTTTTGTTAGTTTATATAATTGTGCCCCCGATTGTTTTTACCGTTTCACCGATGTTTAAAAAAAAATGAAATAATTTCCACGGTTGGTTATAATCAAAAGTTTTATACCAAGTTAATAAAAAAATATAAAAATGGGAATTTTACATTTAAATACCTTTATCAATCAACAATGTGGAGAACATATTCAAACTTATTCTCTGTCTATTTTGAAAAAGAAAAAGATTGTAATAGATATGCAAACATACCTCTATTTGTTTTTATGCGAAAACGGAACATTGATGGAAAATGTATATTTAATGTGTACATTGTTTGTTAAATACGAAATTATCCCCCTGTTTGTTTTTGATGGTCGCAAAACAACCGTCGTCAACAAAACCAATAAGCGAATTCAGCGCAAGGAAAATCGGAGTAAAATAATAAACAATGTGTTATTAAACCCGGATAAAATTATCAGCGAAAGTAAATTTCGGGTTTTAAAACGACAAGTGGTTCGTGTAACCACGGCACAAATAAAACAAATTCAAGATTTAATTAAATCCTTTGGGTTTACCTATTTAGATGCAACTGGAGAAGCCGATGAAATATGCGCACACTCAACCATTACTAATAAAACACATTCGTGTGTAAGTGAAGATACAGATATGTTTGCATATGGTTGTATGAAAATATATCGAAATTTAAATTTAACAAACCAGACTATTAGTTTAGTAAATGTAAAGGGAGTATTAAAAAAATTGAACATGTCGCCGGAAGAATTGCGCCAAGTGTGTGTGTTAGCCAACAACGATTATAATTGCAGCCAAGAAAATGTACCGAGTATTTATTTTGTAATAGAACAATTTCAAAAATATAAAACACAGAACTGTTCCCAGCCATTTTACCAATGGTTTATTATAAACAATAATTGCAAGGACGACGAGGAAAAAAGATTTGAACGAATTTATAATATTTATGATATTTTTGCGAAATCGACCCCATTGCCAACTATATCGTTTCACAATGGACCCGTTCAATATAAACAATTACAAACAACCATGGAGTCGGATGGATTCTATTATATATAAATTCAATAATCTATTAATATTTTTTTATATTTTTATATTGTACGTTTAACTATATTGTACGTTTAACTATATTGTACGTTTAACTATATTGTTATTATTTACACCTTTTAACATTTCAAACGCCGATTTTAACGACATTAAAAAATAAAAAAACATAAAATCAATAGTAGAAATTTCACCTACGATGGTCTAACTTAGAATATAAATTACTTATTATAAACACTTGAAATTTTGTTTTGAATATCCAATAACAGCACAAGCAATTCTTTTGCCTGCGTTTCCAGTTTTTAAACTTTCGGCATTTCCGCCTTTCCCACAATCATCTGTATCTTCATGAATAATTAAACCTCTTCCAATAATATTCGCTTTTGTTCCTCGAAGTTTAATAATATTATCATAAAATGTGTATTTTGCTTCACCTTTATTATTTGCTGCAATATTACCTAAATCGCCAACGTGTCGTATCTTCATTCTGGGACATCCGTGAGTTTTATTGTAAGGGTTAAAATGAGCACACATACTAGTGCATTTATCAGTTAAATCCCCCGCTTCATGCACGTGAAACCCGTGTAAAAAAGTCGGTTTTAATCCAGTAATATGTATGTCTATTTTAATTTGGTTATTCGTTAAATCTTCTGTGAATTTGATATTTCCTTTTATATTATCATTAAATACGGCAATAGCATAAATTGGTTTATTAGTCATTTGGTTATATAAATAATATATTATTACAAAATAAACTAAAAATACGAACAAAAAAATAGATATGAAATAATTTCATATTAATAAAATATTGACAATATAATTATGGCAACTTTAACTTACACATATACATTATACAATTTAACTGCGGTAGTTTTAGGTTATACTGGAATTCTTGGTAATTTAATTATACCATCACAAACAACATTTGGGGGAAACACGTATAATGTAGTTGGTATTGGAAATAATGTATTTATGAATGCATTAACTCTAACTGCTATAACACTTCCAAATTCAATCACCAGTTTAGGAAATGCCGTCTTCCAAAATTGCACAGGTTTAACAACCATAACACTTCCAAATTCAATCAACACTTTAAAAAGTTATCTTTTTAATGGTTGTACGGGTTTAACAAACATTACGTTATCTGAATCAATAACCAGTATCGGAATTGCCGTCTTCAAAGGTTGCACGGGTTTAGAAACAATAACACTTCCAAATTCAATCACCAGTATCGGAATTGCCGTCTTCCAAAATTGCACAGGTTTAACAACCATAACACTTCCAAATTCAATCACCACTTTAGGTAATGATGTCTTCAAGGATTGCACGGGTTTAACAACCACAACACTTTCAAATTCAATAACCAGTATGGGGATAAGTGTCTTCAATGGTTGCACGGGTTTAGAAACAATAACACTTCCAAATTCAATCACCACTTTAGGAAATTCATTCTTCCAAAGTTGCACAGGTTTAACAACCATAACACTTCCAAATTCAATCACCACTTTAGGTAATAATGTCTTCAATGGTTGCACGGGTTTAACAAACATTACGTTATCTGAATCAATCACCAGTATCGGATTTGCCGTCTTCCAAAATTGCACAGGTTTAACAACCATAACACTTCCAGATTCACTAACCACTTTAGGTAATTATGTCTTCAATGGTTGTACGGGTTTAGAAACAATAACACTTCCAAATTCAATCACCACTTTAGGAAATGCATTCTTCCAAAGTTGCACAGGTTTAACAAACATTACGTTATCTGAATCAATCACCAGTTTCGCTGATAACGTCTTCCAAAATTGCACAGGTTTAACAACCATAACACTTCCAGATTCACTAACCACTTTAGGTGGTTATGTCTTCAAGGGTTGCACGGGTTTAACAACCATAACACTTTCAAATTCAATAACCAGTATGGGGACAAGTGTCTTCAATGGTTGCACGGGTTTAGAAACAATAACACTTCCAAATTCAATCACCACTTTAGGAAATGCATTCTTCCAAAGTTGCACAGGTTTAACAACCATAACACTTCCAAATTCAATCACCACTTTAGGTAATGATGTCTTCAATGGTTGCATTAGTTTAACTGAATTAATTTGGAACAATCAACATAATTTAACAACTATAGGAACTACTATTTTTGCCAATACACCATTATTAAGTGAAGTTATTTATTACATGACAAATGATTTCGATGATTTGAGCGTTGCGTCTCAAAATTTGCAGTTGCAAATATCATCCGACCCGACTTATGTATACGTACCAATTCCAATTTTGTGTTTTAAATCCAATTCAAAAATTTTAACATTCAATTTAACAAAGAATATAGAAGAGTATGTGATGGTCCAATATTTGCGAATTGGAGATTTAGTAAAGGTAACCACCAATTGGGGAGAATATAAAAAAATATACAATATTAAAAAATCTAAAATATACAATCCTGGACATTCCGAACGAATTGTTGACCGTTTGTATGTATGCAACACATACAATTTTAAAGATACACTTTTCGAGGATCTAATAATAACCGGGGCACATTCGTTATTGGTTCCTCAACTAAACAATTCATACCGAACCCGAATTATAAAAGAATATGGAGATATTTTTACAACAGATGGAAATTATAGATTGCCCGCTTTTATAGATGACCGAACCGTGCCTTTTTCCGAAGAAGGAAATTTTGATATTTATTATTTCGCATTGGAAAATGAGAATAAATTGTCAAATTATGGAGTGTACGCCAATGGTTTATTGGTTGAATCGCTCAGTATATGCCAAATATTGCAATAGTATGCACGGGATTGGATATTTTTATTTCCAAGTCACTTTTGTCCAATCTATCGTGTATGGAAGAAGTACCGGATATATTATTTGGAGAAGTATCTGGTGGAAGTTCAATGACCATACTAGGATAAGGACCCAGGTCAGAATAAGTTATTAAAGCCTTACTAGAAGCCAAACTACTATTTTCGTCGTCGCTATTTGCGACATCGGATGTATTTTCCGATACATCTTTTTTTAATTTCGATACATTTGATATATGTTCTTTTAATTTTAAATTTAATATATCAAGTTTTAAAAGAAACACTTCATTTTGGGATAAATTTACTTTTTTTTGCAAAGAAGATATTGTGTTTTTAAAATGATACAACACCCATCCAATACATCCAATGTAAGTAACGATCGCAAAAATAATAAAGTTCAGATTATTCAAATCGGTCATTTTATATTTGTTAGTTAGTTCTATTAATTTGTCCGGAATATTTTCTAAAAGCATCAGATGTTGCTAAAATAGTGCAAAAGTAAATCATTTTTTTGTTTTACATAGTATGTTGAATTGTTGGTTTTATCCAACAATAATAATAATAAATAATATAATATATTTAAACAATATTAATTTCAATGTTAAAAAATAAAGGATGCATTCATTCCCCTCCATTGATTAAAACAACAGAAAACAAGGACAATAAAGAAAAGGAAGATATGTACGAATATTCAATGGATGTTGATGCGGAAGAGCAACGCGTACATAATATTATTTTGAAACACTTTTCCGATCCATTATTGCCCGACGATTCGTTTATAAATCCTTTTCACCATTTTTATACTTATGTAAAACTTAAACCTAGAAACGATAATTATCTTATTTTTTGTTTTCCGGGTGGAAAATATAGTACTCTTGGAAATCATTTGCATAACCACCGTTCCCCAAAAGAATTTATTCATTTATTTATTTATTCTTTAATGCATCTTTGCGATTCGCTGGAACTCCTGAATAAAATATCGCTAATTCACGGACACTTGAATATATATAATAATATATTGGTCGAACAACCAACTATGCACGAAACTGTAGACAACCGTCCGCTGATTGCAGATTGTTCCATGACACTAAATACATTGCTTACCAATCCATATGACCCATCAAATATATATATTCCAATGGAATTGCATATTTTTCAATACATGACGCAAAACAAATTACAAAGCATTTCCGAGCAAAACCTGGAAGATATTTTATATGACGTATTTGTGGATAATAAATTGATGGACCCCGCTATTGCAACAAAAGTTGCACTGGAAGCACTTGATTACTTATCCCCAATATATATAAACAAGACTGCTTTGTGTATTCGACAAACGGTATGCCAATCCTCGCACACTTGGGATATATATGCGTTGTGTGCGAATTATAAAGTAGTGTTGAAAGAATTTCGGGTCTCTTTGGAATACTCCAAACACGTGGAATTATGCATGCGATTATTTCACCTTAATATGCATGTAAATCCTCAGCATCGTAAAGATGCAACTTATATAAAAAATGCGATACAAAAAATATTTAGTAGCAAACGTGTGTGTATAGGAGTTGACAACTAAAAGATAGCATTGTTTATATATTGTATAATTCGTATTTTTTTAGGAATATTATATTCATTTGAAAACAAAAATATTTTAAAATTATTAATTGCATTTGGTTCTGTTGAGTCTTTTGATTCTGTTGAGTCTTTTGATTCCGTTTTTATTGGTTTAGTAAATTTAGAAATAATGTTTAATGTGGGCAGATAAACCATATTATCATCAAACACATACCCATCAAATATTTGGTTTAATACGGATGGGTCATTCGTTACCTTTTCCAATAAGGTGCACATATTTTGTACCTTTTGTATAGATTTCATTTGCGCGTTTAATTCGTCTATTTTGTTCGTCCAAGATGCGACTAATATATTTTCTTTATTGGCGCCCAAGCACAATAAACTCATATTGATCACGTCCACCAGTCTTCGAATAGGAGAAGAAATGTGTGCATAAGCATTCATATTTAAAGTGGTGTGTTTGCAAAAGTCGATTGTAATGTTTTCATTGTATGATATATATTCGCCGTGCACACATTTCCAATTATATATACGCTTTTCTATTTCAGTTTTTTCGGTTGTTTCGGTTGTTTCGGTTTTTTCGGTTTTTTCATTCAATAACACATCTTTACGCAAAATCCCTTGTTGTTTTTTTACCAATAATTCGGCACTTTTCGCGTTTATTAGTATCATTATTTTTGCCACAACTTCGTGACTATCTTCTATATTTAACGCATTTTTTAGCAATTGATAATCGGAATTTTGTAAAAGTTGTGGCTCTTCATAGATAAAATTGTGCCGTACGTTGATTAAACAGTTATAATGCCGCACATACATTCCGTTGTTTTTATTGTCATTTTCTTTATTGTTGCTACTATATAAAAATTCCATTGCAAACGCAACCCTGTCTACACCCGCTTTTAAACTGCACAAACCTTCCGATAAAATCGTAGGCAACATGGGTCGTTTTATTCCGCCTGGTAAATAAATAGTGGCGACTCGATGTGACATTAAGGTCCACAAGGAAAATGTATCCAATATAATAGGAACATTAGCAATATAAATAATCAGCATAATATCGCCGTTCTCTTTTACAGAAATACTAAACGCGTCATCAAAATCGGCGCACCCAAAAGGATCGATGGTATAGATGGCTTCAGACAATCTGTCGATAATGTTGTAGGTTTGTAGCCAAATATCCATATGAATGGATGCTGTGTTTAAATTCTGTCTTAAATTTGGAGTTATTTTTTGACGTATTATTTCTTTTGTTAGTTGAGTGATGGAATTATTGAGATTTTTACAAATGATTTGGTATTCGTAAAATGCGTTCAAACTATCTACAGGACCAATTACATTTGCCAATATTCCGTATATATTTTCATCTCTATCATCTTTTTCTTTAGAATTGGTTGCGATCACACAAACCAATACAAAAATATTACTAAAATTCTTGGAAAAAGCCTTGGTTTTCATTTTATATGGCACCAACAAAGGTTTCAAGTCTATATTGTCCGGAATAAACTTATAAATTGGTATATTAGATTTGTTTCGCCCAAAAGTATTTTGACCGGCTAAAATTAAAATGCCCGGGATTTCGTTAGACATCGTTTCATTCATTTATATACATGATTTTAATTCATTTTTTGTTTAATTAACAATTTATAGAGATGTTTTAGACTATAAAATAAATTTTAATTTATTTATTTTGGTATGATTTTTTCAATCCAATTTTGCGAAATCAAATTCGTAAATAAAAATACCCCCGAGAGAAAAGAGATTCGGCGATCCAAATCAGTAAATTCAATTCGCCAAAAAGGATTGAATCGAATAATTAAAAACAGCGATACGTATATTTTCATATAATATTGCAAATCACTTAAATACTGAGATGCATTAAAAGACGACATCCCAATTAAAATAGCGAAATATAAAATATAAACCAATACACTCGCAATATCAAAGATGTACGTTTGCAATATATGAAAATTCACCATTTTACTTTATCTTTATATTTTGTTAGTTTATGATTTACATTTTTGGAAATTCGTCTTAAAAATATTAAAAATATTAAAAATAAAAATAAAAAATATAAAAATAAAAAAGGTATTAAAAGAACTTAATGTATATATATAATTAAACAATGTCTTTGTCTGCATCATCTACTTCCACTACTTATCAGCACAAGACATTGTCCAACGGAATGCCCAATCCTAAATACGCTGACTTGACGGAAGAGGTAGACCCAACAATAGAAAATCAAAAATGGGCGGTCTGGTCGTTTATTAGCCCTGAAAAGATTATCAAAGATAAAAATTTGTTTAAATTTGAAACCTTTGTGAAAAAGTGGGAATTTTCAAAGAAAATGCAAGGATATACACAGTTTATTAATTTTATTGCATTTAAATATAATTTGTCGGCGGAAGATTTGAACCGTGACTTTGCTGATTTTTTGCGTGAAGAAGGTGCTACACTTGCATCTGGATCTACGGTGGAAGATGATTATAAGAATTTTACCGAAAAACATGGAGAAAAACTAGACAAGGAATTCGACACAAAACACAATTTCCAAACTTCGGTTCGTTCGGTGAAAAATAGCGGCAATTTTGCAACAGAAAAAGAGGCGAAAGAACGAGGCAAAATGATTAACGAAATGTTTCCTGCGCACAGTACACGGGTAGGACCAGTGGGCGAATGGGGTATCTGGGACCCTGCGTACAAGGAAGGAGATAATGTGGAATATATGAATGAAGAATTAAATCAGTTGGTACACGAAAAAAACAAAAACGCGGCTAATTCCAAGTTGGCGTTTGACAATCGAGTTCGAGAAGCCAAGAGAACAGCCATCAAAGAAAATATGGAAAAGGCGGAGGCAACTGGAAATGTGCTAACCCAAAACATTGACGAACACGGAGAATTGTTTTCAGTTGCTACCCAAGCAACCGAGTTGGGACAAATGAGTGAAACAGTCACCTCAGACGACGTACACAATGTGTTGTTTGGGGGAGATAATGTAGTGACGGATAAAAATACAGACAAAGGACAAAGTCAGTTGCTGAGCGGACCTTTGGCAACCATCGGACCTTTGGAAATCATCGAACCACATAAATTGTTAACAAGACAAACCACCTCAGGCGGAGACATGTTTTGATAATAAATAGCGACCGTTCACAACCATTCATTTTATTTATAAAAAGGTTAATAAGCGTTGACGTTTCAATAGTGACGTTTGGGTTAAACGTTTATTAAAAATCCATCGGAAGCCGTTCAGTTAGCGGCTGTAACACAAAACGGACGTGTTATCCAATATATTGAAAATCCATCAGAAGCCGTTCGGTTGGCAGCAAAAGGTCTGCAACACAAGAAGTAAGTAGAAGTACTAGATATAAAATAGAATCATAATAGGCAATAAGTATGTACTTTGTAATCTGTATAAATAAATTATTCTTTTTTGCTTTCTTGGTTTTTTTATTCCAATTTATGTTCTTAACTAACAAATAATTATAATCAATATTATCATTTTTATTTTTGTTAGTTTGTTGCTTTATTTTGTTTGAATATATTTTGCTCTGTCTGTTTTTAACATTTTGCAAGCATAAGTTCCAAATATAAACTATAAAATAGAAAAAGTATAATAATATTAAAGATTTAAAATGGGACTGTTACAGTTTTTCACATCGAGGGAGGGACTGTTAATTAAAAATCCGTCCAATTAGTGAAATTGGTAATTTTTCTTGAAAAATTGTTTTATTGTAATCTACCATCGTCTTTTTTAGGACGTAGTGCTCCTTGTATTTTATATTTAGTAATTTGATATGTACTTAGTCCAATAATTCCTCCCAATATTAACCCAACCAGCATTTGTAACACAGTATGATGTTTATACATAACCCGTTGAATAATAGTAATTGTACCAATAATAAGATATACAGCAAACAAAAAAGAAAACACAAGCGTGGATGCATTTGCGGCTGCATTTCTGGCAAATACGGGAGCCATAAATGCCAGAGAATACGCCGTGGTTTGTGCATGTCCCGATGGCATTCCGTATCGGTCGGACCCTTTTCTAGTTTTTAGGTCCGATAACCCAAATTCGAATTTATTGTCACCTATGGTTAAGTCTTCTTTAGGGCGTGGTTGTTGCACCATTATTTTAACCGCAAAATTTACTAATAAATTAAACGCGGCACCCATTCCGAAATATTGCAGATAAGTAATCATTCGGTGCGACCATAGATAAAGAATGGAAAGGAGAAACAATAAATATGGTCCCAATGTCCCAATATATTGTACGAAATATTCCATTGTAATTTACTATATATATAAAAGATAAAATAAAACATAAAAAATGATTGAAAATTATTATTAATTTGATTTTAAATTGAAATGCAATCAAATAGTGACGCCAGCATCGGACATTCCAATTATTTGGCTATTAAAAACAAACATGTAAGAGATATATATATTCGCTTTTACGAAAAAGGACATCGTTACGAAATAACTATTTGCCCCGAAGATACAAATTCCAAATACACTTCGGTAACCACATGGAATCACGGACATTTTCCTAAATTCGATGCGGATGCAATCATTCAAAAAATGATGTGTGGTCACAAATGGAACGTCGATAATAAATATTGGGGGATGACAGCGGACGAGATAAAAGAAACATGGAATAAAAATGGTGCAACCGTGTCGCAATCGGGTACCGAGATGCATTTTCAGATTGAATGTTTTATGAATACCCAAATACATAGTAAAGTAAATAAGGAGGAAGAGGAAAAAGACAATAATTATTGTGACGCTACTACTACTCATGCAGATTTACTGGAACATTATTATTCCCAAGAACCGCAAAATAACAGCGACGAATGGTCTTTCTTTATTCAGTTTATAAAAGATCATCCAACGATGCAGCCATACCGGACCGAGTGGACCGTATTTGATGAAACCGTGCATATCGCAGGGTCTATAGACATGGTATATCAAAATACAAAAGATGGAACCTTGTCGATTTATGACTGGAAACGGTGCAAAAATATTGTGGTGGAAAATGATTGGAACAAGTGTTCGACCAATCCTATATTATCGCACATTCCCGATACTAATTTTTGGCATTACACACTGCAACTAAACACCTATAAAAAAATACTAGAAAATAAATATGGAGTACTCATTCGAGAACTGGTCTTGGTAATATTGCATCCCGATAATCCAAACAAAACATATGAACTCATTGAAGTGCCAATACTAACTCGGGAAATGGAAGCATTGTATCAACAAAAACTAAATTTTTCAAAAAATGATTTATAAAAATGTCTATATTGTAAATAATATAGACATAAAACATGTTATCTTCGCTGCTAAACAAAAACGTTAAAGTATGGAAACCAATGGGATGGAAATTAAATAAATGTGTAAATACAAGACGATTGTATAGCGAAGAATTAATTAAAAATTTAAAAAAAAGTACTGCAAATAATTTGAATAATGTAGAAAGAACATTTAAATATATTTTTGGAACGCCATTTATTATCCCGTTTGGAATACAGGCGATTGAAAAAAACTATGTTGTAATTCCATTAAGATTTGGAAAACCCGATGGATATTTCACAGAGGGATGGACTTGTAATTTCCCAACATTCAAACAGATTGTTTGTTTTTGTGGCGATAAAACAATTAACAACCATATACAATTAATAGATTCAAATGGAATTTCAATTACATTATCAACATATTTGACATACAATGTGATTGACCCAGTAAATCATTATGTAAATTTAAAAGAAAACTACGATAATAAAAATCACGGCGTATTAAATAATTGGGTTAGCTCAATGATAAGACCTTGTTTAATACATCGAAATTATATTACGCACTGTCCTGTATCGGGTTTTTCACATTATCAATTAACTACGGATTCATTTAAAGAAAAAATTAAAAATGATATTAATAGTCATGAAAATGCTGCCTTGTATGGAATTAAAATTAAAGAATTTGATATTTTGGAAATTAAATTGGAAAGTAATAAATTAGAAGATGCATATTCTCCAAGCGATCAAATTACGGATAAAATTGAGTGTTTGACCGCAGCAACAGCTATATTATATATTATTAACAGCTATATTATATATTATCTATATACTTAAATTATTTTAATAAATTGAACTGTTTTAAATCGGTTATTTTTTTAAGAAAAGCAATCCGTTAATATTATAATTGTAATCGTTTATCTGTTTATTTCTACTCTTATTTCTTTTTTTATCTGACTGTGTAACAAAAAATGTATGTTTGGTTGTCAGCAAGTGTTTTAGCGGTTTATTTATTTCGTTTGTGTTTAAAACATCTACGATGCCATATACATATCCAGAGTCAATTATCGAATCCCCCAGCAAAATATTGGATAGTAACACATACTTATACTCGTTTCCCCCGTTAATTACAACAGGGATTTGTGTATCTGGAGATAAACCCAAATCACAATATTCGTGTATACGTTCTGTAGTACCAATAATTTTATATTCTGTTTTTAATGCATTTGCAGTTTCTAGTTTATGAATGGGAATATTCAAGATTGCCTCCAGCCCATCTCCAATCAGTTCATCCCAATCGCAAAATATATGTGTTCCTGAATGTATTAATTTATTAGTGGTATTGAAACAATAAATAACGGGTTCGGAATAATGTGGCAACAGTACGGCTCCTGGATAATTTTTAACCAACATCCATGTATAAGTTGGGGCAGAATACCAAAATTTAGTCTCCTTTTGTATAGAATGAGACCCGCTCACTATTATTCCTTCTTTTTTTCCTGTGTTTGGAATAAAATACATGTCTGTGTTTCGCCGGGCTAACTGCATCGTAGCGGTTACCGTTTCGCCACGAAACAATACATCTCCAGTTTTAATTTTGCAAATAGGCTGAAACGACCCATTTTTCATTTGAATCGGAGTATTGACATCAAAACAAGATGGGATTTTAGGAATACCCGCCGAATGCACGTGCAGCACTTCCGTCATAAACATGGCGATAAGAGACAGTGGGACAGAAATAGAAAGAAAAACAGCCGTGCTTGCAGCTGCCGCAGGCCAAGTAAAAGGAACAATCCAAAGCCCCACAATAATTACCGCCAAAGAAACCAACATCTTAATAATCATTTCCAATATAGCCCCCATGAGGCTTTGCAATGTATAATAAGACCCCAACATGGTATACAAACCAGACGTCATGATTGCCTGTGTTTTTGCCAAAGAATCTGTAAAAGCAAGAAGCATTTGTTGTAGAGGAATCATTACTCCTAAAATACGATTCATGACATTTTTAGCAATTGCCGCCACGTTTTCACGAAGTGTGGCAAGTATTCCGCGACTTTGGTCGGTGGATTCGCTTAAATTCGTAAATACCGTGGTTAACTGGGTTAATAAAGCGTTAAACGGAGATAAAATCATTCCCATCATATTGGTTAAAATAGATTGGGTGCAAAATTGGAAATTTTCACTAGTAAATTCAAGCGGAGTTTGATTATCATCATCGGGTTTGTTAATCCATCCAGCAAATGGAATCACTTTTGGCGAACAACGCTGATTTACCCAGTCCTCTTTAACCGCGTCTTTTGTTAGTAATAACATATAATAAGACCAAATTAAAAAAATGCAAAAGGTAAGAAATAAAAATCCAAGCACAGAACCGCCATATGAATCAAAATATCCGACGTTTTCATATAATTTGTTTATTTTTTTATGTCCCTCTGCATTCATAACTAACAAATGTTGTTTTGTTTAATATATTTTATATTTTATTTTAATTATTATGCTTTATTTTCTTAATGACTTGTGATACTTATTGAAGTAGTAGTTGAGGCAATTCGTATCATTTGATTGGTTCAACATAAATTTTATCCTCTTTGTTTTTTATCCAAACTAACAAAAATAAAAAAGAAACAAATCGCAATATTCCGTTTTCATTAAGTAAAAATCCTCCCCGCACTTTTTTCCAAAAAATAATGAAAAATACGGTTGGTTATTTATCACCAATCCATTGCATACAGATGGAAATGCGGTTGGAAAACAAATAAAATAAATCAAAAATATCCATCGCCTAAAAAGGCACATTTAAAGTATATTTTGGTATATTTTTCGGTCGATGAAAATAGAAAAAAAAACCAAGGAAAATCGGATGGGATTATTTTGTTTTATTTTTATTTTTAAAGTTTTATGCCCCCTATTTTATCCTCCTTCTTTTTATCCAAACTAACAAAAATAAAAAAGATTAATATATTATTACACAACTGTATTCAATGAACCAATTAAAAGGAACTATTTATATTAGAGACAATTTATAGTAATGTTTTTGTTTTTTTATTTGTTAGTTTGATAATGTTTCCCTCACATCCATCAAACATTTTCCAAGCAAATTCAATCCAAATTTTGTGTATGTATCGGGTTTAACTTGTCCGCAAAAATATCCAATGCCCCAAATTCTGTCCCATTTAGATGCTTCATACAACTGTTTTCCCGCAGTTTGCAAAAGCAGGATTTTAATGTCCGGATTTTGACTAAACTTTAACAAAAGCGCGGTTTTCATAATTTCATAACGATGTGTAGCCCATACATCTTGGTTAAAATTTTTAACCATTCTTCCGTATTTTTTAATTTTTGTGGGACTTTTTTCGTTCAGGATTTTATTCAACAAGTCGGCATTGTCTGGGTTAAATAACAAGCATTTTCCATACATAAAGTATTGTTCGGAACAGTTAAAGACAAAGCCTCCGAGTTCGTTGGTAAAATGACACGTGTAGAAATTGCTAAACGGCGCGAATTTTCCATTTTTGTGTCCATAGAAAAACACTTCGGATTCAGTTTCAATATAATTCATTGTTATGCGATTGAAAGTAACATTATTTTTATTTTATTTCATTTTTTTGTTTTACATAGTGTTTTTTTAACAAATAAATAACATTGTTTTAATTTCTCTTATTTTTATTTTTGTTAGTTTGGATAAAAGAAGGAGGATAAAATAGGACCCATAAAAACTTTAAAAATAAAAATAAAACAAAATAATCCCATCCGATTTTCCTTGGTTTTTCTTTCTATTTTCATCGACCGAAAAATATACCAAAATATACTTTAAATGTGCCTTTTTAGGCGATGGATATTTTTGATTTATTTTATTTGTTTTCCAACTGCATTAATGTCTTCGTGGATTGGATTGGTGATAAATAACCAACTGTATTTTTCATTATTTTTTGGAAAAAAGTGCGGGGAGGATTTTTACTTAATGAAAACGGAATATTGCGATTTGTTTGTTTATTTTTTCTTTTTTATTTTGTTAGTTTGTATAAAAAACAAAATAGTAAAATAGTATAAAAAATGAAATTAAAAAACAATATAAAAGTATATTAATATAATAGTTAGGTTCGCAATGTTTAAAAATAATGTAGTTCCTCCTGCAAAAATTATAGGGATTCAATTTAGTTTACTGTCTACCGAAGAAAAACGAAATAGTTCTGTTGCGGAAATTACCAAAAAAGATACAATTACGAATGGATTATTAGTTACTGGAGGATTATTAGATTCACGAATGGGTGTGTTGGAAAATGGAAAAATTTGCCCTACAGATGGACTGGATTATATTCAAAGCCCAGGCTACAACGGACACATTGAGTTGGCTAAACCAGTATTGTATACGCAATATTTGCGCGAAATTACACAGATAACCAAGTGCGTCTGTTTTATGTGTAGCAAATTATTGATTAATAAAAATAAATACAGTTATTTGTTGAATTATTCCCCTATAAATAGAGGCAAGGTAGTTCGTGACTTGTGTAAATCTGTTCGTCGATGCGACAATGACGATTGTGGTTGTGGTTGCATTCAGCCCGATAAAATTGATAAAGAAGGTTTGGCGACCTTGACTGCCAAGTGGGGAAAACCAGGAAAGACAAATTACCACGAAATAATATTAAGCCCAGAATTGCTTTTGCAAAAATTTAAACGTATATCGGACGATGATATTACTTTTATGGGGTTTCATCCGCAGTGGTCGCGTCCACAAGATATGATTTGCGAGGTATTTTTGGTGCCTCCTCCTGCCGCACGACCTTCAGTAAAAGTAAATGCCCTGCAACGAAGCGAAGACGACTTGACCCACATTTTATCTCAAATCGTCAAGGTGAATAATATATTAAAAGAAAAAATGTTAAATAATGGTAATGAAAAAACCCAAAACACTCCTATTCAAACGTATGTTGGGTTGTTGCAACATTATATTCATTGTTTTGTGAATAATAACACACCCAATATACCTCCAATGACACAACGAACTGGTAGACCGTTAAAGTCTATTGTTTCTCGATTAAACGGAAAACATGGTCGGATGCGAGGAAATTTAATGGCAAAACGAGTTGATTTTAGTGCGCGTTCTGTAATTACGGCAGATTCCAATATATCTATTCGTCAGTTGGGGGTTCCTATGAAAATAGCCAAAGTATTAACCAAACCAGTAGTGGTTAACGTGCGCAATTTAGCATTCATGACTAAATTGGTGCAAAACGGACCAACTTATCCTGGTGCAACCTTTTTAATCACTGAAAACGGGGCGAATATTCGGCTGTGTAGTTTATCAGAGGAAGATAGACTTAATTTAGTGGTGCGAATTGGGCACATAGTAAAACGTCATATGATGGACGGAGATCCAGTATTATTTAATCGCCAACCGTCTTTGCATAAAATGAGTATGATGTGTCATATCGCAAAAATAATGGAAGTTGGCGAAACATTTCGTATGAACGTCGCAGATACAAAACCATACAATGCTGATTTTGATGGAGATGAAATGAATTTGCACATGCCCCAGATGGATGAGGCAACAATAGAAATTCAACAATTGGCGGCAGTTCCGTATCAAATAATAAGTCCAGGATCCAACAAACCAATTATTGGTATTTTTCAAGATAATTTAATTGGAGCAGCCTTGTTTACGCGAGACGGAGTCAAGTTTAATAAACAGACGTCCATGAATTTATTAATGATGTTTAAAAAAATAAATGTCCCACAACTATCTGCAATTCCCGAACAGTTGTCTGGGTTTGATATTTTATCTCAAATAATGCCGCCACTGACGTTGAAGATTAAAAATAAAAGATTGAAAGAAAAAGACGATAAAAAAACGTCCAACAATATTATTGAAATTTTAGACGGCAAATATATTCGCGGTCAATTGGATAAAGATATATTAGGCGGAGGAACTAAAGGATTGATTCATCGTATTTGCAATGATTTTGGAAATATGAATGTCGCGAATTTTGTAGATGACCTTCAAAATATAATTACAGAATATATTAAAATTAGTGGGTATAGCGTCGGAATAAGCGATTTGATTATTCCAGTTCCGGTAAAGGACGAAATTATAACCAAAATGACGGAGAAAAAAAATCAAATTAAAAATTACATTGACAAAGTTAGACTGGGGTTAATGGATGGATTAAAAAATATTACCGTGGACCAGTACGAGTCCACCATTATTAACATTGCCAATGAAATAAACAAGGATTGTGGTGCGATTGGAGTCAATAGTCTACCAGAAACTAATAATTTTTCACTAATGGCGGCTATTGGTTCCAAAGGAAGTGTGTTAAATATTCAACAGATGGTGTGTTTTGTAGGCGCACAGGATATCAATGGGCGGCGCATTACCAATGGATTTGACGGTCGAACACTTCCCCATTTTGCAAAATATGATGATACGTTGGCTGCACGTGGATTCGTCCAAAGTTCTTTTGTGGATGGATTGAATCCGCAAGAAATGTTCTTTCATGCGATGGCGGGACGCATTGGGTTGATTGATACTGCGGTGAAAACGTCAACCACTGGATATATTCAGCGCAAAATTATTAAAGGAATGGAAGATTTGCTGGTAGGATACGACATGACGGTGCGAAATAATAAAAATAAAATAATTCAATTTGCTTATGGCGAAGACTCAATTGACACGATTCGGGTAGAAAATCAAGAATTGCCATTAATGAAAATGTCAATCACCGAAATTTACGGACACTTTAATATTCCTGTCAGCATTCAGTCAGATAAAAAAGATATGGGGTTGTCGGTTATTTTCTCGAGCGTCCATTTTCCTGGGGAAATAGATACATTGAGCCGTTACAAATCGCAATTAGCGAATGTAAACAAAAAATGCAAATATTACACGGATTTTATGATATTCAAAAGAGATGAAATTGTTCGCTTGGTATTTAATTATAATATAAGCACTACAATTAATGCTCCCGTTGCATTTGTATATTTAATCAATAATGTCGCGGGGCAATTCAAGTTAAATTCTTATTCTTTGACAGATATAACCATTTTGGAAGCATTTGGGTTGTTAGAAGACACGTTTTCAAAATTAGAAAGAATTACGTGTGCTCCGCCAACAGAAATGTTCAAAGTATTATTTTATTTCTTTCTGTCTCCCAAAGAACTGATATATAATAAGCGATTCAATTATTCTGCATTGACCTCTTTATTAGATATGGTGGTATATCATTATAAAAAATCCATTATTTCTCCAGGGGAAATGGTTGGGATAATTGCGGCACAAAGTATTGGAGAACCAACCACACAATTAACATTAAATACGTTTCATTTTGCAGGGGTGTCGTCCAAGGGCAATGTAACTAGAGGTGTTCCGCGAGTCGATGAAATTATGGCGTCGTCGACGGAATCAAATATGAAAAGCCCTTCGATGACCATTTATTTAAAAAATGAGGAAGAAGATTCCACTAAAAACGCGGATGAATTGGTGGAACTTATTGTGTTGACAAAATTGTCGGATATATTAATCTCCAATTCCATATGTTACGACCCCGACGGAATAAACAATTCTCAATTCAAGGACGACACTGCGTTAATTGAACAATTTAAAGAATTTGAAAAATATATGAATCCCTCTGCGGAAGAAAAGGAGGAAGATGCATCCAGACAAAGCAACTGGGTTGTTCGTTTAGTATTGGACCGCGAACGGATGTATCAGAAAAACATTACCATGGATGATGTGCATTTTACTTTATCCAAAATATATACAAAAGAAGCTGCAACTTTTATATTTGCAGATTATAATTCGGACCAATTGGTGTTTCGTATTCGTTTGGACGAGTCCATGTTTGATAAAAATAAACCTTTGGCGACAAATGAACACGTTCACGAGTTAGACATTAACGATTCGATGAATGTTTTGAAAACATTTCAAAAACACTTGCTTACACAAGTAGTGTTGCGGGGGGTATTAAATATATCGGATGCTAATGTATCCAAAAAAATAGACAATTACGAAATTAATGGCGGGACTTTTGAGAAAAAAGATATTTATGTGGTAAATACGGTGGGGTCCAATTTGATTGATATTTTGGGCATGGACGAGATTAATCCGCGTAGAACAACATGCAACAATATTGTGGAAATATACAATGTACTTGGGATTGAGGCGGCTCGTCAAACCATATACAATGAACTAACCGAAGTATTTGAGTTTACGGGTAGCGGATATTTAAACTACCACCACACTTCTCTATTTTGTGATAGAATGACATATACTTATAAAATTATTCCGTTTAGCAGAAGTGGAACCGGTCAAGATGATATTGGACCCATTGCCAAGGCATCTTTTGAAATGACCCCAGAAATGTTTTTGCGTGCCGCACGACACGGAGAATTGGATAATATGCGAGGTGTCTCTGCCAATGTAATGTGCGGACAAGAAGGGTATTTTGGAACAAATATATGTCAAGTAATGTTAAATATGGATGCTGTAATGGCTCTTCCGTCTGTTTCAGTACATACTCCAAACATGGAACAACAATTTGCCGACGTTGAAACAAAGTTAAATGCGGAAGATGTATGTGCCAACATTATGAACCAAACTATGGCTCTCGAAAATAATGTGGCGACAATTAATGTTGTTGTGGGAGAAATGGGAGACGCCGACAACGATTATGATATATTTTAAAAAACAAAAACAAAAACAAAAACAAAAACAAAAACAAAAACAAAAACAAAAACAAAAACAAAAACAAAAACAAAAACAAAAACAAAAACAAAAACAAAAA
>Ga0209491_10004572_pt1 | contig 21195 bp, 20 predicted proteins | sample BON02_FD_187213 | JGI IMG/M metagenome (GOLD analysis project Ga0209491, IMG submission 187213) | Freshwater microbial communities from Lake Bonney liftoff mats and glacier meltwater in Antarctica - BON-02 (SPAdes) (version 2) | ecosystem: Environmental > Aquatic > Freshwater > Ice > Glacier... | reverse complement strand
CGTCGGAACCACCAAAGCGAGAAGCTATCTTGAAACCACCCCGTGGAATTATCGATACATGATCCGCGCCTTTTCTGCGTGAATCTGCGGGAAAAACGGCGTCGGAACCACCAAAGCGAGAAGCTAAAACGCCAATCAAAGCTTATTCACCTTTCGATAGATGGAATTCGCAACGTTTTCCGTGTTGAAGTTTACAAGTATCCCCAGTCTTAAATCCGCCAATTTCAAATAAGTAAGCAATTGCATGTGGTGAACTTTTGACAAAAACTCGACAGACTTTATCTCAACAACTACCTTTCCTTCAACCAATAGATCTATTCTATAGCCAACATCTAGCTTCTCCTCATCTATCCATACAGGCAATGGTTTTTGCCTCTCGACCTTCATGCCTTCATTTGATAAGTAGTGTGCAAGTGCTGCCTCATATACGGATTCCAAAAGACCTGGTCCGAAGTGATTGAAGGCTTGAAATATTGCTGAGCGGATTTTATAGGAAATATCATTTTCAGTCATGGCCAGTGTATTTCCTTGAATTTACGACATGCTAAGCGCAGACGAAAACGAAAAACAGCAATTTGACACAGTCTCAACAAAACAAAAGCCTGAATTAGTTTCCGGCTTTCATTCATTTTATGAAGGATATTACTGCAGAGCGAAGATGATTTTTCTCCTATTATTTCAAAATCCTGCGAATATTAAATCAACTAATTCCCGACAATGACAATCCATTAGATGCTTGTTTGTTAAGAGGATGACCAATTATCGCTCAATATGGTCTTTCCCTCAGAATTATTTTTGAAGTTTTTATGTTTTAATGTGCTGATAACAAGTCTCTTGTCGTCCTTAACAAAAGCATAACTTAGGGGTAATATTGCCTTCATTGCCTAGGCCCAGTTTTGCATCAAATAATTTGAACATGAAACTATCAAAACTTTGGATCTTAACTGCGCTTACCAGCATGTCTGTGGCAGCATCTGCTCAGAACATCGTAAACGTAACAGATGCGTCCATTAACGCTGGTGAAACTGTTAATTGGACTAAAGACAATGTGTATTTATTGACCGAGCCTGTTTTCGTAGAAGACGGAGCAACCTTGAACATTCAAGCTGGAACGGTAATCAAAGGAAAAGCTGGAGCTGACGCATTCTTGACAATCTCAAGAGGCGGCAAGATCATGGCTATTGGAACAGCCGCTGAGCCTATCATTTTTACGGCAGAAGCAGATGATGTAAACGATCCTAAAGATTTGGGTCCAGATGATATCGGTCTATGGGGTGGTATCGTAATTTGTGGTAAAGCAAAATTTGAAAAAGATGGTTTGGCTGAAGCACAAGCAGAAGGTGTAGCTGGAACAGAGCCTCGCGCTTTATACGGTGGAAATGACGATAACGACAACTCTGGAACGCTTATGTACGTATCCGTTCGACATGCTGGATTCGAGCTTGGATCAGGTGATGAGTTGAACGGAATCTCTTGGTGCGCTGTAGGTGCTGGAACCAAGGTTGATTATATCGAAATCTATGCAAACAAAGATGACGGAATGGAATTCTTTGGTGGAAGCGTAAACATCAAACATGCAGTGGTATCATTTTGCCGCGATGATGCATTTGACTGGGACGAAGGTTTCCGTGGAAAAGGCCAATTCTGGTTCGCTCTTCAATCTGTAGGAATCGGTGATTGCATCGGTGAATTAGACGGAGCAATTCCTGACGGAGGAGCACGTTTCTCTGACCCAATGGTTTATAATTGGACCGGTATCGGACCAGGAAGCACTGGAATTATCAATGCAGCGCAAACCATCATGATTCTACAAAGAGATGCAACGGCTGGAAAAATCAAAAACTCAATCTTTACTGAGGGAAAACAATGGGCTTGGCAAGTAGAAGACTTAGCAGCGGCTAAAGGTGTTGACTCTTACAAACGTTTGCTTGATGGTGACTTAGTTTGGGAAAGCAATTTGCTTTGGAATTTTGGAGCAGGTAATAACTTAGATACAGGTTCACTTGGTTTATTGAATATCCCATCTGCTTCTGACCAACCAAGTATTGTTCGTGCAAGCTTAATTGCTGAGTTCACTTCTAAGAACAACAAAATTGCGAACCCAGGTTTGAAAAGTATTGGCCGCGTTCAAGACAATATGCTTGACCCAAGACCAACTGCAAATGCAGACGTAACTTCTGGCCTTGCTGCAATTCCAAGCGATCCTTTCTTTACTCAAGTTGGATACAAAGGAGCGTTTAGCGCAACAGGTCCACAGTGGATCAATGACTGGACAACCCTTGCTAAAAACGGTCACTTGCACGCAGCCTTGACTTCAGTAAACGAAATCAATAATATCGCTTCTTCAAGCATCTACCCTAACCCAAGCAATGGAACGAGTACTTTGAATTTCGAGCTAGGTGAAAACGATAATGTAGTTGTTAGTATTTTGAATCTTGCAGGTCAATCAGTAATGGTGAAAGCCCTCGGAGCTTTAGAAGCGGGAAATAATTCTGTACTTATTGAAAACTTGCCTGCAGGCGCTTACTTTGTAAACGTTAAAGGGGCATCTAGCCAAGTAACGGTTAAATTGATTGTACAGTAATCATCAAATAAAACGTAACAAACGGAAGGGTGGTGTTTTTAACACCGCCTTTTCCTGTTTTAAAACAATCCAAATGTTCAAAAGAAGTTTATTACTGTTTGTAGTTACGTTGGCATTCATGTTCTCCAACGCCCAAACAGGGGTGCTTAAAGGAAAAGTTATCGATAAAGTTTTCGGTGACATGTTAACTGGAGTAACCATTACTGCTTTTCAAGGTGGTTCAATGATCCAAGGAACGGTAACAGATTTAAATGGGGAATATTCGATGGATATTGCCGCAGGAACGTATAACGTTGAAATTAGTTATGTAGGGATGGCCAAACAAAGCTTTCCAGATGTGAAGATTGTTGCTGGCCAAGTGAAGGAAATTAATGCAGCACTGGAAGACAATGTGGAGGTATTGGGAGAAGCAGTAGTGAAAACGGATGCGATTCGCAATTCTGAAGTGGCTGTATTAAGCATTCAAAAGAATGCGATTGCCGTGCAGGATAATATCTCCGGCCAGCAAATCAAACGTCTTGGAACTTCCAATGCGGGGGAATCCATGAAACAAGTTACGGGGGCCTCCCTCGAAGGGGGTAAATTTATCGTGATGCGTGGATTGGGCGACCGTTATTCGATTACTCAAATGAATGGAGTAACCTTACCAAGTACGGACCCATACCGGAATAGTACCAGCATGGACTTGATTCCTTCTGGGATGATTGACAATATCATTACCTCTAAAACGTTTACCCCAGATCAACCAGGGAACTTTACAGGAGGTAACGTGAATATCTCTACCAAGTCTTTTCCAGACAAACAGATTTTTAGTTTTGGAATCAGCACGGGGTATAACTCACAGAGCTCTTTCCAAAAGAATTTCATGACTTCGCAAGGAGGAAAATTAGATTGGCTTGGGTATGATGATGGAACGCGTAAACTAGATCCGGTATTTACAGAGAATGCTGACAAGCTGAATAATGCCTATTACCTGCAAGCACGGAACCCGAATAAACCAGAAGACCGAGCTATTTTCGATCGTGCGGCGAAAGCCATGCGTCCAGAATCTTTTGTAAATAGCACCAATCCTTCCTTTATGAATACCGGTTTTAATGCCACCTATGGCAATCGCTATAAATTGGGGGGAAACAGAAGGCTGGGATTTATTGTAGGGGTGAATTATTCACATAACTACGAGTATTACGAAAATGGAATTTCCAATGCTTGGAAGACTCAGGCGGGGACTGCAGAAAGTTTGATAGACTTTTTCCGATTATCAGATAAAAAATCAACGGAGAACACGAATCTTGGAGGATTGGCAAACCTAACCTATCAGTGGAATATCCGCAATCAAATAGGTTTGAATGTCATGTATAATCATGATGGCGACAAGGTTGCCAGAGAGCAAACAGGTAGAGCATTTCAGATTCTTTCTAACCCAGATGCCTCCTTTTTTACTTCGGTGAATTATTTGATGGAGCGCTCGCTATTGAACACGCAGCTGAATGGAGAACATCAGATTGGTAAAAAAGAAATGAAACTTACTTGGGTGGCTGGAGCAACGAGCTCTTCCATGAAACAACCCGACATGAAGCTTTACGCATACAAGATTGATCCAGGTGATTCTCTTGGAATTATTGCTCCTTCAGAATTTGACCTTCCTTCTATCTTTTACCGCGACTTGCAGGATATGCAGTATTCCGGACAGGTAGATTTAGAAATACCGTTTAAAAACAAAGAAAAGAAAGTTGAAAATAAACTAAAGTTCGGAGCATCTTATTCAACTAAATCACGTGATTTCTCGGAGCTGCGTTTCCGCGTTGCCATGGATGGTGTTTCCTTCGATCCGAATGGAAAATACTATACACCAAAGGCCATGACCTTGCGCGATGCTGGTACTCCTGAAAGGTATTTTTCATCATCCAATTTTGGTATTGTCGACACCTATGTTGAAAATGGAGAGATAAAACGCTACCTACATTCCAATTTTATCTATGACCAAACTCGCCCAGAGAACCTGTATACAGGAACTGAAAAAATCGGAGCCGCTTATGCCATGGGGGTGTATAATTTTAATACCCGCCTCAAAACTATCGCTGGTGTGCGAATGGAAACAACGGATATCTTGGTCTTGTCAAGTAAAGAAGATGCAGATGGTAATAAAATCCGCGGAGAAATTAAGGGTATAGACTTTCTTCCATCCTTGAACTTTATCTACGCCTTGAATTCAAAATCAAACCTGCGCTTGACTGGAACGCAAACATTGGCTCGTCCGAATATGCGTGAGCTAGCACCCTTTGCGGCCCTCGACTTTATTGGTGGTTTTGTGTATGAAGGATCTCCAGATGTAAAACGCACCCATATTACCAATGTGGATTTGCGCTGGGAAACCTATCCTAACTCAGGTGAAATTATTGCCGTGAGTGGATTCTTCAAAAACTTTAAAGACCCAATCATCCGTGTATTTGACCCATTGAAACCGAACCCAACTATTCGTTTTGATAACGTAGAAAGTGCCCAGCTTTATGGCTTGGAATTGGAATTCAGAAAAGACTTAAAAGCAATTAGCTCAGCATTGAAGAATTTCAAGATTAGCACCAACTTTACCTATATCTATTCGATATCGAAAATCAACCCGATAGAATTAGCCGCAGCAAGAAACAATAATCCTGAATTTCCTGCTACACGCCCGCTTCAAGGACAGTCGCCTTATATCATAAACGCGGCATTAACCTATGATAATGATAGTATCGGACTAGATGCGACCCTGTCGTTTAATATGTTCGGAACACGTTTGGCACAGGTAGGTACGCTTGGAACACCAGATATCTACGAAAGACCAATCCCTACCCTAAACTTGGTAGTAGGAAAGTCTTTAAGCAAACATTGGGATATGAGCTTCAAGGTTCAAAATATCTTGAACTCTTCTTACCAACTCTATCAAACGTTTAGAGGTCAAAAATATATCACTGCTCAATACAAAATGGGTATCACCACAGTCATCGGGATATCCTATAAGATGTAGCCCAAACACACGCATAAAAAAGCCCCCAACTCTCTAGAATTGGGGGCTTTTTATTTAGTATAAGGTAAAATAAATTCCTAGCCCCAATTCCGATAGCGATCGGAACCAAGTCCGTCCTCCTGAGCGGAGCCTACCGTAACGCTAGTGAAGGTTGGCGAAGTCGAAGGGTCGAAGCGCCAAGTAAAAGGCTATTGGAATTTGGAATTTAAATTATTGGAATTTCCATCAGTCGTTGATGGCAGCTACCCCCGGCAATACTTTTCCTTCATAGTACTCCAATAAGGCACCCCCACCAGTAGAGACATAGCTTACACGGTCCTGAAAATTGAATTTAGCAACGGCTGCTGCGCTGTCTCCTCCTCCGATTAAGGAGAAGGCTCCATTTTTTTCCGTGGCTTCTACAACAGCCTCCGCAATGGTTTTTGTTCCGTTTTCGAATTTGCTCATTTCAAAAACACCCATTGGTCCATTCCAGAGAATAGTTTTAGAATTTAAGATCACCTTTTTGAAGTCTTCGCAGGCATCTGGGCCGATATCTAGCCCCATCCATCCATCTTCAATGCGCATATTATCCGCAGCCTTTACATTGGCATCATTGCTAAATGCATCAGCTACCACACTGTCGACTGGAAGCAAGAGTTTTACTCCTTTGTCTTTGGCTTTTTGAATCAATTCTTTGGTTAATTCCATGCGGTCGTCCTCGCAAAGAGAATTTCCTATCGTTCCGCCCATTCCTTTAATGAAGGTATAAGCCATACCACCACCCACAATGATATTATCGGCAATGTTTAAGAGGTGTTCAATAATAAGCAGTTTGTCAGAGACTTTTGCTCCACCTACAATAGCTGTGAACGGGCGTTCTGCGTTTTTTAGAATCATCTCTGCATTGGCTAGTTCTTTCGCCATCACATAGCCGAAGCATTTATTGTCAGGGAAGTATTGGGCAATTACTGAGGTAGAAGCATGAGCACGGTGGGCAGTTCCGAAGGCATCGTTTACGTAGATATCTCCATAGGCAGCTAGTTTCGCTGCGAAGGTTTTATCGCCTTGTTCTTCCTCTTTATAGAAGCGTAGGTTTTCCAAAAGCAAGATTTCACCAGGTTCCAGGTTATGAGCGAGGGTATGCGCCTCTTGGCTGATGCAGTCTGATGCAAAATACACCGGAGCATCGGTGAGTTCTTTCAAATGATCCACCAAATGACCCAAAGAAAATCTATCCTCTGGCCCTTCTTTCGGACGCCCTAAATGCGACATCAAAACAATTGAGCCGCCATCATTGGTGATTTTGGCAATAGTAGGAAGAGTAGCACGCATCCGCGCATCATCCGTGATGGCTAAAGTGTGCTTGTCGAGAGGCACATTGAAGTCAACCCGAATCAAAGCACGTTTTCCGGCAAAAGAAAAGCTATCAATGGTTTTCATCCCGCGAAAATAATCTTTTGTTTGAATACATACCTTGCATAATTCGCAGGTGCTTACCTTGAAGTCAGTGGATTAGCTGGCTATATGCGGGCTTAGCTACACGTGCCTATTTGCTTACCTGCAATTTAACGTTGCTGATATATCCTGGCGATGTAATTCGAATAAAATAGAGTCCGTTTTCTATAGCCGATATATCCATAGTATGACTATCTCCTTCAAAAGCAAAATGCTGAATGGCCATTCCATCCATGCTATAAAGAGTTGCTTCCCAATTTGCTTCCTGGCTCACCCGCAATTGTACTTGGTTTTTAGCTGGGTTGGGGTAGAGATTGATGGATGCTGCTAATGGATTTTGAACGGAACTTACCAATGAATGATTTAGGGGAACGCCTCGTTCACCAGTATTATCTTTTGCATATACCAGCGTTTCTATCGTTTCTTCAGTTCCAAATCCTTCCCTAATATAGGGGCCACCGCCACCGGGATAAAAAACGAAATGCTTGTTATCAGGAAACATAAGGCCAGTTTGGGAATAATAGCTATTGGGCGGATTGGGGCTAACTTCAGATGCATAAAGCAATTTCCTGCCAATTACTAAGCTGAAGGGAGCAATGGGTGAAGCAGGTGCAGCAATAAAATATTCTTGGTTATAAGTGGAATCCCAAGGGTGAAGACCCGTTTGCGTTTTCTGATCTGCAAAAAATGCGTATTCATTCAAGTCAACAATAGTAGTATCTATAATTTTTGAAGAACGCGATAGTCCATAATACTGCCAAGTTCTTGTGGAATCATAACCGTACATATATGTGGCGGAGTATACCGAATCAATATGTGGCGGAGTATACAGAATCAATATGTTGGAGTAGGTTTCCTGTTTTAGTTACAAAAAGCACGACGCGACGAATGAAACTAGTATCTCGGCGACTCTTACTTCCATATGCCACAATGCTATGGTATTCATTTCCTTGCGCATAATTAAAGATCTCTTCGGGTACTTGTGGTAAGTTGCCAAAGTTGAGCTGATTGGAATAAAGTAAGTCACTGGTTAAGGTTGATGGTGTAAGGGTGTTTAAACCAATTGGGAAAGAAATTAACCCGCTATTTTTACCATAAATAAGGGTTTTTCCATGCAGCGGTTGTTGAGGGTCTGCTAAACCAGAATAGAGGCTCGTACTTAAAGTAAAGGTAAGTATGCTGTCTGCCCCATGCCCTCTGCCCTCTGCCCTCTGCCCCTTGCCCTCTGCCCTCTGCCCCTTGCCCTCTGCTCTCTGCTCTCTGCCCTCTGCCCTCTGCCCCTTGCTCTCTGCCCCTTGCCCTCTGCCCTCTGCCCTCTGCCCTCTGCCCTCTGCCCTCTGCCCTCTGCCCTCTGCCCTCTGCCCTCTGCCCTCTGCCCCCTGCCCTCTGCCCCTTGCCCTCTGCCCCTTGCCCTCTGCCCTCTGCCCTCTGCCCCTTGCCCTCTGCTCTCTGCCCCTTGCCCTCTGCCCTCTGCCCTCTGCCCTGTTTCCATTTCCGTATCTTGCGACCTAGATGGCTTCACTCAACTGGATAAAAATCTACGACTTCAAAAACCACGGCCCCGAGCCACAACAAAGGGGTTCTGTGCGTGTTATTAATATAGAGGAAAAGCGTATTTGTCTGGCACGCACTGACAAAGGGTATTTTGCCATGAACAACCGCTGCCCGCATGCCGGCGCTTGGTTAGGAGAAGGTTGGTGCGAAGAAGACCATGTGGTTTGTCCGGTCCACCGTTGGAAATACAATGTAGAAAACGGCCGTGGCGCTCCCGGCCAAGGAGATTTTGTCGATACCTATCCAGTCCGCGAAACAGAGGAAGGCATTTTTATCGGGATGAAGAAGGATGCGTGGTGGAAGATTTGGTAGATTTAGACTTAAACACAGGCACCTCCGTATTATTCGATAAAAATAATTCGTGTTATGATGATAAAGATAGGAATTGTCGTAGGATTTGATTTGATTATAAATTTATAAGCAATGAAAAAACTAATTTTTATGCTAGGAATATTTTTCCTTAGCCAATCAATTTGGGCACAGGCACCTACTATTAAGGTGGTTGATGTTCCTGGTGTAATGTCATCAAGTTCCACTTCATCAAACCCGTCTGCCGGGACAGAAACACACAAGACTATTTGCAAGCCGCCTTTTACTTCCGTTTGTATTCGTGTAACCATTTATACAGAACGTGCAATTCCAAACATCGCATCGGACTTAACTGGTGTTCTTTTGGTAGGAGATCAACTAAACATTGTAAGTGACCCAAATGGCATGCCTACCGTTACAGTTAGTGGCTTTTTGAATAGTTATAATAACCAAATGGTTCCTGGTGAAGATATTTTGGTAAGGGAACACCTATTTATTTTCAATTCGCTACCTTCAATTCCACTTGAATAATTTAAAAATTGATATCATGAAAAGATTAAGTACACTAGTCATTGCAGTAGTTATGGGAGTCGCTGTCTTCGCAGCACCTCCTAAAAAAGTAGATGTCGCAGGAAAATGTTTTGGTAGCACAACTACAGATAATCCAGATGGTTCAAAAACTTTCACTATAATCTGCAGCGTCGTTTTTGCTCAAGTGTGTTATACGGTCGAGGTTGCTCCAGAATCGGTTGCCAATCCCAATACACAAGATGGTCCATTGCCTGTTGCGGATCATTATTCGAATGTTATAGTAAGTGGCTTGAATAATTATGGTGATTATTTTGCACATTATCAGCATTTTATGCTTCCAGATTTAACTACGAGGGAACATCAGTTGTTTTTTTATCCAATATTTCCTGTAGCAGAATAGAATTCTAAATGAATAGTATTAAAACCAAAAAGGGACGAGTAATATCGTCCCGCTTTTTTTTAACCCTTGTTATTTGTCTAGGTTTTCAAATTTCTTATGGAGAAAAAATTACTCTCTTAACACAAGATGAAAAATTATTACTCGATAGTATTCAGGGACGGGAGAGTGTTGACGCAGCGTTGATAATAGTAGGTATTAACCCAGATGATTGTATTAACTGCAATTCAGTTCTTTATAATATCAACAAACAAATAGGCGGGCGATACGTTTTATATCTTGTTAATTATAGCGCAAGTAAAACGGAAATTTTCAGAAGGCGCTATGATATTCATAGGGATGTGAAAATTTACACATCCAAACCGGTATTAACTGAGCTTTTGGCTAAATGTTTCCCAAAGCCAGGAGAGCGCTCAGGAATTATATACTATGATAATTCGACTAGGACTTATTCTTCCACTTTTAGAGAATATAACGGTTCTGCTAGTGGAGGAATTCTATCTGTTTTTGAACCAGTCTTTACGACTGAATTGAAAGCAGATGATTTTTTTTATTATCGTATTTCAGGCCTATTGAATAAAATTGAAGGCGAACTTTTTGTCTGTTCTTTTGAGCCAGATGCCAACCTCGCATTAATTTCGGCGGATTATTCGGTTCAAAAAACACTTTCACTAGATTTTGATTTCTTGGACTCTAATTTTATTCGGCCGTATTATGCGCAGCTACCTGATTCACTAATGGCTTTTAATTATGCCGATTCTTGTGAAAACATATACGAAAAATATCTCAAAGGAATGGGGATTCAATTGGTGTCTACCCACAAAGTAGTTCGACTAAATGATTCTGAATTTTTCGCATTTGGTCATGTTTTAATACCCTATTTAAAAGATGGCGGTGAACGCGTAACCTTTGAAGGTAAAGGGCTGATATTGAAGGTTTCAATGAGAGATTTGGGTGTCACAGATGTTTTCAGCTACAATTTTGATATTGATAAATTTTATGCCCCCTTTGATGATCATGGTGTCTTTATTTCGGAGAGTAAAAGAGGCAATAATCAAAAGAATAGGTTACAAATTGGATTAATTTCATATAATGATACGCTATTTCAAAATGAGTTTTTGTCTTCCATTTGGGAAGTAGAGAATGGAAAATACCATTTTGTTTCAATGGATAGCGTCATGCTTGTTGATACTTCTGTTTTTAGAGGGAATGATATTTATAAATATCAAAGTCTTTCCCATTTTCAGATTGATGATGATCATATTGGGTTTAATCGTGAGCCGATATTGTTTAATTCAATATCAAGTAAGTATACCGTTTTGTCTGTTGGAGTAGATTCGTTTGATTTCTATCAGAATTACATCACAAGGGTTCGGGTAAAAAATGACATCAGATTTTATGAAAGTGTAGAGAATTATGATGGTCTTGTTTTTTACACGATTAGGACAGAAGATGGAGTTATTCAAAAAAGATCGACTCTTTCAAAATTGAATTCTGGACTTCAACGGGTTTACATAGACGATAAGAAGCTGTATTTATTTTTTAACCCAAATCAAGGCACGACTGAGATAAGGGAATTTGTCAATCCCTTTAATTATTAGGTAAGCACAACAAGGGGTTTTTAGAAAGGGGTATATATGGTGGCTTCATAAGAAATAGGATGGTCTTTCTTTGGAGAAGGTTGGTGCGAAGAAGACCATGTGGTTTGTCCGGTCCACCGTTGGAAATACAATGTAGAAAACGGCCGTGGCGCTCCCGGCCAAGGAGATTTTGTCGATACCTATCCAGTCCGCGAAACAGAGGAAGGCGTTTTTATTGGGATGAAGAAGGATGCTTGGTGGAAGATTTGGTAGATTTTATGCACTAAATCTAAGGACCTGCGTACTATTCTATAAAAATAATTCGTGTTTTGATGATAAAGATAGGAATTGTCGTATGATTTGATTTGATTCTAAATTTATAAGCAATGAAAAAACTAATTTTACTTACTGGAGCGATCTCGTTATTTGCGCTCAATGTTTCTGCTACAAAACCTGAAGTTACAAAAACCAGGGATAAATGGCGATTTGGGTATGGCGATGTATACCAAACGAGTACGGGCACTTTAAACCAAGAAACAGGAGAACTCATCATCGACCAAATTGAAGTTAATTGCTTTGGTGGAGGTAGCACAAAGTGTCGTGCAAATTCAAACTTAGCCGTACCAGAAATTAGCGGGCTCCCTTCTTATACTGGCGCTGAAGCGGGTGTAGCCCAATCCATATTGGATGATGGTGATGATGATATCGATGCCGGGATAGTAAGTGGCACCATTTCTACTACTCAGGTATTCTACAATGTATCTTCTGGTAAAAGCTACACAAGGACATTCACATATAGCTGGTTTACCAATCCCAACCTTTCGGTCAATTCTCAATTAAATATATCAGATCCAATCTTTTTTTAACCTAAAACACATTTCAAATGAAAAAAATTATCTTTTCTATCGTATTGTTAATCATGTATTCGAGCACCCAAGCAACTGTTACAGTTAGTATTAACCGTCACTTGCAGGGCGGAGATGGTTCGGGGAATTATGAAAATGTGAATCGAACTTCAGTCCCAAACTGGGCACCCGACATGCAAGGAGTTCTACATCTTCAATTCGTAGATATCAATATTCATTGTTCACTTCCGGGAAGCACTTCTTGCCCTCAGTCTCTCGTTGCGCCAAGCGACCCAATTGTTTTGAACGAAACAATTAGTAACCCGGCTCTTCTTTCCATGCAAGGAAAGGTAGATCAAAAGGTTTCTGAAGGCGAAAACGGCAACTATCTTAATGAAGTAGGGACAATAATTACGTCATTAAATGAAGTAATTCATTACAATGTTGTTTGGACAATTGATCTTCTAAATAATGACATTAGAATGGCAATAATTTTCAATATTGAAGAGTAATATGGGAAAAATTAATGCAAGAAGACGAACAGTATATTTGTGCTGTTCGTCTTTAATTTGCAACTTGTTGTTCGGTCAAATTGCGATTCCAGACACGGTAGTTATTCTTAACGATTCAAAAGTTACTCATATAAATTCCAGTAACGATGTTAGAGGTTACACCACTGGCGATAATTCTCTTATCGCATATAGGACTAATTCTAATAGGATAAATTATAAGGTGTTTTCTAATGAGGATTACAAATTAGTAGATTCTGGATGTTTTAGACTTGAGGGAATTGAGTTTGATGATATTAAGGCAGTTGCATTTCAACAAACACGAAATGTTATTGGCGTTATTACATTTGATTCACTGTTTTTATTGAGTTCTTTGAATGGGGCAAAAGAATTTAGCGCACCTTTGAAAAGAATAAATTACATAGAACTTTCAAAGGATTATATTTTCATTGCTGCTTATTATAATTATAATCCTCTAGATCGTAAGCATACATTTGCTATTTATAAATTTGATTACAAATTGAATTGCCTTGATAGTTTGGATGCGAATCCTGAGTTTATTGAATATACACATTACAAGCCGTCACATTTATTTTCTGCAAATACTAAATTTATTTCATATCCATTGTTAGGTGAATATGGTGTTGTGATTATGGATTATAATCTCCAAATAATTGATACAGTCCGGAATGAAATCAATAATTGGACGAGCCCGTCTTTAAAATTATCAAAGTTGATAAAGCTCAACGGCAGAGATGCGGGTCCATATTTTAATCTTTTAGATAAAGAAAACAATTCAAGAATATCTCGAATTGAATATACGCAGTTTTTATCAGATTCAGTATTGTTGGTTAGGTATTTCAAATTTGATAGTTCGATTTCATTACCCTTGAGGTATATTGATATTTATTCAATTAAGACGAAAGTTGATGCAATTGAAGGGGATACAAATATTTTGATTTCTTTAGTAAATTCATATTTAGAAGACAGGATACCTTTCGATACAAAAAGTTGTATTGATAGTGTTGGTTTCCCAGTTTTATCTTGGACTAATTATTCGTCATATTACGGGAATGGAATATGGCAAGTAAGGCCGGAGTTTGAAAATGTTCCGTACAAAGGCCTTAGTTATATGGACTATTTTCAGTTTCGTGAAGCTAATATTCTGAGCAATGATCCCATTCTTACCTTATGGTTTTATCGAGTAAAATGAAACACATCTTGCTATTTATTTTTTGTATCACTGTTTTAAGTTTTGGTTGGGTTGCGGATGATGGCCATTCCATACCGAATGGATGTGCGGACAGGCCAAATTGTGTTAATATTTTTCAGAATAAATTTCTTTTTTTCAGGAATATTTCAGGCAATATCGATAGTTGTGAGGTTGATAGCCATACGGTCTTAGTTTTTTTGAAAGAGCCTTCTTGTACAGGCTGTAAAGATCAGCTTGCAGAGTATTTGTTTATGCAAAAATCGGATTACAAGGTCGTCTTAGTTTTACCATTTACTGGAAGTGGATTTTTTAGGAAGATGGAAATTGCACAGGTTCAATCAGTCTTTTCAAAGAGTAATAGTGTGGTTTTTTCCCTGACTTCAGGTGATACATTAGAAGTTCATATTGATACGAATATTCAAAAAATAGCAGGTGGCGGATTTCCTAAAATGGTGACAGTATCTAACATTGAGTCAAAGATTTACGTTACTAAAGTAGACTATCCATCTTTATTTCAGGATACACGGCTAAATTATATCCTATTGGATTCTTTATTAAATAGAGCTTGTCCATAATATCAAGAGTCTGAGCTTGAAAGTTCGATAGCAAGGCGCGTGACGGACCAAAAAGCGCAGTTTACCCTTGTAAATGAGCATTTTTGGGACAAGCGCAACGCAGCAAGCGGACTTTATAGACAGACTCTAAATAAGTAGCACTTGGGCATCGGTCCTAATAATTACTAGGCTTTGTATCTCGACTTCTTGCGGTTCGCAAGGCGTAGTTAAGTAGCTGTTGAATATTAAGATTATTAGATGTTCTTGAACAAACAAATCGCGCGAATAAATTTGGGGGTTTGCTTAATGAAAACCTATCCAGTCCGCGAAACAGAGGAAGGCATTTTTATCGGGATGAAGAAGGATGCGTGGTGGTAGATTTTAGACTTATACAAAGACACCTCCGTATTATTCGATAAAAACAACTCATGATGTGATGATAAAGATAGGAATTGTCTTATGATTTGATTCTAAATTTATAAGCAATGAAAAAATTATTTTTATTTTTTGCGTTACTATTGGCTGGAATGGCTAATGCGCAAACACCGGTGGTAATTCATGGAATTGGATCTCAGCAGTTTTTTATTTCTGATCCAGTAAATGGGTATTATCAAATCCTATCTCCTGAAATTTGGCTCAATCTTGATGGATCGGAGACATTTCTAACACCAACGTATACTTCGGTTCCTGTTCCGATCGGTGAAAATGGACCATTACCAACAGGAAGAATAACATGTGCGGCAGGAAAGGCTTTGACTCAATCAAATGGTAAGGCTGAGTGTGGACCAACACGAGTTGATAGTCACCCCTCATTCGGTGGCTATTTCGGTCTGACCATGCCAATGATTTCGGAGTAACCGTGCCACTTTAAAAGACCGATCAATTATACTAAAATTTTCTATTATTCGTCTTTTAGCACTCCTTTCCTGAGGGATTCTCCTTTGAGGTCGATTCGGTGAGAAGAGTTTACTAGTCGGTCCAAAATAGCATCAGCAATGGTACTTTCTCCGATTATCTCATACCAGGTGGATACGGGTAGTTGTGAAGATATTATCGTGGAAGCTATTCCAAAGCGTTCATCGATGATATCCATGAGGGTTTCGCGGGCAAAATTATCAAAGGCCTGTAGGCCAAAGTCGTCGAGGATTAACAGGTTTGCCTTATTCAGTTTATGGATTTCTTTCAAATAAGTGCCGTCCACTTTGGAGAGCTTCAATCGGTTAAACAATCGGGCTGTAGTGCTGTACTGCACACGGTTTTCGTAAAAGCATGCCTGATAGCCTAAGGCTTGACCAAGGTAACTTTTGCCTACCCCTGAAGGCCCTGTGATAATGATATTTTCATTTTTACTCATGAAGCTCAGGCTGGCTAGCCTTTGGAACATATTTTTATCCAAGTTACGCGATGGTGCATAGCTTATTTCCTCTACCGATGCCTTCTGGCGGAAGCCTGCCTGGTGAATAAGCCGATGGATTTTTCGGTTGTTTCGGTGCTCCCATTCATGGTCCGTAAGTAGGGCCAGGTATTCATCTGGGGTGCATTCGGTCAAGGTGTTGCTGGCCATGTGCTGGCTGTGTAGCTGAGCCATCGCTCCTAAACGCATCTGCTTTAGCTTTTCAAGGGTTGCATTGTTATTCATATTCGTAGTATTTAAAGGTTTAACTATAGTGTGACTCCCCACGTGTATTGGCATGGCGGGGTATATGAGATTCGGAGTTGTTGAGATCTAGTTCTGGTTCTACTTGGTCAAGATTGTTTTCAAGGATATTCTTCAGTCGTAGGTAGCTGAAGATTTCTGCCTCTACAGCCCGCTTGCAGGCATTATTCAAACGTTCAGCTCCATAGAGTTTCTTAAGCTGGATGATGCCCATGGCTCTTTTGTAGTTAATCTCTGGATAGTCCTCGTTGCCGAACAGACCCTTCACCATTGCTTCAACGTACTCACCATGTTTCCGGGCCAGTTTTGCGAAGAACCAATGCACACTTTAAAAATTTCTCGATAGTAGAAACACCTTTTGGAGATTACCGACTATGCCCAGCTTATGACTTGCTAAATAGCCGTATTCATTTAGAAGATAAAGACTTTGCCTTAAATGATGGTCTATTGCCTAGAAATCTAGCCCAAGGCAAAATCGGTTTGCAATTTACCAAACTAGCGGAGAAAGCAGAAATCAGTGAAAAGACTTTTCAGGACATTATGTCATTGATGATTTCCAAATCAGATTTAGTTGAAAAAATGGTAGCTGCTTCATTTCTAAATGATACCACTAAAAGAAATTATTTCCAGTCGTTTCTGGGTCGTTTAAAACAACTGACTAAAGTTTGAGATATGATTCTATAAAGAATACGGAATTTGGTTTTTAATACCATCAAGTGCAAGTGGTGTTTGGCTCAATGGTGGGTTGAGTTTAATGCTTTTAATGAACAGTTGTGCTAAGAATCCGCTTCTTCGCCAAGCTTCACCTTCGCTAAGGCTATGGCAGACAGGTCGGGATGACGCCGAGTATATTTTGCGCCTTATACTCTTGCACCTCCGCCTCCGTCTGCCGAAGTTAAGCGAAGTATGAGCTACGACCGCCATAGCGCTAGCGAAGGCGGGTCAAAAAAGTGTCAGTGATTGAATTATGTTGAAATAAATAAGTCCTAGCGGTAAGAAAGCGGTGACTCATGTTAAAAAACTATATTTGAGGCTTAAGCACGCTTCAAATCATGGTTAAAAAGCTCATCGATCGCTTCGGCCCACAGGCACTTTGTATCCTCGTATTCTTACTCATTTCAGCTGCCTATTTTGCTCCGCTCGTCAACGGGAAAAAGGTCATGTTTCAGCATGATATCAAGCAAGCAATTGGCATGGCCCATGAATTAGAGTCCTTTAAAGAGGATACTGGGGAACAGAGCTTATGGACAAACAGCATGTTCGGGGGAATGCCGGCCTACCAAATCAAGGCAGAGTATCCGAATAATTGGTCGGCCTATATCTTTTCAAGCATCACTTACTTATTTGGTTATGACCGTTATCCAATGACCTCCCTTTGGTTATTGATGACCTGCTTTTTCCTCATGCTACTTGCATTTCGAGTCAATGTTTGGGTGGCGGCAGCGGTATCGATTGGCTATGGATTTACCACCTTCAATTTAATAGGGCTCGAAGCCGGACATGCCAATAAAGTGTGGACACTGATGTATGCGCCTATAATTCTAGCAGGAATTCGATTGGCATTTGACAAGAAATATATAGCGGCGGCAGTAATTACCATGCTAGGCCTCGCTATCAACGTCTATGCGAATCACGTACAAATCACCTATTATTTAGCCATTGCCATTATTATATGGATGCTGATAAAATTGATCTTTTCCATACGCGAGCGCACGGTTCTTGATTTTTTCAAAGCCGCGAGTATTTTGCTCGTTGCAGCACTTATTGGTATTTCAACCAATACCAGCTCGCTTTGGACCACCTACGAATACGGAAAAGAATCTACCCGTGGGGGGAGCGACCTGACCATTGATGCAGAGACCAGTTCTGATGGATTGGATTGGAGCTATATTTTTAACGACTATAGCTACGGAAACACAGAGGTATTGACCTTCTTGGTGCCAAACTTCAGTGGGGGTGCGTCGACGATGGATATCGATAAAAAATCGGAGCTAGCGAAAACAATAGGACAATCGACCAACCTACCAACCTATTGGGGAGGTCAGCGCTATGTGGCCGGGCCCTATTATCTAGGAGCAATCTTAGTCTTTTTGATGGTTTTGGGAATCCTATTGAGTGATAGAAAGAGCACGAAAGTATGGCTTATATCTGCGGGTCTATTGGCTCTATTTCTGAGCATGGGTAAGAATTTCTTCCTCTCAGAATTCTTCTATAATTATGTACCGCTATACAATAAGTTTCGAACGCCTACCATGATTACAGCGATCACACAAATTTGTATCGCAGGCTTGGCGGCTTTGGGGCTGCATGCACTTTGGACAAGGAAAGCAGAGGCTGGAACGCTCAAGAAATTGAATCTTGCCTTTTATATCACTGGTGGTTTATGCCTGGTATTGGCCGTTCTTGGTCCGAGTCTTTTTGACTTCACCAACGAAGTGGATGCGCAGTACGGAATTAAAGATCAAATGCTCACCTTGTTCCAAGAATACCGTCAAGGTCTCATGCAAAAAGACGCCTTCCGTTCTTTGGTATTAATTGCTTTGGCTTGGGCAAGTCTTTGGGCATTGGTAAAGAACAAACTTTCTGCACCCCTTGCTTTGGGCATTGTGGCCTTCCTCATGTTAGGCGACCAATGGATGGTGAACAAACGCTATATGTCGGGCGATACCTATAAGAAGAAAACGAAAACGGAAAACCTCTATACCGTGACAAATGCCGACCAACAAATTTTGGCCGACAAAGAATTAGACTTCCGTGTATTGAGCATGGTGGTGAGTCCTTTTAATGATGCAACAACTTCCTATTATCACAAATCAATCGGTGGCTATCATGGTGCAAAATTGCGTCGCTATCAAGAGTTGATAGAGTATAGAGTAAATCCAGAGATGGTCAATTTCCAGGAGATAATGAAGCAGCAGAATGTTTTGTTGCTGGATTCAGTGATGAAAACTTCCATGCCAGTGTTAAATATGCTTAACACCAAGTATTTTATCATCAACCCAGATGGAGCACCATTGAAAAATGCCTACGTCAATGGACCTGCGTGGTTTGTAAAAGAAGCACGTCAAGTGCCGGGAGCGAATGAAGAAGTACAAGGTTTGAGAGCTATCAATACCAAAGAAACGGCCTTGATTGATGTTTCACGTTGGGCAGATGAACTGGGCGATTTCAAAGGAGGTACTGGAGAGGGCAGCATCACACTTACCAGTTACGCACCGAATCATTTGGTCTATGAATCAAATTCAGCAACGGAACAATTAGCCGTGTTCTCGGAGATTTATTACCCGTATGGATGGCAAGCTAGCATTGATGGAGAAGACGTAGAACATTTCCGTTGCAACTTCGTGCTTCGCTGCATGAAGGTGCCAGCGGGCAGCCATAAGATTGAGTTTAAATTTGAGCCAAAAAGCTATGCTATGGGTGAAAAAGTATCCATGGCTGGATCAATTTTATTGGTTCTAGGCTGCTTAGGTGGAATTGGTATTGGTGCAGTACGTCTCCGCAAAGAACTTACAGAAGAGGCTTAAGAAGCCTTCTTCGAAGGGAAATTCATCCCAAAGATCATCGACCGGTTTAGCGGTAGATGACCGGCTTCTGTTATATCTGTCCTTGCAAGGCTCTTGGTCGATCCTCAGTCAGATTGATAGGCGTATGCTGGCGCTTTGTTATTTATTATCTTAGATAAAACTGATAGAACCGATATCTCGAAGGAACAAACAAAGCAGAAAAGGGCTCTACTATGAAAAGCAGGATGATGAAAAAAATAGCCATATTAACATATATACTAAGCTTTGGATTTACAGCCAACGCCCAAATAGAACAACTCTGGAAAACCGATTACCAAATCACTTCCGACACCTTCAATACATTTGGTTATAAAACAGACAGTGCCGGAAATTTTTACCTGTATGGTTGGCAGCATAACCGCGTTTTCCTGCAAAAGCATGATGTAAATGGGGCAATCGAGTGGACACTAAATAACGATTCTTCAATCGCAAATATTGAAGTTACCGGGGTGTATGTACCTACTTCAAACGCCAGATTAACAGATATTGTATTCGATAATGAATCAAACATTTTTATAACAGGCCTAAGCAGCCAACAAAATTTCAGTGATCCGCATGCGTCCTCCCATTTTTTTATTTCAAAAATAAATAGTAGCGCTGCAATTCTCTGGAAGACAAACTATAGTAACCACTTTGATAGCCTCGGATTTACTAAATGGAATCATAGCCCTAAGATTAGATTATCCAAGTCGAATCATGAAATTTACATTTCATATGACAGACTATATTCGCCGATCATCTGCAACGGACAATACGATACAGACTTTGGAATTGTACAACTAGATTCCTCTGGGAATTTGTTATGGAATCGAGACTTTTTGGGCGATAGCACATATTGTTCAAAAGACATTATAACTTCAATATTCGTCAAGGATACACTTATTACACTTTCTGGTTTTTCTACCTCGCCGTATCCAAGCCAATCTAAGCTCATAAACTTCAAGCTAGATAAAAATGGAAATCTCATTAATCGTGCGGAAGAAAAATAATTTATTGCAGACCCATACAGTGACCAGTCTTTGAAACTTTATCTTCCTGACGCATTTACAAATCAAGGGCAATCCAAAGGAAATACAACGTACATTACCACCGAAACAGCGGATAGTGTTCAACCCGATAAGAGAAATCTGATGATTCTTAAATACAATCAATCACTCGAAAAGGTATGGCGCTATGATCTTCAAAAGGATACAAGCATAAATCTTGAAATAGAAAAATCACTTATTGATGATTCCTGCAACTTGTTTGTTTCGGCTATATGGAAGGAAAACGGGAAGAGCAAAGCTTTGTTTCTAAAGCTTGATTCTACAGGAAAGGAAAGCTTTAGAGATACGTTTTCCAATAATGTTGAGGCAAGTTTATGTTTCGTCAACAGCAAGAACGAATACATTGTTCCTTCCTCTTCATTCGATGGTTTGACCTATACAAGCTCAGTTAGAAATTACGCTCCTT
>Ga0209491_10004570_pt1 | contig 21198 bp, 10 predicted proteins | sample BON02_FD_187213 | JGI IMG/M metagenome (GOLD analysis project Ga0209491, IMG submission 187213) | Freshwater microbial communities from Lake Bonney liftoff mats and glacier meltwater in Antarctica - BON-02 (SPAdes) (version 2) | ecosystem: Environmental > Aquatic > Freshwater > Ice > Glacier... | reverse complement strand
CCAAAACGCGACCCGCCCCTCAAAACTCAGATGCTCGCCGAGTACATCTGGCTGAGCCACGGCTCGCTGCAGTCCAAGTCGGTCGCCCTCGACTGCGGCGCCTTTCCGCCGTCGCTCGCAGTCGCCGCCGACGGGGGCGAGGACGGCGCCCTGCTGCTGCCGCCGCTCGAGCTGCCGGCCTCCGCGGGCGACCCCGCGCCGCCCCTGCTGCTCCAGCCGCGCCGCCTGTTCCGCGACCCCTACCGCCCGGGCGGCGTGCTCGCGCTCTGCGAGGCCGTCGAGCGGCCCCAACCCGTCGGCAGCCACACCGCCGTTCCCCCGACGGGCGGCTGCACCCGCGCCGCCGCCGCCGCCTGCCTCGGCGCCGGCGGGCCCGCGCACGCCGCCGAGCCCGAAATCGCATTCACGCAGGAGTACTGCGCCCTCGACCCGCTGACGGGGCTGCCGTTCGGCGTGGCGCCCGCGGCGGCGGCGGCCGCCGCGCACGCGGCGGCGCGGGCGGGCGGGAAGGCGTCGCTGTACCGCGCGGCGCGCGCCGCGCGCGCGCGGGCCGACGATGCCGCCGCCGCCGCCGCCGCCGCCGCCTCTGCTGCCGTCGCCGCCGCTGCCGCCGTTGCCGGCCCGGCCTCGGCCCACCAGCACCGGCGGTGCCCGGCGACGCCCTCGCTGCTCGGCGAGGACCTCCTCCTGGGGTCCCACCACCACCACCACCACCACCACCACCACCACCACGCCCGCGGCTGCGGCGGGTCGCTGGCGGGCGCGGCAGCAGGATACGGCGGCTCGCTCCAAGAGCAGCCGCGGCCGCAATACGGGGGCAGCGGCGGCGGCGCTTTGGGGTGTGGCGGCGGCGGGTCCAGCACGCCGGCGCCACCTCCGGCGGCAGCCCCGGTTCCCCTTGCCGCCGCGACGACCACGACCAGCTGGCCCCCGCGCGACGTGGCCGAGCGGCATACGGGCGCCTGCCTGGCCGCGGGCGTCCGGCTGACCGCCTCGCGCGCGCGCGGGCCCGCCGCCGCCGGCGCGCCCGCGGCCGCCGCGCGCTCCTCGTTCCGCGTGGGGCCCGTGCCGGCCTCGGCCGGCGGCGCGCTCGCGTCGGCCGACCACCTCGTGGTCGCGCGCTGGCTGCTGCGCCGCGCGTGCGACGACTGCGGCGTCGAGGCGTCGCTGTCGGACCCGACCGCCGCCGGCGGCGCCGCGTGCATAGCGGGCGGCTTTGCCTCTGCCCGCGCCGCGCCGTTTGAACCGGGCGTCGTCCGCGGCAGCAGCGGCGGCGCGCTCGCGTCCTCGCTCGCCCTGGACCAACACCACGGCAGTCCCGTCTCGGCCTACGAGCCAAACTCCTCCCTCCACCACCACCAAGCCCACGCGCCCGCGCCGGCGCCGCTTTCGCCGCATTTGCTGCTGCCCGCGCTCCGGTGCCGGGTCGAGCTCTCGACCGCCGCCTCGCGCGACCCCGCGCGCGGGGTGGCGGCGACGCAGGCCGCCGTCGCGCGCCTGCAGGCGACCCACTCGGCCTACGCCGCGCGCCTCGCCGCGGGCGCGGGCGCGCCCGCCGCGGCCGCGCTGCTGGCTGCGCAGGAGCCCTTCACGCTCGGCGTCGGGGACGGTGACTGCTGCGCGACGGGCGGCGGCGGCGGCGGCGGCCGCGGCCGCGCGCGCGCCTCCGTCACCATCCCCGCCGACACGCTCACGCGCCGCGCCGGCCCCGTGGTCGACCACCGGCCGCCGGCCGCGGCCGACCCCTACCTGACGGCCTCGCTGGTCGCGTGCGCGGCGCTGGGCCTGCCGCTGCCCTCGGCGCCTGCGCTTCGGCCCACGCCCTGCCCCGGCGACGGCGCGAAAGAGGCGGCGGCGGCGGCGGCGGCGGCGGCGGCGGCGGCGCTGCAGGGCCCTTCTCGCCTGCAGCGGTCGCTGCAGCTGTTCCCCTCGGCGTTTGCCTACGGCGCAAGCGCACACCACGCCCCGGCCTTTGCCGCCGCGCCGCTCGCCATCCCGTCGGCGCTGTGCGACGCCGCCGCCGCCGCCGCCGCCGCCGCCGCCACGGCGGCCGCGGCGGCGTCGACGCCCTCGCCCTCGCTGCACCGCCCGCTGCTCCAGTCGCCCAGCACGCGACACGCCTCCCTGTCGTCCTTGTCGGGGTTTGCCGCCGCCGCCGCCGCCGCCGCCGCCGCGGCCGCCGCCGCCGCCGCGCTGTCGCACCCGGGCCCCCTGCCGGCCGGCGGCAACGGCGGCGCACACGCCAACGCGGCCGCCGCCGCCGCCGCCGCCGCCCTCGCTGCCTATTGCCTGCCCTTCGACGACGGCGCGCGCATGCCGCCCCCGCCGCCGCGCGCGCCCCTGGCCGCCGCCGCGGTCGCCATGTGCAGCGCGCGCCCGGATGATGATGACGACGAGGAAGAGGAGGAGGACGAGGACGTCGACGACGCGTCTTGCGGCGGCGACGACAGCGACGGCGCCGACAGCGGCCGCGACGACGCGGCGCCCGTGCGCGACGGCGGCGGCGCCGACGGCAGCGACGCTGACGACGACGCCGACGAGCAGGACGCGTGCGACTCGGAGGAGCTGCTCGTCGACGAGCTCGAGCGCATCGACCGCCACGCGCGCCGCGCCGCCCGCCGCGGGCGCGAGGCGGCCAGCCGCCCGTCGCCGCCCGAGGACTGCGGCGGCCGCGCCGCCGCCGCGCCGGCCCCTGCGCCCCCTCCCCCGCCGACCGCGCCGCGCCCCTTCTTTTTCGGCGGCGGCGCGGCGGCCGCAGCTTGCCCCCCCTTTCCCGCCTCCCTCGCCGGCGCCGCCGCCCACCCCCTCCCGATCGCGCGCTTCTGCTCGATGCCGCGCACGCCCCCCGTCCTGGGCGGCGACGCGCTTGCGCTGCTCGCCGCGGGCAGCAGCGGCGCGGGGCTCCTGCACGGGGGCGGCGCGGGCCTGCTGCTGCTCGGCAGCGCGAGCGCCGGCGCGCTGCCGCCGCTGCGCGAGGCCGCCTTCGCCGCCGCCGGCTGCTGGCGCAGCGAGCGCGCGGCTGACAATGGCGGCGGCGGCGGCGGCGGCGACGGCGACGGCGACGCAATGTCGACCGACCACGACCACGCGTCGTCCGGGTGCGGCCCGGGCCGCGGGCCCGCCGAGGCCGCGGACGACGCCTGCTCGCGGCCACCGCCTGCGTCGCTCGCCGCCGCGGCCGTCTGCTGATGAGAAGAGGGATCGAGGCACTCTCGTCTCGTCTCTCTCCGAATTTCAATTTGTTGTTTTTTTCTCGGCGCATCCGCGGCCCCCCCTCACAAAGAGCTGCATTCTCCCAACCGAAACCCCCTTCCTTGGTATTTTGCGCCGACGACCGATTTTCGCGGCGGTCAGCACCCGCCTGCAGGCGCCCCCAACAACAACACCAACAACACTAACGCCAAGAGGCGACCGGCGCCGGCGCCGCCCCGCTCTCCCCCGCCCCCCCCTTCCCCTTGCGTCGAACGAGCGCTCCTTTTTTCTCCCCCGGCGCTGCTCCTCTGTTTCCGCCGCTTCCGTTGATATTCCCCGGAACTCCCATCCCACACACCCTTCCTCGCGGCCGCGCATTGGGCCTCGCCTCTTGTCCCCCCTCGCACTCACAATCCCCTTTTTCAGAAGACAAAAAAGAACCGCGCGCGAAAAACCGACGCCCAAAACCAGACGTTTTTTTTCCCCTCGACTCCGCCGCGCCTCCCCTCCACCCGCTCCTCGCCCCGCGGCCCTTTTCGACCCACCGGGCGGGCTTCCGACGGACGGCCTTCCATGCAATGTGCCCCGCTTGCCAACCCCCCCCCGCACCACAATCCAAAAAAACGGAAAAGCGACGCACCGCGATTCCATCGAACAAAAGACCCGTTCTCGCTTTTTTGTTTTCACCCGCGTCGCGGAAATTGTTCATATTCGATCGTCCCCCCCGCCGCTTGAAACACCCGCGAGTCTTGGCCAAAGCGTGTTATCAGAGATTGTATCCTTGCGTTGATTCCCGCGAAAGCACCGCCAGCGCGCCGCAGTTGTCGCCCCAGCGGCGGCGAGGGCGAGGACGACGACGCCAAATTGGGAAAAAACAACACGAATTGCGAGGAGCGGCGGCGCCTCTGGCTCACCTCAGGCATTCGACCGCCGACCCCGGGCCGCGCGGCACGTCCGCGACGATGCGCCAGTTGGGCGAGGGCGTCGCGCGCACCCACCCAAAGTCGTCCACGCACCGCCACAGGCCGCTGCCGCCGTCGCGCTCGTCGTCGCCGTCTCTGCCGCCGTCTCTGCCGCCGTCTCTGCCGCCGTCTCTGCCGCCGTCTCTGCCGCCGTCTCTGCCGCCGTCTCTGCCGCCGTCTCTGCCGCTGCCTTGGCCGCCGCCGCCGTCGCCGCCGCCTTGGCCGCCGCCGCCTTGACCTCGGCCTTGACCCTCGCCGCCCGCCGGCGCCCTCGGCAGCCCCGCTGCCGCCGCCGCCCGCTCGAACCCGGCGCCGACCTCGGGCAAGGGGGACACCTCCAGCCCGCCGCACCGCTCGACCACGGGCCGGCTCGCCACGCGGAGCCGCAGCGAGCACCGCCGCGCCCCGTGGACCCTGACTTGCCGCGCCGCCAGCGCCAGCTCGCACGCCACGGCGCCGAGCGCCAGCACCGGGCCCGCGACGGGGCCGGCGACGACGCGGCAGTCGACGAGGCCGTGCAGGCGCAGGGCGGTGAGCCAGGGGGGCCCCGGGGGGGCCGCGGCCGGGGGGGAGGGCGGAGCGGCGTCGTTGGGAGCGGGCGGCGGCGGCGGCGTTGGGGGAGGAGGAGGGGCGCGGCACACGAGGCGCACGTCGACGCCGCGGAGGTCGGCGAGCACAAAGGCGCGGCCCGCGAGGCGCTCCAGGGGGACCTCGACGACCAGGCGGGGCGGCGAGGGCGAGCAAGTCCCGTCCGGCCCCTCCTGCGCTCCCTCGGCCACCGCTGCCGCCGCCGCCCGCGCCGCCGATCCTGCCCCCGCCGCCGCCGCCCAGCGCCCCCCGCGGAGGCCCATCAGCCCTCCGCCCGAGCGGATGAGCGCGAGGTCCTGCTCGCTGACGCGCGGGTCGTGCCCCGGGCCGAAGATGGCCTCGTAGTCGTCGTCCTCGTCGCCCGTCGGCGGCCGCGCCCCAGGCTCCTCCTCGGGAGAGGCAGGAGCGACGGCGGCCGCCGCCGCCGCCGCCGCCGCCGCCTCTCCTTTGACGCGGCTGACGCCCGCGCGCGCCGAGAAGGAAAACCGGCCCTTGGCCGGCGGCGGGGCGGCGGCTGCGGCAGCGTCTGGCGGCGAGGCTGCCTCTGCTGCCGCCGCCGCCGATGCTGACCTCCCTGCCTGCTGCTGCTGCTGCTGCTGCTGCTGCTGCTGCTGCTGCTGCTGCTGCTGCTGCTGCTCCCTCTGCCGCCGCCGCGCCAGCCGCGCCGCCGCCGCGCCCTCGGCCGCGCGCCGCGCGTCGGCCGCCGCCGCCGCCGCGCGCCGCTGGTCGTACGCGGGCAGGAAGTAGGCCGCTGCCGCCAGCGACCGCTCCAGCTCGGCCGCGCGCTGCAGCAAGGGATCTCTCCCCCCGCCGCTGTCGCAGTCGCCGTCGACGCCGTCGTCATCCTGGCTTGCCGCCGCTTCCGCCGCCGCCGCCGAGGCCGCGTCGATCAGCGCGGCCGCGTCGCGCAAAAAGGGCGCGAGGAATGCGTCGGCGTTCTCGCGCGGGTCGGCGGCCTCGGCGGCCTGGGTCTGGCGGCGCTCGCGCTGCTCGCGGCGGGCCGCCTCAAGCGCGGCGAAGCGCGCGACCATGGCCTCGTGCTGCTTGTTGGTGTTTCGGTGGTTGCTGCTGCGATGGTTGCTGCCGCCGCCGCCCAGGGTGGCGACGGCGACGGCGTCGGCATCGTCGGCGCCGGCCTTGGGCTTCGTCGCCGGCGCCGGACCGATCGCGACCGCTTTCGCGCTCGGGTCGGCGGCGCCCGCTCCTCCGCCCTCGCCAGCGTCTGCGCCCCGTGATGCCACGTCCGCCGACTGCGCGGCGGCCACGTCGGCCATCGTCGTCCTTGGGCTCAAAGGAGGCCCCGGCGTTTCTGTCGGGTTCATTTTTTGAATTTATTGTGATCGCGCGTTGCACGTCAGCGCGGTGTGAAAGTAGTGCTCGGAGCAACTGCGCGTACTGATGCGTTGTGTGTTTCGTGATCCGATGCAGAGGGCGTCGTTGTGAGTGGTGCCCTTTTGCGCCGATGCAAGAAGCAGACGTCTTTTTGAAGAGAGGGGAGAGGAAGGCCGAGAACAAACGTCCCGCTCTCCCCCGAACAGCCCCTTTCTCAGCCAGGCAGCCACGATGACATAAGCTAAGTACTGCCCCAAACCATCACACGAACGCAACGACACAAGCGATGGTCCTCCCGGACGGCCGGCGCGTCGTCCTCGGCATCGAGGGGTCGGCCAACAAGGTGGGCGTCGGCATCGTGCTCGAGGACGGCGCGATCGCGGCCAACCCGCGCCGCACGTACGTGACGCCCCCGGGCACCGGGTTCCTGCCGCGCGAGACGGCGCGCCACCACCAGGCGCACGTCCTGGACCTGGTGTCCGAGGCGCTGCGCGAGGCGGCGCCGACCCTGCTCGGCGGCGTTGACGCCGAGGACGCCGACGCCGACGCCGACGCCGACGCCGACGCCGACAAAAACGACCCGCGCTCGATCGAGCGCCGCGCCGCGCGCCGCGTCGACGCCGTCGCCTTCACCAAGGGCCCCGGCATGGGCGGCCCTTTGGTCGCCTGCGCCGTCGCCGCCCGCTGCCTCGCCCTGCTGTGGCGCGTTCCCCTGCTGCCGGTCAACCACTGCGTCGGCCACGTCGAGATGGGCCGCCTGGTCACGGGCTGCGGAGACCCCGTCGTTTTGTACGTGAGCGGCGGGAACACCCAGGTGATCGCGTACGCGGACGGGCGGTACCGCATCTTCGGCGAGACGGTCGACGTGGCGGTGGGCAACATGCTGGACCGGCTGGCGCGGCTGCTGGGCCTGCCGAACGCGCCGAGTCCCGGGGCAAACGTGGAGCGGCTGGCGCGCGAGGGCGCGGCGCGGCAGGAGGCGGCCCGGGCGGCGGCGGCGGCGGCGGGGGCGGCGACGACGGCACAAGGCGGGGGAGCCGCCGCCTGTCCTGCTTCCTCGCTGCTGCTGGACCTGCCGTACACGGTCAAGGGCATGGACGTCTCCTTCAGCGGCCTGCTGTCGTGGCTGGAGGAGGCCGTGCCGCGGCTGCTGGGGCCGGGGTATGGCGGCGGCGGCGGCGGCGGCGGCGGGCAGCAGAAGCATCAGCAGCACCAGCAGCGGCAGCAGCGGCAGCAGCAGGACGTGGGCGGCGGCGGCGGCGGCGGCGGCAAGCGGCGCAATGGCGGAGGCCCGGGAGGGGACAGCGGTGGGCGCGGGGGCAAGCGGCGACAGCAGCAGCAGAGCCAGGCGGCAGAGGCAGAAGCAGCAGCAGCAGCAGCCGCAGCAGCAGGCGAGGGCCGGGTCGCCACCGCCGCGCCGGCCGCCGCCCCGCCTTCCCCGTCCGTCACGCCCGCCGACCTCTGCTTCGCCGTACAGGAGATCGCCTTCGCCATGCTCGTCGAGATCACCGAGCGCGCCATGGCGCACACGGGCAAGCGAGACGTCCTCGCCGTCGGCGGCGTCGGCTGCAACGCCCGCCTGCAGGCCATGCTGGGATCGATGGCGGCGGCGCGGGGCGGGCGGCTGTACGCGACGGACGACCGCTACTGCGTGGACAACGGGGCGATGATCGCGTGGCCAGGGATGCTGGCGCTGCTGCAGGCGGAGAAGGAGGGGGCAAAGAGGGGGGGGGGGGGGCCCGGGGGGGCGGCGGCGGGCGGCGGCGGCGGCGGCGGCAGCGGCGGCGGCGCTTCCGTCGTGTTTAGCGGCGCGGCGCTCGCGGCCACGGGCGTGACGCAGCGCTTCCGGACGGACGACGTGCTGGTGACGTGGCGGATGGATGAGGCGGAGGAGGCGGAGGAGGCGTCGTGAGACGGCGCTGATTGGATAGATCGCGCATTCAAAGCACGAACAAATGTGTTCACTAGAAAGCGCAGCCTTCACTGTTTGCTATTTTTTATTTCGCCCCCAGCGGCGCCGGCGGCGGTGACGACCGTTCAAAGAGTGGCCCGACCCGTGCGGATGGGCTTGAGCGCGAGCGCGGGGGCGGCGGGCGTGCCGTCGCCGTCGCTGGCGCCGACGGGGAGGGAAAAGAGGCGCGCGCGGGCCGCCGAGGAGGACGGGGGGGCCGCCGCGCCGCCCTCGCCCTCGCCGTCGCCCTCGCCCTCGCCGTCGCCGCCGTCGCCGCCGGGCCCGTCCGCGGCCCCCTCGACCCAGCACCCCAGCCGCCGCAGCGCGCTCTCCAGCGTGCGCCACGCCCGTGGCCCCAGGTCCGGCGCGGCCGCCGCCAGCGCGCGCGCCAGCGCCGCGCGCCACGCCGGGTCCTCCGCGGCCGCCAGCCGCGCGCCGGGCGTGCGCGCCAGAGCGTCGGCGAGCGGCGGCAGGCCGCGCGCGCCCAGGCGCGGCAGCAGCGCGCGCGACCGCGCCAGCAGCGCCGCCAGCCAGGCCCGCGGGGGCGGCCGCGCGCGCGGGCCCGCGACGACCGCGTAGCCGTAGGCGACAGACGCGAGGGTGTGGGCGCCCAGGCGCGGCAGGCGGGCGAGCGAGGCGGCGTATAGGAGCTCGAGCGTCGGGCGGGGGACGGCGAGCGAGCAGGAGTGGGAGGAGGAGTTGGCGGGGGGCGCGCGAGGGGCGGCGGCGGCGGCAGCGTGTGACGCTGCTGCTGCTGCTGATGCTTCTGCGTCGCTGCCGCCGCCGACCTCCACCTGCTCCTCGTCCCTGGACGTCTCTTGCCCCCGGTCGTTGTCGTCTTCCGCCCAGGCTCGGGAGCCGTCGTCGCCGCCGAGCGCCTCGCCCCCGCCGTCGCCGGGCGCCAGCCGCGCGAGCGCCCACATGCATGTCGCGAGCTCCTCGTCCGTGCAAGCGCGCTCGACGAATGCCCCGTCGCCCTCCTCTTCCTCCTCATCTTCGGACAGCAGGCGCGCCAAGCGCAGCGCGGCCGCGGGCGCCCACCCGCGCGGAGGCGCCAGGCCGAGCGAGGCGAGCGCCCAAAGGGAGCAGGCCAGGTCTCGCGCGCCCATGCGCGGCAGCGCGCGGCGGGTGGCGCGCCACATCACGGGGAGCCAGGCGCGCTCGGCGTCGCCCGCGGCGGCGGCCCAGACGGAGGTGCCGGGCGGGGGTGGGGCCGGGGCGGCGGCGGCGGCAGCGGCGGCGGCGGCGGCGGCGGCGGGTGCGGACGCGGCGTCGCCGGCGGCGGCGTCGCCTCCGGCGACCCGGGGGGTGGCCGAGGGGCGCCAGCGGCACTGCGCGAGGCCGTAAAGCGTCAGGGACAGGGCGATGGGCGGCGCGGCGTCAAGGAGCGTGCGGGCGGCCGCCTTCGGCTCCTGTCGCCGGAGGTTGGCGGCGCTGCCGCCGCCGCCGCCTCCGCCTGCCGCCAACGCCGCCGCGCGAGACGAGGGCCGAGGCGGCGGCGGCGGCGGCTCGAGCCACGCGGCAAAGTACCGCGCGCGCCAGTCGGCGCGCAGGCGCACGCCCAGCTTGCCCAGCGCCCACACCACGTTGGCCAGGCCCTGCGGCGTGAGCGACGTCCCCGCCGGCTGCTGCTGCTGGGGCTGCTGCTGCAGAGACTGCTGCTGCTCCTCTTGCTGCTGCTGCTGCTGCCGCTGCTGCTCCTCTGGCCACCGCGGGTCCTCTGCCCGCCCCCGCTCCGCCCCCGGCTGGCCGCCGCCGCACCCCAGCAAGTGGTACACGTGCGTCATCACGCGCACGACCCACGCCTTCCCCGGGCGCGCCACCCCCCCGAGCGACAAGCGCGCCGCCGCCTGCAGCAGCGGCGGCGCCGAGCGGGCGCCGAGGGCCGGCAGGCGCGCGGCGGCGCGGCGCAGGAGCTCGCGCACGAGGGCCTCGACTTGCTGCGCCTCGCCGGCCGGGTAGGAGGGGTGCGAGTGGAGGGGGTGGAGGTCGGGGTCGGGTCCCGAGTCTCGCCGGCGCTGCTGCCGGCCCTGCCCCTCGTTCCGCCGCCGCTGCTGCCGCTGCTGCTGCTGCCTCTGCTGCTGCTGCGCCGCCCCCCCCGCCCCCCCTCCTCCCCCGCTGGGCGCCAGCAGCTGCGCCAGGCGCTGCAGCGCCGCCACCACGTGCACCGCGTTGACGTCCTCGTCCTGCGACGCGACCAGGTCGCGCACGTCGCGCCAGGACGGCGCCGCGCCGATGCGGCGCGTGAGCGAGGCGGCGACGCGCTGCGCCCGTTGTCGCCGGCGCGCTTCGTCGGCCTGGCGGTCGGCGGCGTGCGTCTGCTGCTGCTGATGCTGATGCTGGTGCTGCTGCTGGTGGTGGTGGTGCTGCTGCTCGTGCTGCGGGTGTTGTGCGGAGGGTGCCTCGTCGGCGGACGCCGATGCTGCCGCCGCAGCTGCGGGCGGGGCGTCGGCGACGGCTTGCGCGGCGACGGCGGCCGGCGCGGGTTGCTGGCGGGCGGGGAGCGGCGGCGCGGTCCGCGCTGCTGCTGCGCCTGCTGCTGCTGCCGGAGTTATTGCTGCTGATGCTACTGCCGCTGCTGCTGATGTTGCCACCGCCGCAGGCGATGTTGTCGCCGCGCCTCCTCCTCCTGCTCCTGCCCTTGCCGTTGCCGTCGCCGACGCTCGCCGCCGGTGCGCGCCGACGGCGGCAAGCGTCGTCGCCGGCGCTGCTGCTGCCGCGGCCGATCGACGGAGGGCGTGCGACCCCCGCGTCAATGCCTGGTGCATCGTGCGAGGCTAATCCCGTGATGGGAGAGGCCTCGTGAGGCACGCGCTCGCGTGATGGTGGTGGACGCGGAAGATTTGGCCTCCTCCTCCTCCTCGTCTTTCCGACGCCTCAGGCGCCCATCAGGGCCCTCGAGCGATGTGCCCCGATGCGAGGACTGGAGATGAGGGACGTGAATATGAGATTCGACGGTCTGACAGTCTAGCGCGGCAAGAGCTCAAGGTGGGACGCGGAACAGAGAGTTTGACAAAATTTGATTGCGTCAAGGTGGTGACGCTTGGTTGATGCTTAATGTGTGGGACTAGTGTGTGGGTCGGGTCATCAAAGTGCGAATCTGCGAAGGCGGGCTGGTGAAGCGCCAGTGCTGTGTGCTCTCTCGCCGCGCGTCCGTCCTCGCCGACGCCGCCGGTGCCCATCGTCGTTGCGGCAACGACTCGTTGCCCTGCCGCTCGGCTCAAAAGCAACAAGCGCCGCCTGCGCTCCACAAACCAAACGCTGATCGCCGACCGACGTCGATCACAACGACATGAATCGACTACACGCGACCCGATCGTCTGCAGCAGCTTTAGCTGCTGCACCGGCAGCAACAGCAGCAGCGGCCCCGGCGTTCCGACTCCCTCGTCTCGGCCCGTCGTTCGCGCTCGCCTCCGTCGCGACGACACCAGCAGCGACGCCCTCCTCGGCCGGCGCGCGCGCGCCCCAGAGGAGGCTAGCGGCCGCACCGCCCCCGCGGCGGAGAGGCGGCACCGCCAGGCGAGCAGCAGCAGCAGCAGCAGCGGCCGCGCCGGGCGACGGCGCCGACGCCAAACCGCCGCTCTCGCCTTTGCCGCCGCCCGCCGAGCGCGACGAAGCCGCCAGCCCCCCCCAGCAGCAGCCGCAGCAGCCGGGCGCCGACGCCGCCGCCGACGACGACCCCCCGCTCTGGCCCCGCGTCGCCGCCCTCCTGGCCTCCCTGTCCCGCCCCGCGCCCGACTCCCCCGCCGCGATCCTGGCCGACCCGCCCGTCGCCGCCTTTTTGGCCGGCGGCCTGCTTATCGGCGCCGGCCTCTTCCGGTGGGTGAGCGCCATCTCGCCGCTCCACCGCGTCGCGCCCTACCAGTTCACCGTCGTCTTCAGCGAGGCGCACAAGGTCGACGAGGGCACGCCCGTGCGCATGAAGGGCGTCGAGATCGGGTGCGTCCGGCGCGTCGAGGCGCGCGGCGACGCCGCGCTCGTCGGCGTCGAGATCTTCTCGGGGCGGCAGATCGTCCCGCTCGCCTCGCGCATCGACGTCAGCGCGGTCGGGCTCATGGCGGACGCGGTGATCGACATCACGCCGCCCGAGTCGTTCGCGCGCGAGGCGGAGGCGGCGGCGGCGGCGGCGGCGGCGGCGGCGGCGGCGGCGGCGGCGGGGGCGCGGGGAACTGGGGTGGCAGGCGGCGCGGCCGCGGCCGCGGCGAGGAGGGCGGGCGGCGGCGGCGGCGGCGGCGGCGGCGCGTATGCCGGGCCGAGGGACGCGCGGTGCGAGGAGGAGGCGCGGATCGTGTGCGACGGGGCGCGCGTGGCGGGTCACCAGGGGGCCAACATGAACTTCATGATGCGCATGTGGCTGGAGCACAACGACCGCACGCGCGTCAAGGCAGAGTGGTGAGAGGCGGGGGCGAGATCGCTGTCTCTTTGTTTTTTTTGAGGTCGCGCTCGCGGCGGGCGGACGGAACGAAAGAGAAAACAAAACGGCTTTTTCTTTCCGGCAACAACGTGAGTCTGACAAGCTGCGCCGGACTAGGTTACTCGGGCCCCTCCCTGACCAGCACGTGCGCGTGCCACACCGCCAGCACCGACTGCAGCGGCGCCGGGTTGACGAAAACCAAGTGTTGTGGTCGCCGGAGCATTTGCCGCTCGCCGTCGCCGCTCGCGACGGTCGCCTCTTGGGCGTCCGCCTCCGCCCCGTCGCCGTTCGCCTGCGCCTCCGCCTCTGCCGAGCCGGCCGGAAACTTGGCGCGCACCAGCCGGTCGAGCTCGTCGGGCGGCAGCGGCTCGGCGCACCACAGGAGGTGGTGCTCGATCCCGTCCTCGAAGTAGTAGGGAAAGTCGTTGGGGCGCCAGACGACGAGGCGGCCCCGGTGCTTGGGGTCGGTCGGGTCGGCGGCTTTGGCGGCGGCGGCTTTGGCGGCGGCGGCGGCGGCGGCGGGCGAGGCCGCCGCCGCCGCCAGCTTGCCCTCGGCGTTGGGCGCCATGGGCGCGCCCAGCACGGACGCCTTGACGTAGTCCGACACGCTCGCATACTCTTGCTTGACCTGCGTTTTTGTCGGGTAGGGGAGGGGGTGAGAGAGAGCAAAGAGAGCGGACGAGACGCCCGGAAAAAAACACGCCGACGCTCGGTCGCTGCCGCCCGCCCGCACCTTGTTCATCGACGAGCGGTACGCGGCCAGCTGCGCCGCGCTCCGGCGCAGGCGCCCCAGAGACTCGACCGTGCCCTCGGCGATCCACTCGCTCGCCTGCTCCCAGGTGATGGGGACGCTCGCGACGATGCCGGTGGGACACATCGCGCGCGGGAGAGAGGGGGGGCAAAAGAGGACACGACGGTTTGGCGGTTGTTGTCGTCAAGGAGAGTCTCCTGCAATTGAGCGCGCGCGCGCAGACCAATGGGTTGGTCGAACAACGCCGTGATGGGTCGCGAGGGAGACAGAGCAGGCGCGCGTTCGCAGAAACAACTCAGGGCGCGTGATTAGAAAAACAAAGCGGCAGCTTGAGCGCTCCCCCTCCTCGCCGGAAAAGGCGTCGGTCTCTCGCCGAGCGACGCTTTTCGCTCGATCCCAAAAAACCTCAATCGTCGTCCTCATCGTCCTCCTCGTCGCCCGCCGCCGACGCCTTTGCCGCCACCCGGATCTTCTTCATCATCTTTCGCTGCCGCAAGCGCTCTGCCGCCAGGTCGCGCTCCAGGCCCTCGACCATATCCTCGCGCTCGAGCGCCTCGTCCTCGCCCGCGCCGGCGCCCCTCGGCACGCCGCCGCCGCCGCCGCCCTTCTTCTTCCCGCTCCCGGAGACCATAGCCTCGCGCTCGGCCCGTTTCTCCTTCTTGCGGCGGACCTTGCTGCTCTCGACGACGCGCGTGCGCACGCGCGGCACGAGCAGCTCGCCCCCCGCGGCCGGCCCCTCCCCGCCGTCGTCGCTGCTGCTGCTGTGGTAGCCGCCGCCGCCGCCGCCGCCGCCGCCGCCGCCGCCCCCGCCGCCGGCCACGGCCGCCTTTGGGTCGGCGCGCTCGAGCAGTGGCTGCTGCCGCTGCTGTTTCCGCTGCTGCTGCTGCTGCTGCGGCTGCTGCTTCCGCATCTGCTGCTGCGGCCGGTCGCCGCCCTGCTGCGGGATCTTGGCCTGCTTGACGTGCGAGGGCGGCTCTACCGCGGCCGCCAGCGCCGCCGAGACGGCCGCCTCGCGCGCCGCCAGCGCCAGCTCGGCCGCCCGGCGGCGCTCAGGCTCGGACGGCCGCCTCGGCTGCTTCGGCTGCTGCGGCTGCTCCTTTTGCTGCTGCTGCTGCTTCTGCTGCTTCTGCGCCTGCTGTTGCTGCTTCTGGGCCTTGAGATCGCGCGCGAGCGCGAGCTCCGCCTTGGCCATTTTGGCGTCCCGGGCCTCCAGCTTGGCGAGCCGGCGCCGCTCGGCGCCGCCGCCGCCGTCCTCGTCCTCGGCCGCCGCCGCCGTCGCCGCCGCCACCGCCGCCGCCGCCGCCGGGCGCCCGCCCACGGCTGCCGCGCCGGCCCAAGACGGCACGCGCACCTCGGGCGCCGACAGCGCCAGGCCCGTGATGCGCGCGCCCGTCTCGACCGACGCCAGGCACGCCGCCGCGCCACCCCGCGACATCAGGCGCGCGTCCCACAGGCGCACGGCGCCGTCGGACGACGCCGACGCGAACGCGCCCGCCGGCAGGAGCGCGAGCGACGGCGCGGCGGCGGCAGAGGCACCGCCGAGCGCTCCGCCGCCGCCGCCGTTGCCGCCGCCGGTCCTCGGCATCGCCACGAGCCCGCGGATGCGCGTGGCGTGCGCCCGCTCTGCGCTGGCCACGGGCCCGGCGGACGCGGGCCGGCGCAGGTCCCACAGCCGCACGGCGCCGTCCTCCCCACCGGTGAGGACCAGCGAGCAGCAGGCGCCCGACGGCGGGCCGTCGCCGTCGCCGTCGGCAGAGGCGGTCCCTCTGCCTCCGCCGCCGTCGCCGCCCGAGACGCCGACGCCGCCCGGCCCCATAATCGCCGTCACCCGCCGCGCGTGCTCCAGCGTCGCCACGAGCGGACCCGACACCTCGTGCACCGTCACGCGCGAACCGGCCGCCAGCGCGTACCGCAGGCCGTCGGAGGAGAAGCGCGCCGCGCACGGCGCCGTCTCGCAGCGTGCGCTGTAGGCGCACCTCCCCCTCGCGAGGTCCCACAGGCGCACGGCGCGGTCGTGCCCCGCGCTGAGGGCCAGGCGCGCCGAGGGGTGCACGGCCAGGGCGTTGATGGCGGCGCCGGGCGCGCCCGCGGGCGGGGCCGCAGTGCGCCGGCCGCCGCCGCCGCCGCCGCCGCCGCCGTGGTCGGACGAGCCGGCCGCGTCGCCGCCGCCCTTCATCAGCTTTAGGTGCTCCCACCCGCCGCCCGCGCGCCACACCGCCACGGCGCCGTCGGCCCCGCCGGTCAGCAGGTGGGTGGGGCGCGGGCGGGCCTGGCCCGGAGGCACGACGAACTCGGCGCACGTGATGGCGCCCTCGCCCGGGTTGACCAGGAACCCGTGGTCGCGCGGCTGGGGGTGGTGGCGGGGGCGGTTTTGCGGCGCAGACGACAAGGACGAGGGGGCGGGCGGCCCCGCGGAGGAGGCGCCGATCCGGGCCCCCTTGCGCTTCTTTGCCTCCCCCTGCTCATCATCGTCGTCCTCCTCTTTCTCTCCCCCGCTCGCGCCGAGCGTGTAGACGTGCAGCTGGTCGTCGCTGCCGCCCGTGACCACGTACGGCCCGGCCGCGGCCACGCAGCGGACGGGGCCGCTGTGCGCCGGGACGGAAAAGGCTCTGGAGAGTGTCGGGGCGGCGGCGTTGGCGTCGTCGCCGCCGCCGCCGCCGCCGCCGCCGCCGCCGACGCGGATGCCAAACAGGAACCGCTCGTACGAGCCCGCGACGAGGTGCATCTTGGCTGGATGGGAATGTGCCGACGATGAGATGTGCCGATGGGTGGATTGGTCGCCCGCACTAGCTGGAGAGGGTCGGCGCGCGGAAGAGAAGAGCTTCACGCGCCGCCTCGCTCCCTCTCTCTTTCGGGATGCGAAGCGTGATTCTCTGCGCCTGTGTGCTGCGCGGACTTTGACAATGGGGTGGTACTGGTGGCTAGTGAACTAGTGAGTCGATCGCGACTCATTCACCTGTGCGCGCCTCAGTTTTCAAGAGAAAACGGCGGGCAGAGCCGGCGGCGGCGACGTCGTCGGTCCTGATCGCGTTCCCGTCGCCGCCGCGCCTCCCCCGCCCGAAACAACGAAACAACGAAAAAGACAGCAAAAAGGTTGTGATGAGACAGCGACGCGGAAGTCACGATCGGTATAAAATGAAGAGGGGGCTCTATGGCAACGGGGTCTGTCTGTTCTGTCGGGGGCACGTGTTTTTTTCGCTCGGAACCAAAGGAAACCTTTGCAAATTTCGGACGCAAAAATTTGTGAGGGCGACCGAGAGGGCGGGCGGGGGAGGGCGCGAGAGAGAGAGAGGGCAGGATGTCTTGCTTCTTCCCTCGATCCCTCTCCCGCCTCTCGCGAGTCCGTGCGTACACGTCGTCGTCGGGAGGAGGGAGGGGGAGGCGGCGCGCCAGAATGGGGGAAAAGACAACGGCTCGAGCGCGCGCGTGGCCAACGACGGAAAAAAAAGAACAACCGCAGGGAAGGTTTGTGGTGTTTTTGTGTTGTTTTTGGGGTCGACGCGGCGGCAAAGGGATCGGAAGGATGCGCGGGCCCTGGCTCGTGGCGGGAGCGCCTCGCCCTCCCAGGGGGGAGAGCAAAGAGGAACCAAGCCAAAAGGACAAGCGCATGATTGCCGGGCCCGCCCCACGGCCGTCGCTCCCGTCTCCTCTTCTGTGCGCGAAAAAAAAAAGAGGGGGGGGCGAAAGAGGGGGGGGGCGAAAGAGGGAGCAAGCCGCTGTCTGGACGGAGCGGCGACAAAAGCACCACCATCGCCACCAGCACAACGCTCGCCACCAGCCCGACGCTCGCGCTCTCTCCCAATCCATCTACTGCGACGACGGCGACGAGGGCGGCGAGATGGCGGCCGCCGCCGCCGACGCCGACAGGCCCGGCGACAGCGGCGCCCGCGTCGGGACCTTGGGCACCGACGGCCCGGGCCCCGTGGCGACGGGGGCGGGCGCCGCCCAAAGCTTGTTGGCGCTGGCCATGAGGGCGCGGCCCACGAGCGACTTGGAGCGGGGCAGCTTCTTGGCCGAGGGCGGGACGGGCGGGGCCGCGCCCTCGCCGCCGCTGCCGCTGTGGCCGCCGCCGCTCTGGCCGCCGCGGCGCCGGCCGCTGCCTCCGCGGCTGCCGTTGCCGCTGCTGCTGCCGCCGCCGCTGCTGCCCGCGGTCGTGGGCGCCGAGGTGACGCACCCGCTGCCGAACAGCTCCGCGTCGCTCGGCAGCGACGAGAACGACGGCATGTGCCGCAGCAGCACGGTCGCGGGCGAGTGCGGGCGGCGCGTGGCCATCGCCGCCAGCGCCGCCTTGCGCACGGGCTCGGGCGCGCGCTCGAGCGGCGCCGGCAGCGCGTCGCCGCCATTGCACGGGGCGGCGCGGCGCGCCGGCTCGTCCTGCTGCGCCTCGGCGGCGGCGGCGACGAGGCCGTCGGGCCCGGCCGACGGCGCGCCGACCAGGGGCGGGGCCGCGGCCGGCAGCTGCGTCCCGGCGGGCGCGGCGTGCGCGGCGGCGGCGGCGGCGTGCGCGGCGCCGACGGACGCGGACGCCGCCGCCGGCGACAGCGGCGCAAACGTGTAGTAGGCCACGCGCCCGCCCGCCGCCAGCTCCTGGCACGTCGCGCTCCCGCACGCGTACCCGGGCGGCGGCTGCGCGAGCGCGCCCCACCCGTACTCGCCGCTCGGCGGCGCGGCGTCCACACTAAGAGAGACGCTCATATGCTCGGGGCGAAAGATGGCGGCGACGCTCGCCGCCATCGCCGCGGGGTCGTAGCTCTCCGCCGGAAAGCCCGCGAGCTCGACCGACGCGTACGAAAACCCAGGCTCGGGCGTGATGTGCACGGTCAGAAGGCCCGGGCCGTCGATCCCGTTCATCGAGTAGCCGCACGGCTCGAAGACGTAGTCGTCCAGCAAGGCGCCGGGAACCAGCGCGCCGAGGCCCGTGGCCCGGGTGACGTCGGCGGCGCCGCCGCCGAGCGGCCAGAGCGGGTTGACGGGCGAGCGGAAGAAGCGCTTGGCGGCCTCGGGGCAGAGGCCGGTCATGCAGACCTCGAGCTTGTGCGTGGGGCGGCGGTGGGGGGCAGCGCGGGGGGCGCCGGCGCCGAGCGACAGGCCGCCAAACGACAGGGCGCCCTCGTCGTCGCCAGCGGCAGCGCCCGCGCCGCCGCCTCCCAGCCCGCGCTGCTCCGCCTCCACCTCCTCAGACTCGCGCCCGTTGCCAACGGGCGGGTAGTGCGGCGCCATGTAGGCCGCCCCGTCCGCGTCCGCCACGTAGACGTGCCATTGCAAGCCGCTGAGCATGTCGCCGAGGACGTAGGCGGCGCCGGGCGCGCCCAGCAGCGGCGCCACACACCCGCGCAGGAAGCGCGCCTCCGACTCGAAGGACGTGTGGGGCGCGGGCTGCTGCTCGGGGAAGAGGAAGGACGCGCGGGTGAAGCAGCACCGCCGCGGCAGCATGCCGAGCTCGCGGCGCGCGGCCTCCAGCAGGCGCGGGACGGCGGCCAGCAGGCGGGTGGTGCCGCATGTCTTGAGGACCCACTTGGCCTCGTAGACAAACAGCGACGACTCGGAGAGGACGTAGGCGTCGAGGCACGCATTGGAGCGGCGCGAGACGATGGTGCAGGCGGCGAGGGACATGAGCTCGTCCAGCAGGGCGCGGGGCAGGGCGCGCAGGCCGCGCGGCGACGGCGGCTGGCCGGGCAGCGGCGGCGGCGGCGCGCCGGCGGCGGCGGCGGCGCCGGCGGCCGGGAGGTAGAAATCAATCTCGATGCGCTTCTCCGAGCCCTCAAAGACCGGGTTGGGCAGGGCGGCCGCGGCCGGGGAGCCCATGGCCATCATCGTCGTCATGATGGTGGTGCCTCTTGGTTTGGTTTTGATGCGGCGGCGTCAGCGGCGGCGGCGACAAGGGGCGTCGGTGGCGGTGGCGGCGGTTTTTTTTTCTCTTGTCCTTCTTTTGTTTCCTCTCTTAGCCTCGCGTCACGAAAAACCTGCTTGAAAGAATGGGCCAGGGAGACTGGAGACGGATGTGTTCTCCCCTACGAGTTGATCGGCGCACGCGTCCTGTTAGCTCGGCTGCTTGAGGAGCTGTTGGTTTTTGTCAAAGGGGGAGTTGGCGGGAGAGCGGGAGCGGGGCTCGTCAGCGCGCGCGATTTGGGGCGGGCGGCGGCCGCGGCGACGGCGGCCGCGGCGCGTTTGTGGTGTTGCTTCAGGGGGCGGGGCCGGGCGCGCGCGCGAGCGCGCCCCCCGGGCGCCGCCCACCGCCCGCGTCGGCGCAGGCGTGATCAATGTGCGCCAGCGGGGATTGGTCCGCGCAAACGGTGCAAGGGGCGGGGGTGGAGACGCGAAAAAACGATCGAGGAGGCAAGAACTGCGATTGCTCCCCCCGCTTTTTTTTGGGCGGCGCTCCTCCCTCCAGGCAATCAGATGCCAAACTCACGGCGGCGCGGAGCGCGTCGTCGGCGGGGGGCTCGGGGGGCAGGTCCGGAACGAGTTTCTCGAGGAGCTGCTGCGTGACGGTGAGGCTGGAAGGCATATCGGCGTTTCACGCGTCGAGGGAGGGGAAAGGACTCGAGGAAGAGGGGGGTAGGCTCAAGGCGCTGGTCATTCGTCTATGTGTGGTGGCGGCGTGTGCGGGAGGTTGTTGCGTTGAGTGATGGCGCAATGGCGGGGGGCGGGCGGGCGTCGGCGGGTCGCTCGTGTGTGTGTGTGGGGGGGGATCGGCGAGGAGGGGGGCCTTTGAGAGAGGGGGAGGAGAGCAGGGGACAAATACGCCGCGACCCATCCGGCGCCTTGACCACTCCCTCTCTCTCTCTCGACCCAACAAAACTTCGGAGAAGCTCCGTCCCCGTCTCCTCCTTCCTTTCCTCGCGAGCAAGCAGGTCCGTCCTCCCCTTTCCTCTCGGTGGCGCGGGTCGGGAGTCCGCCGTTCTTTTGCCCCTCTCCTCTCCCGCCGTCCGATCCCGGCCTCTTGCAGCGCGCGAGAGCGCCGACGTGCGGCAATCCGGCATGTGCGCACCGGCGCGCCTGCGTCGTGCCGCTAGTGGCAGCGCGCGCCAACCCCGGATCTAGTCCCCGCGCGCGCAGCACACAAAAGCTGCAGCTCGGCGTCCTCTCGCTCACCGTCCCCCCTCCCCTCCTCGCCGCCCTCTTTCACCAAACAAGCAGGCAAGCCAGGCACGATGAAGAACGACGAGGGTGACGTCGTCGACCTGTACATCCCGCGCAAGTGGTGAGTCGATCCCCGTGTGCGTTGTTCTTAGGCGCGCCGGCGGCGCGCGACGGCGACGGCGGCGACGGCGATGGCGGCGGCAACGGCGGCGGCGGCCGCGGGCTGGCAGCGCGCCCTCTCCCCTCGCCGCTGCTCCCCTTCTTCCTTACCGCGCGGCCGTCGCTGATCCGCCCGCTGTTTCCGCGCTGGCGAGCTCTGCAAGATGCCGGACGGTCGCGGGCGCCGTCGCCTGCCGTGCACCCCCTGGGCCGCCCCCCCCCGCCCCCTTCTCGCCCGCTCACCTGTCCCCCCCCCCATTCCCCCTCCTCTTTGCACAAAATCAAACAAACAAACGAACAGCGCCTGGTCCAACAAGCTCATCACGGCCAAGGACCACGCCGCCGTGCAGATCAACATCGCCCACCTCGACGAGGCCGGCGTCTACACGGGCACCTTCTCCACGTTTGCGCTGCGCGGCCTGACGCGCTCGACCGGCGACGGCGACTCGGCGCTCGACATCCTCTGGGCGAAGAAGGCCAAGGACGCGATGCAGCAGTAGAGGGATGCGGCAGCTTGGCAGCATTAGGACGAAGATGTGAGAGAGGGCGAGCATTGCCCCGCCTCGTGTAAACATCGAATGGTCAAACAACAAAGGAACGCCGCCGTTGCTGGGCGGCGTTCCTCGACGTCGGCGCGCGCCGCGCCAACAATTCGATGTTTTTTCTCCGATCAAAGTTTCTTTTTCAGACAAAGGGAGGGTTTTCTCTAGCGTCGACGACGAGAGTGAGGACGGAAGGAGGAACTTTGAGCAGAGGCTCTTGGGGG
>Ga0209491_10004560_pt1 | contig 21241 bp, 19 predicted proteins | sample BON02_FD_187213 | JGI IMG/M metagenome (GOLD analysis project Ga0209491, IMG submission 187213) | Freshwater microbial communities from Lake Bonney liftoff mats and glacier meltwater in Antarctica - BON-02 (SPAdes) (version 2) | ecosystem: Environmental > Aquatic > Freshwater > Ice > Glacier... | reverse complement strand
TAGACTATCCGATCATTTAACAGCCCTTCAATTCCCCTTCGTAAGCCTCCTGCTTGCCCCATAACCTGACCCCAAAGCCGAAAATCCAAAAATCGCTCCGTCTGAATGGCTTTTCGAATAGGGTCTAGCTAGCTTCTGAAGCAGCCGCGACTTCGACCTTCTCAGGCCAAAAGACAACAAGCCCCAAGACCACCGAAATCGCAAAGGAAACACGTATCAACCACTTCATTTCTACAAACCCTGCCAAAGGACACCCTCCCTATCGGTAAGATTTTCCGCCTAGGTCTTGAAATCCCGCGACTGGAAGGCCATCCAGCCGATCACGAAAAGCGTCGCATTGAGCCCGAGCAAAATGGCGTAGCTTTCCGCAATGCGGGCCCACGGGATTTGCTCTTGAAGAACGTAGACCCAGTTCGCCATCCGGTAAGTGATGAAGACGTGTTTGAAGTTGATCAGGAAGGGGATGTTCTGAAGGACGAAGTCGATGAAAAAGACACTCAACGCCATCACCGAGGCCGCCGCCGGTTTCATTTTAAAGCAGGAGAAAAAGAATCCCAAGGACGAGACAACACACATGCTCAGCCCCATGAAACACGCGCCCATGAAGAGACGTCGAAACCCCTCGTCCCGCTCGGGGTAAACCGCCAAAATCTGCATGTCGGGATTCCAAATAAAGAGCCCCCCTTCGCTTCCCATCGCCAGCAAGGACATGCTGTATCCCGTCACCCCCACAAAGATCACGAAGGTGATGGTGTAAATAATCACCGCACAATATTTGATTGTTAAGACACGTAATCGTGAGACCGGGCGTGAGAGAACGAGACGCATATTCCCGTCCTCCGATTCCTTCGCCACGATATCCCCTGCCACCAACGCGAAGTAAATCGAGCCCAGCAAAAACATGCTGAAGCCCATGATCCAATAGGTCGAAGTCAGGGACGACGAAAGCAATTCAACGGGCACAAAATTCCGCTGCGCCAGGTCCTCGAACTGGTCCCGCCCGACCTGCACCCAGAGCGTCAGTAAAAGCGCCTCAAAAACCAGAAAGACAATGTAGCCAATATAAGTACGCTTGCGGGCGAAAAGCTTGTGAAGCTCGCCCCGGAGTTGGGAGAAAAACATCATGACTGGCTCTGGCTGCTGTATTTCAAATAAACGTCCTCGAGTGAACGCCGCACCGGCGTGACTTCGCTCACCTCAGCGCCCTCACGGACCAAACTCGCGACGACCTCCGCGATTCTAACATCCTCAGGAAAGAGACAACGACCGTTCGAAATCCACTCGCCCTGAAATTGCGCCACGATCGCCTCCAACCTTTCCCGTGGCTCCGCAATAATCCGAACCCCCTGGCGATCATCCCGCAGGTCGTTCACCGCTCCTTCATACACCAATTCGCCGGCCCGGATGATGGAAACCCGGTCACACATTTGCTCCACCTCGGAAAGGAGGTGCGAGTTAAACAAGACCGTCATTCCCCGTTCCTCGCGCAGCCCCAGAACAAAATCCCGGAACCACTTAATGCCCTCCGGATCAAGTCCGTCGGTCGGTTCATCGAGCAATAAAATTTCGGGCTCGGGAAGGAGAGCCTGGGCCAGCGCCAGCCGCTGCCTCATTCCGTGACTGTAAGCCCCCACCTTGGAATGAATCCGGTCCATCAATCCTACCCGCTCAACAACCTCCTTGGCCGCCTTGCGATCAAAGGGCCCGCTCAGCCCGACAAGAATCTTCAGGTTCTCCCAACCGCTCATGTAATCGTAGAAGGAGGGAGACTCAAAAATCGCTCCCACTTTCCGCAGGGCCTTGCGGGGGTCCTTTTGAACCGAGATCCCGCCAATTGCGACCTCACCATCGTCAGCCGAGATCATGCCCAGAATAATTCCCAGCGAGGTACTTTTACCGGCTCCATTATGACCTAGAAGCCCATGGATTTCGCCACGCTTCACTTCAAAAGAGACCCCTTTCAGAGCATCCTTTTTTCCAAAGCGTTTTTTGAGATTTTGAATTTTGAGCATCTATCGACTCTTCACATCCAGGTTCAAGCGCTTGCTCGCAGACATATCGATAAAGAGAAAATTGGTGCCCTCTTCCTCCCCATGGAATGCCTCCTTATCGGCAATCAACGGGATCCCGTCCGACTCCGATTCCATCCCAAAAATCGTCACCCGACTCTGCGGCATTCCGCTGATGAGGCTGTTCCAGTGATAGCTCGAGCCGGTCTTGTCAAATTCCTCATCATCCGCCGGACACTTAAAAGCCATGGGATCTTCGACATAGTCCAGGAGTTCGACTTCAAGAACGTCGTCCCCCCCGGTTTTGGAACTTCGGCCCATTTTGAGATTCGGGAGAAAGCCCTGATGATCGGAGGTATAAGCTTCCACCGCCGTCCCCATGCCACGAAGGGCATTGAGACAGGTCGCACGCTGGGCCGTCTTCTTAAACTTGCCAATCACCGGAAAACCGATCCCGGCGAGAGCGCCAATAATCACGATCACGATCAGCAGCTCCGTCAGCGTCCACCCCCGTTTCAAAGCCCGCTCCTTCCCGGTTGCACAAATCCCTGCACCACTTCACCGACCGCGTCCATGAACGGGAGAAGGGCCATTTTGGTCTCGGCCGAAGCTCCTTGATAGTAGGCCGTGAAGCCCTTCTGAATCACCAATTCGAGAATCTCGGGGTCCTCTTCCTTAAGACGTGCCAAAGCCTGCGCACCTTTCCCCCCCGCCATGTCCTGAACCGAACGATCAACCATTTTCTCGCGCTCTTTGGCATCCATCTCATCGAATGACTCCATCAACCTCGCGGCACTCTTCGTAAAAGTGATCTCCACGAATTTCATCTTTTCGTCACCACTCAGTTTGAAGAAGAAATCAAAAACCCTCCCCCCTTCATCCAACTGCTTCCGCTGCCGGAGATCGAGCCGGTTGAGAACATTGCCAATCTCCGCCATCTTCTCCCGGCGTTGTGCACGCTGATCTTGCGGGAAGTTCGCAGGATCAGCTTTCGACCAATCCTCAAACCCGGACTCCTCAATCATCGCCTCGACTTTATCCGGGGTCGCTTTGCGGTCACCGCTCCAAGCCATGATTCCCCAGACAATTCCCCAAACCACTCCTAAAACGATGAGTCCCCGAAGCATAATGCCCTTATTCATACGCGCTTAAACTAGCCTGTATCACCCGTCGCGCAAATGGTTTGATCCCGTCAAACTATCGCTTGAAAGCGGCCTTAAGACGATTCACGTCAGTCACCTTCAGCATCAGGACTCCAAGGGCATAAATCGTGGTTCCAAAACCGATCAGCACGATCATCGAAACGAGCTTCTGCCAGAACTCTCCGTGGAGCCAATCCATCATCATCGCTTTGGCGACAATCAAACCGACCGCCATGACCGTTGCGGCCAAAACCATGCCACCCAGTCGCCGCCAATTCTTCCGCTTGAGGGTCACAAAACCCTTCAAGCCGACCCAAAGTAAAACGACGTTCACCCAGGCCGCGATTGACGTTGCCACCGCGATCCCCACGTGGCCGTAAAAGGGAAAGAGCGCGAGACTAAAGACGACGTTGACCGCCACCGTCACCCCTGCCATTTTCATGGGGGATTTCGTGTCTTCCCGGGCAAAAAACCCGGGCTGCAACACCTTGATGAGGACATAGCCGGGCAACCCCACCGCAAAGGCCGCCAACGCCTTGCCAGTCTGCAACGAGTCCGAAGGGGTAAAGCTCCCCCGTTCAAAAATCACCGAGATAATCTCCACAGGAATCACCATCAAGGCAATCGCCGCAGGCACCGTCACAATCATCGCCAACTCCAGTCCATTCACCATCGTCGCCCGGGCCTCGCTCTCCTTGCCGGTATTCAAGAGGCGGGTAATCTCCGGCAACAAAACCATCCCGAAGGCAATCCCGATCATCCCCAGCGGCAGTTGGTAGATCCGGTCGGCATAATAAATGAAGGAAATCGCCCCTTGTTGGAACGAAGCGACAATGCCCCCCACGATCAAATTGATCTGCTGAATCCCCGCCGCAAGCACCCCCGGCCCCATCAGCACCAACAACCGCTTAATTGCGGGATCAAAGACCGGCTTCTGAATCGCCACCGGCAATCTCGCCCGCAGGCAGACCCACCACAAAACTCCCAGCTGCACAAAGCCCGCAATCGCAACACACCAGGCCAGCGCCTCTCCCTTCCATTCGACATACTGGACAACCGCCAGCAAGCCCACGAGAAATACAATATTTAAAAGAACCGGAGAAAAGGCCGGCGCAGCAAACTTTTTGAGCGTCGTCAGCACCCCGCTCAGGTGCGCCACCAACGCCATACACAGGAGGTAAACGAACGTGATCTTGGAAAGGCGGACGGTGAGATCATAAGCCCCAGGCTCATTGTTATAGACCTTGAGATCTCCCCTGCCAGTAGCCCCTCCTCTGAAAATCGCAAAATCATGATCGACCGGTAAAGGAACCCGCAGCAGGCCGGATTCATCAATCTTCCATTCTCCCTCCGCGAAAATCTTCTCGCGAGCGGCACGATACCTGGCCTCAATCTGAGCGGTCACCACCGCGAGCGCCTCCGCATCTCCCTCCGCGATCGCCCTCGTTTTCTCTTCCAACTCATTCTTGAGATCAACCTCGCCCTTTCGCTGGAGCCCCTCATCGATCACCGACTCCAGTCCGACCGTCTCGCCAACCGCCTGGGTCTCCCCACCGAAAATCTCCCCGACCACCCCGAAAAACGGAGGTTTCCCTCTTGTGACCAGTTCCAGATTGGAAAAGTCAGGGGCGGCATCTTCCCCTTCCATCTGAAGATAAACTGCTTTCGCTCCCCGAAGAGCGACCTCAACCTTGACCGGTTCGTTGCTGAGACTCTCCTCAACCTTCGGCAGGAACCCCGGCACCACCACCAGCATGAGCGCAGCCATCAATGGGATCAGCAAAATGGTCAACAGCCCCAGCGTGAAAAAGAGAACTGAAAAGGCATTGTTCGCGAACTTCATCGCCGCATTGCGACCATCCTCGGCCACGCGCCTTCCAAACAAGGGCACGAACGCAGAGTTGAAAGCGCCCTCCCCGAAAATCCGGCGGAACATGTTGGGAAAGCGAAACGCCGCAAAAAAGGCATCCGCCACCATTCCCGTCCCCACGAAACGGGCAATCAGGACATCACGGGCGACTCCGAGGACGCGGCTCATCAGAGTGAACCCGGAGATGGTCATGAGGGAGCGAAGCATCGGCGTGAAGAATGTGCGCAGAAGCTCACAATCTCAAGCAAGGCTTTACCAAAACCACCAACCGCCCCGCCCCTTGGCTTTGCGCTGATAGCTTCCGTCACCCACGCTCAAAACTTCCACCCGGGCTCTCGTCAGTCCCCGGTCTTTGAAGCCCAACTTGGAGGCCGCGCGGGGAGTCACGTCGATAATCCGTCCCGGAATAAAGGGCCCCCGGTCATTGAGGCGCATCTTGAGCGACTTCCCATTTTCGAGATTCGTCACCTTCACCCTGCACGGAATTGGCAGCGTCTTGTGGGCACCGGAAATGTCAAAGCGCCCCACTTTTTCACCCAACGCGGTGTTGCCCCTCACGAATCCCAAAAACCTGCTCTCATCATACCAGGAAGCAATCCCGGATTCGTTATAATCCAGCGCCGCCTCAACAGACAGGGGCTGGTAATACTGCCCCCGGATCGAATAACCCTTTGTCTGATAACCCCGATAATCACCTGAACCACATGACGAGAGAAAAGAAGACATCAATGCCCACAGAAACAGGAGGCCAGCAACTCTCATCGACTTAGGACACCCCGTCCCTCATTTTAATTTCGGGGAGCGTTCTCGCAACTTTTTCTTTAAGGGCCTTACCCACCATGAATCTCACCACCGCTCGATCTGGAATTGGGATTACCTTGTCGGGGTGCTTCGGATCCCGGCCGGGACGCCCTTTGGCAACTTTCGTTTCAAAAGTCCCGAAATCGCGCACGACGACGTTGTTCGCATTTGCCAACTCTCTGGTGACAATCTCAAGAATCAAATGGAACATTTCCGATGAGAAGGCTTGCGTGACGCCGAGTCGATTACTGACTTCTTTGATGATCTCTTTCTTGGTGAAGTTTGCCATATTGAACTAGGTTTTTGGGGTAGGTGAAGTGGATGATAACATTTCCCTTCACTTTGTCAAAACTTGCTCCCTTAAGAAACCGCGATTAATAAAATCCTTGATTCCCTCTGAGTTGCTCTTGGTCCGAAGAGTCACTTCACCACTCACTTTCAATCGTGCCACGCGCCATGATACGGGAAGGGCGAAGCTTGAATCGTGATTGGTCAAGCTCAACCGAAAAGAAGACGAAAACAGAAATCTTTACTCTGGATGGGTCCGTTCCTTCACCTAAAATCCCATCACAACGATGGATAAGGAGCCGGCCACCAAAGACCCAATCAAAAACGTCCGCGCTTTTCGCACTTTTCTCCTCGCTTGGTTTCAGAGCGAAAGCAAGGACTGGCCCTGGCGGCGAACCCGGGACCCCTGGGCCATCCTCGTCTCCGAGATCATGCTGCAACAAACCACGGTCGCTTCCGTGATCGCCAACCGCCGCTTCGAAAAGTTCCTCAAAGAATTCCCCGATCTTGCCACGATGTCCGCGGCCCCCGCGAATCAAATCCTCAAAGCATGGGAAGGCCTGGGATATTACAACCGGGTCCGTAATCTTCAGAAAGCGGCCCGCCACATTCTCGATCATCTCTCAGGGGAATTCCCGAAAGACGCCGCCACCCTTGAAACCCTTCCCGGAGTGGGAAGATACACCGCTGGCGCGGTGAGCTCGTTCGCCTTTGACCAGCCAGCCCCCATTGTTGACGCAAATATCGCCCGCGTCATTTCCCGGCTTTTTAACATCACTCTCGCCGTCGATTCCGCTCCCGGCCTCAAGCTCGTTTGGGAGCGCGCCGGACAACTCCTGGATCATAAAAATCCCCGCCTCTTCAATTCCGCCCTCATGGAGCTGGGACAAACCTTTTGTTCACCAAAAAAACCCTCATGCCTCGAATGCCCGGTAAAGGATTTCTGCCAGTGTCTTGAACCCGCAAATTTCCCCGTCAAAAAGCCCCGGCGCACATTCATCGCAGTCGATGAACACGCCTTCCTTCACCTGCAGGGCCAGAAAGTCCTCCTCGCGATGGGCAAGGAATCCCGACGGCGGGGATTTTGGCATCTCCCCATGCGTGAAGCCGAAGCCTGTGCCGATCTGGAAGCCTCAAGCCGACATCGCTACACCATCACCCATCACCGTGTCACGGTGCACCTTCACCGGCTTGCTCCCGGCAAACTCCACGAGGGCGAAGTTTTCCACAAAATCTCCGACCTTGGGTCCCTCCCCATCGCCAGTCCCATGCGCCGCATTCTCGAGAGTGAACTCTAGCCGCCCTACCAGGCGTATCGACTCATCAAGCTGCCGGGAACGACCTCGACTTCGGTGCCCAATTGCGTTTTTGCAAAAATCATAGGCTGGGCTTTCTCGTAAACACGGATGCAACCAAAGCTACTTCGGGTCCGCTTTTTAAATTTACCAACGTGCATCCCGACGCCGTCCCAGGTCAGACGCATCCAGTAGGGCATTGCGATCCCTTCATACTCCGTCCCCCCGGGGAGAGGCCCCTCGTGTTCCCAGGATTTTGCCACCACGACCTTGCGGGACTTAATATTGACCAACTTCCCGTAAGCATTTGAGCGCTTCTCTTCAAGACGCTCCAGGATCGGAAAGACCCCCTCGGGCGTCTCTTTCCCCACCACTCCGGTTGCCACATCGGCCTCCAAAACCGCCTCTCCAGCCCCATTGAGCAACCACGCCTTCTGATCCCAAAGCGAGACCTTCAAGGTTGTCTCTTCGGGAGTGGCGGCCCGATATTGGGACTTCTTAACACGGTAGCCGGCCCCGCCCGGGAACCCGCAGGAAACCAAGACGAGGGAACACAGAAACAACGCAAGAATCTTCATTTTGTCGGGATTTGAAATTGATAACGAACCGCAGCCACCATCGCAAAAACAGCCGTCTCAGTCCTCAAAACAAGCTCACCGAGATCTACCGGAGCAAACCCGGCGTCAGAGGCCTCCTGATATTCACTCGTCGAAAAATCCCCCTCCGGCCCGATCAAAAGAGTCACTCGTTCAGGCTCCGAGAGACTTCCGAGCAACAATCGAAAGGCGCGCGCGCCAGGCTGAAGAGTTCCCACGAATTTTGAGCCCTCCCGCCCTTCCGACAACCACGGCCCCAGCTCGCGTGGAGGAAACACCCCGGGCAGATAATTCTGCCCGCACTGCTTGCAAGCCTCCAACGCCACCCGCTGCCATTTCTCCCTCTTCGAGGCGTCCTCCTTGGCGGTGAGGCGAACATTCCCCTGATCGGTCACCAGCGGCTGGATCCGGCTCACCCCCAACTCCACCGCCTTCTGAATAATCAAGTCAAAGGTCTTTCCCTTCGGAATTCCCACCGCAATTTCAAGCTCCGGGGACAGCCTTTCACTCCGTCCCGCCGACTGCCGCTCCAGAACCACTTCGTTCGAAGTGATCCGGGAAATCAAGGCGAGGGCAAACCGCCCGTCTCCATCGAAGACCTCGATCCGGTCTCCCACCTTCTTGCGCATGACGCGCCGACAGTGGTGGGCCTCGTCTCCCGTCAGCGAAAGAGAGTCACCCCACAATGCTGAAGGCAGATAGAAACGATCCATGCCACGATCCTAGAGATCAAAGAAGCGCTTGGCTTTCTCAAAAAACGACTCCTGCATCGGAGAGTTTTTCTCACCAATTGATTCGGTAAACTCCTGTAACTTGGCCTTCTGATCGGAGTTCAGCTTCGTGGGCACCTCGACCTGGACCTCGACATGGAGATCCCCTTTGCGGCCGCTTGAGAGCGAGGCGATCCCGCGGTCGCGCAATCGAAAGGTGGTGCCACCCTGGGTTCCGGCCGGAACCTTCATGGTCGCACTGCCGGTTAAGGTCGGCACCTCAAGCTCACCGCCCAGAGCAGCCGTCGAAAATGGCAAAGGAACCTCGCAATAGAGATCATCCGCATCGCGCTGGAAGACGTCGTGTGGCTTCAGGTGCAGGAAGACATAGAGATCGCCGGCAGGGCCGCCCCGCATTCCGGCGTCGCCTTTGCCAGTTGAACGAAGACGCGTGCCATCATCCACTCCGGCGGGAATTCGAATCGTCACCCGCTCGGGAGCCTGCCTCCGGCCATCGCCGTTGCAGCCACCACAAGGGTCTGCGATGACCTGGCCGGCACCACGGCACTCGGGGCAGGTTGCCTGTTGGATAAAGATCCCGCGCTGCTGCCCCACCACCCCGCGACCACCACAGGTCGTGCAAGGCTTGGCCCCACCTCCGCCGGTCTTGGATCCCGAACCCGAGCACTTCGCGCAGGACGCATATTTTTCAATTTCGAGATCTTTCTCGATCCCCCCGGCCGCTTCTTCAAGACTGATCTCAAGGTCATAGCGAAGATCACTTCCCCGCTTCTTGCCCGAGATATCACGACGACGCCCGCCGCCTCCGCCGAAAAGATCGTCGAACATGCTGCCGCCCCCTCCACCGCCGAAGACCTGGCTGAAAATGTCCATGGGATCGTGGAAGCCACCACGACGTCCGCCCCCGCCCCCTCCGCCCTGAAAGGCCGCGTGTCCGTAGCGGTCATAAGCGGCCCGCTTCTCCTCGTCACCGATCACTTCATAGGCCTGGCCCAGCTCCTTGAACTTTTCCTCGGCCTTGGGATCATCAGGATTTTTGTCCGGATGATACTGCACCGCAGCCTTCCGGTAAGCCTTCTTGATCTCAACCTGCGAAGTGTTCCGGGACACTCCCAGCACTTCGTAATAATCGCGCTCAGCCATTACTCAGCTCCCTCCCCGGATTCAGATTCAGGTGCCTTGGCCACAATGACCGCCGCCGCACGGAGAAGACGATCATGCAGGGTATATCCTTTGCGCTTCACGAAGAGAATCTCACCGGGTTCGGCACCTTCCTTCACCTCCTCAGCCACCGCTTCATGGAAGTTGGGATCGAAAACTCCCTGGGTCGCGACCTCCTTCAACCCCTGGGCTGCCAGAAAATCATCAAGCTGCCCTTTCACCATCGCCATCCCCTTGTAAATCATCGAACCCTGCTCCTGCTCGGCCATTTGCAGGCCCATCGAGAAGTTATCAAAAATGGGCAGGAGTTCCTCGACCAATCCCGCGCGAGCAAAGCGCAGGTCGTCCGCACGATCGCGGGCCATTCTCTTGCGGTAATTGTCGAGATCGGCCGCCGTCCGAATGGCCGCTTCTTTCCACCTCAAGGCTTCGGCCTCCGGGGTCAAAGGCTGCTCGACCTCGGGAATCTCTTCCCCGGCCACGACTTCCTCCACCGTTTCTTCAGTTGCGGGGAGTTCCTCAACGACTTCAGTTTCCTGATCGCTATCTTGCATGGCGGGAACCAATACCTTGCATCCCCTCTCCGTCAACCCGTAACTGAATCAACAAGGAACCCTTCTTCATCCAACTCTCCAAATTTCTCCTGCGGCCAACCCGGCAACAATTTCCCGCGCGTCCCTTTTTTCCAGCCATTTTGAGGAAGTTGTGTTGCCGTTTCACAATCAGGATGGGGCAAGGCAAAGCTCACCACCCTTTCATCGCGAACCAAACAGCCAAAGCTCCGGCCATCGCTCACCCCTTCGTCATCGAAGCTCCAAACCGGCAGACCTTTCCGTGCCAATCGCTGCACCAAATCCTCCCGCCCCGCCAAAGAGCGCAGCACCACAAAGTCCAACTTCTCGCCGGCAACTCTCGCCATGATCTCATCATCCGTCGCTTCCTCCACCAAGGCCACCTTCGCCCCCAGACTCACCGGCCATAGAATCCCCAAAATCCCGCTCACCTCATCGCCGGCAACCCATTCCACCAACATCCGCGAACGATGACTGGCCAGATGAACCTGCCCCAATTGAAGGGCATTGCGCCTCATCGACCGCCCGTTCTCATCATCCCCCCAGCAAAGATCCTTCATCCTTGACCAACCGCGCGGAAGGTCACCCAAAAGGCCGGGCTCGCGATTCTCTTTCACCCGAAGCTCCCGCTCTCGATCCGCTACCGTCATGGCCGACAAGGTCCGCAACCCAGCCCCCAAATCATCGCGGGCCTCGACCGGCTCACCAAATGCCACCGAAACCCCGTAGCGCAAACTCCTGGGCAGCTTCTTCAAAAAATTCCCCTCCGAAAAGGACCAGATCGACCCCCACAGCCCATCCATATACGCAGGCAAGACCGGGCAGCCCGATTTCTTCGCGATCATCTGATACCCGCGCTTCAACTCGCTGAGTCCTCCGGTCCGCGACAACTGCCCCTCCGGAAACACACAAACGACCGCTCCTTCTTCCAAGGCCTCACTGCTCACCCGGATGGCATCCCGCGCCTTGGTCGATGAAATGGGCACTGCGTCGAAAAAACGCGCTCCCTTCCCAATCCACTTATGATCAAAGCAGTCCGCAAACATCACAAAGCGAATCGGCCGCGGACACGCCGCAGACAGCACGAAGGCATCGATATAGGTCAAGTGATTCGACACCAAAAGCACCCCGCCCTTCGCCGGAATCCGCTCCACCCCGATTGCGCGAATCTTGTAGATCGAACGAAAGATCCCGAGGAAAACAAGCCTCACAAAATCCTTCGGCAAAAGCCGCATGACATGAACCGTAGCCCAGGCACAGATAATCGATACCAACAAAAACTGGAGCCACGACGGAACTCCCAAAAACTTCAAGACAGCCTGCAACACCACCGCAAAAACCCCGGCGAGATTGTTACAAAGATTCGAAGCCGAAATCACCAGCCCCCGCTCCCCCTCGGGCGCGCGATCTTGCTGGTAGGCATTCAGAGGCACCAGAAAAAGCGCTCCCCCACACCCCGCCACCCCCAGCAAAAAGTCAGCCCCAAGACCATTTGGCACGAAGGCCAGCAAGGCCGTTCCGAGCGCCATCAACGCCCCTCCAACAATCACGAGCCCGAGTTCGTTCCGCCGCCCGCAAATCCAACTGGCGAGAAGACTTCCGACCACGATTCCCACCACCACCGGAACCCACAGCATCGCCGTTTCCACTCCCATTCCTGACAGACTCCCCTTCCTCTCCTGGGCAATCTGAATCAACAGAAGCTGCAGAAATCCCCCGAATCCCCAGAAGAAAGCAATCCCCAGCGTGCTTCGCCAAAGCGGGGTGTCTTCACGAACCTTCACGAGATCTCCAAAATGCCTGACCGCCACCGCTTTGGAATACGGTCCCGCTCCGGCTGGCTTGGTAGGCTGAATCAAATGTGCCAACACCAAGGCAATCACCGCCCCAATCAGAACCCAGAACACCGGAATCATCGCCGACTCCCAAATCCCCCGCCCCGCTTGCAAACCCCACTTGTCAAACCAAACCCCGCCCACAATCTGCCCCAGCAAAATCGCCAAAATGACGGTCCCTTCCACCACCCCGTTGGCAAACCCGAGCCGCTTGGCCCCCAACAACTCCTTCACCACCCCCATCTTCGACGGACTCAAAAGGGCCGATTGCGAAGCCAGCAGGAAAAATGCCAGCGACGCGATCACCAAGGCCAACGTGGCATGATCCTCCCCATAAGTCGTCCCGATCCACAGCGCCAACCCCATCAAAAGAAGCACCAGCAATTGCAACCACGACGACCAACGAATGACCGAACTCTTGGGGAAACGATCTCCCAGCCACCCCGCCGTTGGCGCAAAAAGAATAAAAGGCAACACCATGAGCAATCCCAGGACATACTCCATTCCCTGCGGAGCCAAACCCAGCGCCGCCAATCCCACCCCCAGCGGAATAAGAATAAACTTCGCAAAATTATCGTTAAAGGCATTGGCAGCCTGCATTCCAACCAACGCCCAAAACGAACGCCACTCGCGTTTGCCAGGCTCAAAAATTTGCTCCTCCTCCTCAGTCACCGCGACACCATGAGTGATTGCGCCCACGAAGGACAATTGATAATGTCAGTTCCATCCATCATCTGAATCAATGAAACTCTAGAGAACATCGCTTCCAATACGCTCGAAGATCCCTCCCCCCAAAAGCCGCCCTCCCTCATAAAACGCGCAGATCTGTCCCGGCGTGAGCGCCCGCTGCGCCTTGGTAAACTCCAGCTCCAATTTCCCATCCTCCAACTCCCGGACCTGCACCGCTTCGGAATTCGCCCGATACCGCGGCTGCACCTCGGCCCGCCCCCCCGTCACCGGCTCACCCATCCACGACAACGAACCTACCGTACACCTCGTAGCATAAAGCCCCGCCGACCCCGGCTCGTCCCAGCCCACGATCAACTGATTCCTGGCCGCCTCTTTTCCGACCACGACGTAAGCCATCCCGTCACGCGGCGATGCCACCCCGTGCCCCTTTCGCTGACCCAGGGTATATAAATGCAAACCATCGTGCTTCCCCATCACCTTGCCATTGAGATCGACAATCTCACCCGGTGAATCCGGGACATGGTGACGAAGGAAATCGCTCATCTTGATATTCCCGATAAAACAAATCCCCTGCGAATCCTTTTTCTCCGCCGTCGGCAAATTGAAGCGCCTCGCCACCTCCCGCACCTCCGGCTTCAGCATCTCGCCCGCCGGAAATCGGGCGTGCTTCACCTGACGCTGCGTCATCATCGCCAGAAAATACGACTGGTCCTTATTCGGGTCCGCCCCCCGCAAAAGATCCGCCGTGCCATCCGCCCGCTCACGTCTCCGCGCATAATGGCCTGTCCCCACCGCCTCGAACCCCTGCTCCAGCGCATAGTCCAAAAAGACCCCGAACTTCATCTCACGATTGCACATCACGTCCGGATTCGGCGTCACCCCGTCGCGATACCCCTCCAGCAGATAATCAACAATCCGCTCCCGGTATTGCTCAATGAGATCAATCACCCGGAATTCAATCCCCAGCACCTTCGCCACCGCATGGGCATCCTCCAGATCCCGCTCCCACGGACAATCCCCCGGAAGCCCGTCCTCATTAATCCAGTTCTTCATGTAACCACCCACGACCTCATGGCCCTGCTCGATCAACAAAGCTGCCGCTGCCGAGGAATCCACCCCGCCCGAAAGTCCAACCATCATCCGTGCCACAGCCCGACTCTAATTCGAAGGAACGAATTTCAAAGTTCAGAGTTCAATCTTCCCATCTCCCTGTTCAAGATCACTCCCGTGCCCGCTGCTCCTACCGCTCCTGACCACCACCAAGACGCCCCCCGCTCACCCTTCGCCGGCTGCCTCATCCTCATCGTGATGGCCGTAGTCGTGCTCGTCCTGATCGCCTCCGCCGGATACAGCGTCAAAAAACAGACCGACGCCTACAAAACCTTCACCGAGACCGAACCCAGCCCCGCTCCCATCGCAAGCCTCGAAGGCCAGGAAGCCGACATCAACTCCCTCGTCAACCGCCTCCGCCACTTCGATCACGAAGTGGGCAACAAACGCGCCGCCCAGGTCTCGCTCACCACCCGGGACCTCAATCTCGCCGTCGCACACTTCGACGTCTTCCAAGGCTTCCGTGGCCAGCTTCACTTCGAAAAAATCACTCCCGGCCACCTCGAAGGAATCCTTCACTATCAATTCCGCTCCACCGGTGACCTCCCCAAATTCGTGCGCGAACCCCTCGATATCGAAGCCCGCGACAACAACCTCAACGGCACCTTCGTCGGCAAACCAATGCTCACCGACGGAAAACTTATCCTCAACATGGAATCCATCACCCCCACAACCGGCAAGATTCCCGACGAGTTCTTCCAGCAAATCTCCCGCTTCCTCATCTCAGGCCAACTCGAAATGGAACTCGAAGAAAATCCCGAAAAAGAACCCGCACTCCTCACCAAACTCAAAAAGCTCACCTCGCTCACCCTGGCCGACGACCAACTCACCCTCGCCTACTCCCCCGATGCCGCCCCGCCCAGCGCCCGGGTCGAAGCCAACGCCATGGCCACCAAAGCGAAACAGCTCGTCGCCCTCGGCGCGATCATCTTTATCCTGACCATGATCCTTCTCTTCATCGTTCTCAGCCGGAGGCAAAAAGCCCGCTCCAACCATCGGAAACATTGAGAGCATTTTAAAAGATTGATAAGCCCCGGGGTTTTGAGCGTAATCCATCCCTATGTTAAAGCATTCCCTGACTTTGGCGGCTCTCCTGTCCCTCGCCGCCCACGCGAATCCCGTCGCTGAGCCTCCAAAGGCCCAACCCAAGACGAACCAACCGACCGAGCAAGCAGCCGCTAAGCCCGCTGAAAAGCCCAAAGAAGAGGCGGAGGAAAAGGCCAAGCCGGATCCAAAAGAGAAAAAAGCCGAAAGAGCTGCCAAGCAGGCTGCCGAAAAGGCCGAAAAAGAAGCCGAAAAAGAAGCCGAAAAAGAAGCCGAGAAAGAGGCCGAGAAAGAGGCCGAGAAAGCCAAGCCAGCCGAGCAGCCCATACCCGCCGAAAAAAACAGCGACCCGAAAATCGCAAAAGCTCAAAAAGAAGGAGCCGACCTCGCTGTCCTCAATGCTCTCGCCGCCGAAAAGCACAAACAGGAAACCAACGACCTGCGCGCCGAAGTCGCCAAGCTGAAGCTCGAAAATGAACTCTTCGACACCCAGCTCGCCGCCCAATCCCAAAAAGCCAGCGCCAAGGACATGGCGGAATTAGTGAAATACGAAGCCGACAAGGCCCGGCTCGCCCGCGAAGCCGAACTCGCAAAAATCGAGCTCGATCACCTCACCAGCCAGCTCAAAAGCATTCAAATCAAGGCCACCCTCGCCAGCACCGAGCTGGAAGGCGAGATTCAGGCCATCGAGACCCGCAAAAAGCGCGACGCCTACGCCGATGCCCAGCCCCAATATCTCGATGATCCTCTCAAGGCCGACGGCACCCTCGTCATCTCCGATCGCCGCATCCCCTTCAACGGCCCCGTCACCTCCCGGCTCGCCGACGCCGTCACCGAGCGCATCAACTACTACAACAACAAGGACCCCAGGAAACCCATCTTCATCGTCATCGATGACTCCCCCGGTGGCTCGGTCATGGCGGGATACCGCATTCTCAAGTCCATGGAAGGCTCCGAAGCTCCCGTCTATGTCGTCGTGAAATCCTTCGCCGCCTCCATGGCCGCCTGCATCACGACCCTTGCCGAGCGCTCCTTCGTTTATCCCAACGCCGTCATCCTCCATCACCAGATCAGCCAGACCTTCATGTTCTCCAGCATGAACCTCACCGATCAGAAGGAAACCTACGAAGACCTCAAGAAATGGTGGCACCGCCTCGCCGATCCCATCTCCCAAAAAATGGGCATCACCTCCGACGAGTTCATCGAAATGATGTATAAAAAAACGGTCTCAGGCGACTGGACCGAGTTCGGCGACGACGCCGTAAACCTGAAGTGGGCTGACCACGTCGTCTCCCGTGTGCACGAAACCGCCCTGCTCAAGGACCCCTCCGCCGAAAAGCCCGCAGAGTCCACCACGACCCGCACCAGCCTTCTCGGTGAAGACGACCTCGTCCCGGCCATCGACGAAAAGGGCAACAAGTTCATGCTCCTTCCCCGTCGCAACCCCAAGGACGTCTACCTCATGTTCAATCCCGACGGCTTTTACCGCTTCAAGTAAGCAGCCCTCGCAATACCCTTCAAAAAGCCCGGCCGTGTCAAAACGCCGGGCTTTTTTTATTCCAGCCCATGCACCTCGGCATGCGCCGCCATCACATAGTGCAAAAGCTCCTTCTCCTCCTTGCCCGAAAGCTTGGCATTCAACGCCATATGCGGAGTGATCTCCCGCCAATACTCCGGATCAATCTTCCCCGGCGCAATCCGCTCATGGCACGTCGCACAATGCGCCATATAAATCCCCCTTCCGCGCGCCAGCGTCACCTCCTTGACTTCATACTTCGCCGCCATCGCCGGAGTTACTTCAGGAATCACATCCTCATTCGACGCACAAGCACTCAACAAAACCACCAGTAGCAGCCCCTGAAACTTTACAACATTCATCTGTCACAAACCTGCCCTTCCGAAAAGCCCCCGGTCAAACCTTATCCCATCCACCCTCCGTCCGGAATACCTCTTGATCGACGACCTCAAGCCTCACAACCCACGGGCCTTCTGAGAGTAGCCACAAAATAAACCGTTCCGCCATACCCGCTGGTATTTGCGCTGATGGTTTCGGTGGAAACAAGTTCCCAGCCCAACGCCCCCCACTCGTTCAGATTATCAGTGACCGCATCACCATCGAACTTCGCGACGTCGCGAACCGGAAAACGCACGACAGAATATTCCCACTTTTGCACGCAGACACCTTAGCAGCCCGCCCCATGGAGCCAAGAGCAACTCAAAGGCCACCCCTCGATTTCACAAATTCCCGATTTTCGCGGTTCACCTCTCGGAAAATCCGGCCTAGAAGCTGCTCAGCAATTTCCGCAATCAAAGGACTCCTGGGGAGAATTCAGGAAAATTGCGCTTTCATTCAAAATTTTCACGTCAACATGAGCTTGTATTCGGACTACATCAAAGAAATCGAGGATCGGAAAAATCAGGGATTACATCCAAAACCCATCGATGGCGGCGAACTGTTGGCCGAAATCATCACCCAGATCAAAGACCTCAACCACGAGCACCGAAAAGACTCCCTCAATTTTTTGATCTACAACACCCTCCCCGGCACCACCTCCGCCGCCGGAGAAAAAGCTCACTTCCTCAAAGAAATCATCCTCGGCACCACCACCGTCGCCGAAATCACCTCCACCTTCGCCTTCGAGCTCCTCTCCCACATGAAGGGCGGCTCCTCCATGAAGATCCTCCTCGACCTAGCCCTCGGCGACGAGCCAAACGCCGCCCAACAGGCCGCCAAAGTCCTAAAAACCCAAGTCTTCCTCTACGAAGCCGACATGGCCCAGCTCAAAACCGCCTACAAAGCCAAAAACTTCATCGCCAAAGACCTCCTAGAAAGCTACGCCGCCGCCGAATTCTTCGCCACCCTCCCGGATGTCCCCGAAGAAATCCAAATCGTCACCTACATCGCCGGAGAAGGAGACATCTCCACCGACCTCCTCTCCCCCGGCAACCAGGCCCACTCCCGCGCCGACCGCGAGCTCCACGGCAAATGCCTCATCTCCCCCACCGCCCAGGACGAAATCAAAGCCCTCCAAAAAATCCACCCCGACAAGAGCGTCATGCTCATCGCCGAAAAAGGCACCATGGGCGTCGGCTCCTCCCGCATGTCCGGCATCAACAACGTCGCCCTCTGGACCGGAAAACCCGGCAGCCCCTACGTCCCCTTCGTCAACATCTTCCCCATCGTCGCCGGCACCAACGGCATCTCCCCCATCTTCCTCACCACCGTCAGCGTCACCGGCGGCATCGGCATCGACCTTAAAAATTGGGTCAAAAAAACCGACGCCGACGGCAAAACCATCCTCAACGAAGCCGGCGACCCCGTCCTCGAACAAACCTACTCCGTCGAAACCGGCTCCGTCCTCACCATCAACACCAAGGACAAAAAACTCTATCAAGACGGAAAAGAACTCACCGACCTCTCCTCCGCCCTCACCGCCCAAAAAGTCGAATTCATCAAAGCAAAAGGCTCCTACGCCATCGTCTTCGGCAAAAAACTCCAATCCTTCGCCGCCGCCACCCTCGGCATCGAACCCACCCCCGTTTACGCCCCCTCCAAAGAAATCTCCCACCAAGGCCAAGGCCTCACCGCCGTTGAAAAAATCTTCAACAAAAACGCCGTCGGCACCACCCCCGGCCTCACCCTCCACGCCGGCTCAGACGTCCGCGTCGAGGTCAACATCGTCGGCTCCCAAGACACCACCGGCCTCATGACCTCCCAGGAGCTCGAAGCCATGGCCGCCACCATCATCTCCCCCATCGTCGATGGCGCCTACCAATCCGGCTGCCACACCGCCTCCGTCTGGGACAGTAAATCAAAGGCCAACATCCCGAAACTCATGTCCTTCATGAACAACTTCGGCCTCATCACCGCCCGCGATCCCGACGAAAAATACCCCGCCATGACCGACGTCATCCACAAAGTCCTCAACGACCTCACCGTGAATGAATGGGCCATCATCATCGGAGGAGACTCCCACACCCGCATGTCAAAAGGCGTCGCCTTCGGAGCCGACTCCGGAACCGTCGCCCTCGCCCTCGCCACCGGCGAAGCGACCATGCCCATCCCCGAATCCGTCAAAGTCACCTTCAAAGGCAACCTCAAGTCCCACATGGATTTCCGCGACGTCGTCCACGCCACCCAGTCCCAAATGCTCAAGCAATTCGGCGACAACATCTTCCAAGGCCGCGTCATCGAAGTCCACATCGGCACCCTCCCCGCCGACCAAGCCTTCACCTTCACCGACTGGACCGCCGAAATGAAGGCCAAAGCCTCCATCTGCATCTCCCAAGACGACACCCTCATCGAGTCCCTCGAAATCGCCAAAAGCCGTATCCAGATCATGATCGACAAAGGCATGGACAACAAAGGACATGTCCTCCAAGGCCTCATCGACATCGCCAACAAGCGGATTTCCGAAATCCAATCCGGCGAAAAACCCGCCCTCACCCCCGACGCCAACGCAAAATACAGCGCCGAATTCACCGTCGACCTCGACCTCATCAACGAGCCCATGATCGCCGACCCCGACGTCCATAACGAAGACGTCTCAAAGCGCTACACCCACGACGTCATCCGCGCCCTCTCCCACTACCAGGGCCAAAAAGAAATCGACCTCGGCTTCGTCGGCTCCTGCATGGTCCACAAAGGCGACTTCAAAATCGTCTCCAAAATGCTCCGCAACCTCGAAGCCCAACAAGGCACCGTCGTCTTCAAAGCCCCCCTCATCGTCGCCGCCCCCACCTATAACATCATCGATGAACTAAAAGCCGAAGGCGACTGGGACACCCTCCAAAAATACTCCAGCTTCGAATTCGACGACAACGACCCAAAAGGCACCGCCCGCACCGAATACCAAAACATGATGTATCTCGAGCGCCCCGGCTGCAACCTCTGCATGGGCAACCAGGAAAAAGCCGCCAAAGGCGACACCGTCATGGCCACATCAACAAGACTCTTCCAAGGCCGCGTCGTAGAAGACTCCGACCGCAAAAAAGGAGAATCCCTCCTCTCCTCAACCCCCGTCGTCGTCCTCTCCTCAGTCCTAGGCCGCACCCCAACCCTAGAAGAATACAAAGCAGCCGTCGAAGGCATCGACCTCACCAAGTTCGCCCCCCCCATCGCCGCGATGACAAGCTAAGGAGCGTGCGGGGCCGGCCATCCGGGCGTCCCGCCCTACGTCTTCGCCCCCAACCAAGCAAACTCAGGCCGAGACGGCCAAGCTCCATATTTCTCATCACCGCCAAAGTCTCCAAGCAAACAAATGTCCGTCCCATTCAAAGACCGCTCCCACTGGCCGGTAAAAGTCTTCACCTGTTTCGATAAATCCCGCCCCTACCGCATCCAGCAATGGCAGGACGCCGGAGCCGCCGCCCGCCACAAAGCTGCCTGGGAACTCGTCTACGACTACTGGGTCGATAACCAAGGAATGAACCCCGATGAACTCAGACTTCAAAGATCTATTACGTTTTTTAAACGAGGAGAAGGTTAGCTAGACCCAGCCAGATCGACCTCCTCACCGTAATCCCCGGTCTCGATTTCGATCAAGCCTGGCCCGATCACGTCACCACAACCGAAGAAGGCTTCCCCATCCACTACCTCGGCAAAGCCGACCTCATCAAAGCCAAAAAAACCGCAGGCCGCCCCCAAGACCTAGCCGACCTCGACGAGCTCGACGAGCTGCGAAGAGCTCAGGACCAGCCCATTCAATCCGCCTCTACCAGAAACAACACCTCCCGCCAAAAACGCCCTGACCCAAAAGCCTCCCTCAAACCACCCCACCAATCCCGCTCAATATCACCCACAACTCCAGGGTGCTGAAGGCACCAAGGTCCAAAGCCCCGGATTTCAATCCGGGGATCCAACCCACAACCAAAGAGTGCCCTGAAAGGCCACCGGATAACTGGGAACAACCTACGAGCTGGACCATCCCGATCCAACAACCCGGTTCTCATCCCCAAAGGGGAGACCTAACCCATGTTTAACATTCCGGGGTCCAAAATCGCCGAAAAACCACTTTTTTTTGGCCAACGAGGTCCGTGTTTCGTTAAAAGTAAAGGAACTCGCTTTTTGAAAATCAAAATGTAGTGCCATAACATG
>Ga0209491_10004556_pt1 | contig 21252 bp, 23 predicted proteins | sample BON02_FD_187213 | JGI IMG/M metagenome (GOLD analysis project Ga0209491, IMG submission 187213) | Freshwater microbial communities from Lake Bonney liftoff mats and glacier meltwater in Antarctica - BON-02 (SPAdes) (version 2) | ecosystem: Environmental > Aquatic > Freshwater > Ice > Glacier... | reverse complement strand
TCCTCCACCACCTCCACCCTGCTGCAACTGCTGCTGCTGCAACTGCTGGTGATGCTGCTGCTGCTGCTGCGCCACGCCCATTGACACCACCCTGGCCGAGAAAAACGCTCCTCCCTCTCCCCCTCTCTCCCCCCCTCCCTCCTTCACCAACGTCAACCGATGCGTGACCAACTTAGACCACTGCCCCGGCATGTACTCCTTATGCTCCAACCCCGGATATTGATACCCCTCCCTCCCTCCCTCCCTCCCTCCCTGGTGCACCGTCCGTGCCCCCGCGAACAAAGCAGGCTTACAAGCAACCATAGCTACTGCACGCGCTGCCGCCATCCGTCCCACGCAACGGGCAACCATGAAATCGAAACATGTCTGACCTTGCCGACAGCTTTCTGCGGCTTTACGTTCATAGAAAAAGGAGCCCAAACTATCTAACACGAGGAGGGTAGGGGTACCGGCAGCAGGGCCTTTGTCGAGGTCAAATTTAAGGGTTTCAAGGACGGAGAAGGCCTCGAGTTCGTTCATGCAACGGGCGAGGACGATTTGGTGGAGGGCGGTGGTGAGGTGTTGGGAGGGGGTGATGATGGGGGTGGAGGAGGAGGAGGAGGAGGAGGAGGGAGGTGCGCTTTCCTCGTCTTTGTTATGGTGGCCGTTTTGATGGGATTGTTGTCCATTTTGTAGCCCATTGCTGCCTGCGGCTGCTGTGGTAGATGCGGCTGCTGCTGTTGTTGCCATTGCCCGTCGAATGCGCGCCAAGAGCAAGCTTCGCAACCGGCGCACGTCCACCCGAAAGTCCAAATCCACAATCACGGCCACCCCACCCACCCCTCCCAGGGCCTTGGGCAGCACCCAGCCACACACGGCGTTGAGAGCCACCTCGGTCTTGCCGCTCCCCGACGCGCCATACAGCTCCAGCACCGTCCCTGGCACCAGCCCTCCCCCTCCTCCTCCTCCTCCTCCTCCTCCTCCTAGCAACGTCCCATTCCCTCTCCGACCACTCATCCCCGCCGCCGGGGCCAAGGCATCCAAGAAGGACACGCCCACACGGCAATCCTCCAAGGCGGCGGTGCGAAAGACGGGAGCGGCCGCGCATCCGATGGTCGAAATGGTCAGCTCCACGCCATTTTCTGCGCCCTCGTCTCCTGTGTGGAGCAGCATTGTAGGTGGCCTGCCCGAGGCACGAGCAGGTGCTTCTTGAGCTTACTCACGCACGGAGCGAGAAGGCTTGTGTGGGGGAGTGTGTGGTGTGTGTGGTGGTGAGAGGGGTGACAGTGTCGTGATGTGACGAGGGAAGAAGACGGCCGTTGCAGAGAGAGGGGAAAAAATAACCCCCCAACATTTCACGCTTCTTTTTGACCCAACATCAAAAACACAGGCAAGATGGCCAAACGAGAAGCGCTCATCACGCCCATTGAAGATTGGGACTTGGCCTTGGCTGATGAGAGACTCCTTGGTAAGTAAAAAGAATCCCAACTTTTGCCGCCACGCCATGCTTCCCCCTCCTCCCGTATTCACACTCACACACCTTTCCTCCAAAACCAGTCATTGACGTCCACCAAGACTGGAGCGGGTCCTGCGCCGACGTGGTGGAGCCCTTTTTGAAGAAGCTGTGGGCCGAGACGGACAACCGTGTGAAGTTTCTCAGTGCGAGTCGTCCTGCCCTCGACGCGAAGATAAAGAGCTTGTTTCCCGCAGCCACTACCACCAGTAGCGGCAGTGGCAGCAGCACCAAGCAAGCCGTGGCACACGGTGTGGATTGCGGGGGAGGAGGCCTGCTTACGGATGGATGCACGCTCTTGTTTTTGTTGGTCAAGAATAAAATGGTGGTGGGCACAGGGATGCTTTCCACCTCGGTCAAGCAGCATTTGGCCATCAAATAGAAAGATGGGAAACAAGAGTACGTGTAAGGGGAAACACAGAAGAAAGCTCACATTGTGCCTGCTGCTCGGAGGAAATGAAAGCACGACGGCCGAAGTTTTCCACGCGCTTGCCATCAACCCCCTTCTTCGTCCTCCTCCACTTTTGTTCATGCCATTACGTGCTAAAACTCATTGCTTCTTTTGCTTACGTTTACATTTTCTCGATATCTTCAAGTTATCCGTCTCTCCCTTCCTTGCTTACGATCTTCCACAGCACAGGCATCAAACCAGCACACTCTTACCCCTTCTTCCCACTCCCCAAATCCAAGCCCCCCACCGCCGCCCGCGCAGCCACGACAGGATTTTCGGAACTCTTTTTCCACATCTCGAAGATGCGGTCCTTGTATTGCGACATCCTCATGCCCGGCATTGATTCCTTGAGCTCCACCAGCATCCGTTCCTCAAAAGCCTTATGCGCCGCCTTCTGCCTCTTCTCGGGGTGCGCGTCCGCAGCGGCCGCACCACCACTCCCCAGCAAATCAATCGCTTGGTCCAAGTTCCGCGCGGTCTCTACGCCGGCCATCCGTCTATTGGGGTTCGCTTCGAGTGGTGGCAGCCCCTCGTCCTCCGACGATTCCTCCTCCGACGACCCAGCCTTCCCCTTCTTGCCCTTCTTTCCCCCGGCTCCTCCACCACTAGCCGCCTTCTTCTTCTCCTCCTTCGTCTTCTTCTCCAGCTCCATCGCCCTGAGTTGGGCTTCCAATTCTTTCAATTCGTTGTTCTTGGCGACTTGTTTGGCATTGGGGATCTTTTTGGGTTTTGCCTTGATGGAGTTTGCCAAAGCAGCTTCCTCGTCTTCCAGCGCTGCCTTCTCCGCCTTCTTCGCGTCCCTTTCCAATGCCTTCTTTTCCTGCTCCTCCCGTCGCTTAGCTGACTTCAGGTCGGCCCCATCGTTCCAAGCAGAAGCATCTTGCGCCTCCATTTGCGCCTGTTTGGCTGCGGACTTGACTCCTTCGTTGGCTGCCTTCTTCTCCATCGCAGCCGCCTTCTTCGTGTGGACGTTCTTGGGTGGCATGGCTGGCGGGGTGGGGAGGGTTGCGGCGCGCCGGTGGCCTGTGGTTTGAGTGGAAGGAAGGGGAGCATCAAATGAGAGACGTGAAAGGAAATGTGAAAAGGAGGGGCACCCGTGCGGCCGTGGAAGAAAGAAGCTGGGCGATCGATCATATTATGTAGCAGAGATACTCGGTCCAAATGCCTTTGACCCCACCATATGCACAAGCTCTTGACCACAACACTCACGACGTACATCTCTTTTTCACAACGACAGGCACGCGACCCCAGAGCCAGCGCCGCATCTCGTCGTCTTTTCGCCTTGCAAAAACCGCATCATCATGCTTCAACGGGGGGCAAGTGCACTTGCCGTGGGAGCCCTCCTGCTTCTCGTCTGCGTCGTCCTGCCAGCGCGAGCCTTTGTCGTGCCCAGCAGTGGCCACCTCGGCAGTGTCAGCAGCAGTCGGAGATGCCCCAAGGCCAGAGCCGGGGTCAAGATGATGCTGCTTCCGCCCGAAGCACCCCAGTCGTTCCTCTCCTCCTCTGCAGGTCTCATGGTACGTGTGTGTGTGTTGTGCATGCGTGGTGTGTGGGGAGGGGTGGGAAGCCAAGGCGCGCATCTGCAACGCAAGTTTCAGGCGTGGAGAGTGCTGGTGTGCTGAACTCATGCATGGCTTGTGCGTCTGGCCGTGCTCTGCAAGGCATCTATCCTCGAAAAGGACGGCCTCAACACCACACACACACACACACACCCCGCGTCTCCCACTTGCCACGACAGTATCCCCTCACCCTATCCCTTTTCTCTTTCCTCTCTTCCTTCTTTCTCAACAGGTCGCCGTGTCCCGTTTCGTCAAGGATGTCCCTTCCACGTTGACGGACATGGCGGACGAAGCCGCTGATGCCGTGGGGGCCACTGCCACGGGCACCAACCCCGATGGCTCCTACACGAATGCGGGGAAGGCTGTCGAGGTACGTTCCTTATGTTTGTGTCTTTGTGATGTATGCTTTTCTAGGGATGGTCTTTGTTACTCTGATTCTTGCATGCTTGTGTCATGGGAGTGCCCCGCGTCGACCAAATAATTTGCGCCTTCACGGACAAGGACATCGGCTTTCAATTCTAAACCGTTCATCATTTATAACAACCCACTCACACATATACCCACATACACATCCAAACCAATAGGAGATTTACAACGCGGTCAACCCCGACTTGCCTCCTCCTTACTACGCCGTGGCTTTTGCCTTGGTCCTGTTGGTGGTCTCGGGCATTCAGCAACTCTCTTTGGGGAATGTCTTTGACGAGGAGGAGAAGTCCGCCTCGTCCAGTGGCGCCGTGGCCCGTCGGTTGGCTCTGCGAAATCGTAGTTTTTTCAAGGGAGGAAAGAAGAAGTAAATGAGGGTTTAGAAGGAGGAACGCGGGAGGAAGAGGGGTGTACAGATGGGAGGAAAGATAGAGGAGGTCGCACGAGAGAGCACTTTTGGTGGAGAGGATTTAGAGTGAGATAAGAATTCACGCACCACGAACCAAGAAGGCTAAAGAAGTAAACTACGAAATGTCGCAAATTCCTGGTTCATCGGCTAGTGTGTCGCCTTCGCTTCTCATCCTCCTCGTGAATGACAGCAATCACCTTACTGCTGCTTGCACCTCGACCTTCGTCAGGCCTGCCCACATGCCCCGTCGCTCCACTTACCAAAAACCCGACCCCGTCCCACCCCTACTGCCACTTTACACACGAACAAGACCTCGCTTTCCATCGCTATCAAGGGACAAGGACCGCAGAAATTGTGCCGGGCTTGAAAGGACAGTCTCAATCCAAGGCATCAACTCCTCGGCCTCGCTCGTACACTTGAGGCACCAGCATCGTCGGCAACCCACCCCGCTTTACTTACTCACGCCCTCCCTCCACCCCACACACAGGCCATTCTTGGAAATGATGACGCGGGTGCTGTTGCAAGGGATGTTGGCGCTCTCCTCCGCCACGACGGCTGCGGCATTTGTGTAAGTGTGTGTGGGTAGATTTTGTGTTGTTCCGATAGGGTGGGGGAGGGGGGGCCATGCTTGTTCACTTCGCAAGCCGCTCACCATACACCCTCATCCACAACCATACAGTGCTCCCACAGTGCGACGCATGGGCACCACCGCCGCTCCGGCCTTGGTGGCCACTTCGAGCAGTCGCTCCGGGAGCTCCAGCAGCAGCAGCAGCGTCATCACCACCCCCTTCTGGGGAGGGGCCTCTGCGCTCTCTTCCTCCTCCTCCGTCATGTCTCGCTCCTTGAGCACGCTGAAGTCCTCTGCTATGGTTGACAGCACCACCAGCAGTGATATTAAGCCGTGGAAGATCAACTTGCTCTATGACGGGAAGTGCTCGCTATGCACGAAGGTACGTGGTTGCGAGGAGGAAAGAATTGGCGGGGTTGTCGCTCAACCGGGGATTTTGCGTGTGGTAAAGAGATTGACGGCCGTCGTTGTCATCGCTAGGTGGTATGTAGTGCTCTTGATGGTTCTCTCTCCCTAGTTTGCACGAAATCCATTTAGCGGCTTCTCAACCTCCCTCCCTTCCTCGCTCCACATCTACTACGCTACCGCACGAACAGGAGGTCTCCTTCCTGCAAAAGCGTGACATGGAGAACGTCATACTCTTCACGGACCTAAACGACCCCGACTTCAAGCCGGAGGAGAATGGCGGGGTGGATTACGAAGCAGGTACGGAGGGCGCGAGGGAGGGAGGGAGGGCAGGTGGGAGAGAATCATGCTTGAAGCTGATGCAATTGTGTACTTCTGCCAACGTTTGGAGATAGAAAGGAATACTCGAGGGAAAGGGAAAGGCAGAAAAATGATGCTGTCAAACCAAATTACACATTCATCTAATCACACTCACACACCTACATCTATTGAATGAAAAAACACAACAGGCATGAAGTACATCCATGCGGTGCTGCCCAATGGGGAGGTCGTCAAGGGCGTGGAAGTTTTTCGACGCATCTACGAGGTGATCGGCCTAGGCTGGGTTTATGCTGCTACCAAGATTCCGCTCATTGGCAGTGCCGCTGGTACGTTTTCCCCTTTCGTGTGTCACGTGCTGTGTGTCTTTACGTCTTTGTATATTTATCAAGCGTGTGTGTGTGTGATTTCTAACCCGCACCTTCCCCCCCCCTTTCCTTTATTCAACAGACTGGGCGTACGATCAATGGGCCATCCGCCGTCTCCAGATCACGGGGAGGCCCGACCTGGAGGTGATACTTCGTGAGCGGCAAGAGGCAGCGGCAGCCAAGAAGGATGCCGACTGCGACGATAAGGGGGAGTGTGAGATTGATTGGGACAAGATGTAGAGAGGGGGAAGCAGGTCTTGGAGAAGGGAGGGATCATGCTTGAGTGTGGTTTATAGAAAGGGGGGGAGTGAAGGGAAAGCGATGTGTGTTTGAGAAAGGGGAGGGAGGGAGGGAGGGAGGGAGGGGGTGAGGAGGTCGTCCCAGTGTGTCTTTCTTTTGTGTCAAGTAAAAATGAAAAACCAATTTATGGTATTACGAATCGGCGCTTTGCTTTTCCCCTTGTTTTGGCACGGGCTGGGCGGCTCGGCTTTGTTGTTTCGTCTTAGAAGTCGTCCTCATTCATAAACGGACACACGTTACCGCGCCGCACGCGCCTCCTCTCTCACGATTCATTGCCCTCGCTCTCTGCGTGCTCAATCACCCACCCACCACCAACCACCCCCACCCCCACTACCCAGGCACAAGGACGACGATGCTCCGTCTCGGCAGCCGCGGCTTAGGCCGGTACAAGCTCCTGCAGTCGCTCGCCCTCAGGTACGCCCCCTCATCCTCATCATCATCGTAACCTCTCCACGGCAACTTTCAGTTGACGTTGCCCTCCTCCTTACCACGACACAACGCAGGCACACACCAACACGCTGCTTGTCGTCCATGGGCGGCGGAGGCGGGGCAGCTCCGCACGCGGACCTCTTTTTGGCAGAGCTCTTTGGTGGCATGAAAAACAAACCACGGGAAGGCAGCGTGGTTCAACTCCACCAAAACGCCTTGGCACGGGTCAGTGGCCTGCGCGAAGCCAGAATACACGACCTCGTCGTCTTAAGGCAACCCGACGGAAGCACGCGGCAGGGGCTGGTGATTGATTTGGAGCAAAACACGGTGGCGGTGGCGCTGCTTGATAAGGACCTGCCCGAGGTGGGGGCAGACGCGGCCTTGACGGGCACCACGCCTACCATTCGCGTGGGACCTGCGTTGATCGGACGCGTCGTCGACCCTTTAGGACGACCATTACCGCACTTAGAAACAAGCACGATGACGAGCGACAATGCTGCTGCAGACTCCTCCTCTCTCCCAACCACCTCCATGCCCATGCTCAGCAGCAGCAGCAGCCAACATCTCGCCCCAAGCATCATGGCACGCAAGCCTCTCTGCCACCGTCTCCGCACCGGCATCAAAGCCCTGGACATCTTCCACCCCCTGGGGCACGGTCAATGCGTCGGCCTCCTCGGCAAGCCCGGCTCCGGCAAAACAACCCTCGCCCTCCAAATCCTCGCCAACCAAAAACACACCCCTTCCTCCCTCCCTCTCTCGTCCTCCCTCCCGCCCTCCCCCCCCCTCACCCACTGCATCTACGTCGCCATCGGCCAGGACTCCCGAGCCGTCACTCGTGCCGTGGACGAGCTAACCCGCGCGGGGTGTATGGAGTATGTTACGATTATAGCTGCTACTGATGACATGCCTCCTGGCCTTCGATTCCTCGCTCCGTTCGCTGGGTGTGCTTTAGGAGAGTACTGGAGAGATCAGGGAGGGAGGTCCTTGGTGGTGTTTGATGACCTTTCGAGACACGCAGGGGCGTATAGTGAAATGGCGAGGTTTTTATTAAAGCCGGAGGTGGAGAAGGGCTTGGCTCTGCATGGGCCATTGTTGGAAAGGTGTGCGCAGTTATCGGATGGGAGGGGAGGAGGAGCGATGACTGCTCTGGTGTTGGTGGAGGGGGAGGCGGTGAGTGAGGAGGAGGGAGGGTTGGGGGGAGGGGGAGGGGAGGGGGGAGGACATGGGTTGGCGCATCGGATTAATTCGATTGTGGATCATGCGATCAATTTGAATTTAAATATGGCGCAACGGAAGGTCTTTCCAGCTGTAGATGTGACGCAGCAGATGAACTTGCAGTCACCGGGGGCGGCGTTGGTACGGGAGCCAGCGAAGGGGTGTGTGCAGCAGTTGAGGATTTTGTGGGCGGAAGCTTTGGATGACGAGGCTGGAGCGAAGATGGCGGAAGAGTTGGGTATTCAGGCTGTGGAGGAGGGGGAGGAGAGGAAGGTGGAGCGGTTGGAGTATTTGAAGAGGGTGCGGGTTTTGTTTGAGCAACGGAGGGAGGAGGGGGTGGATGAGGAAGGGGTGGATGAGGCGGGGGTTGTGTTGTTGCTGCTTTGTTGTTTGCAGGAGGAGGTGTTGATGGGGTTGGAGATAGGGACAGTCAGAGAGTTGGAAGGGGTGCTATCGCATGAGTTACCCAAAGCAAAAGGATGGCAAAAATTAAAGGCCCAAGTGGAGGGGTTGGCGAGGCAGGCAGATGCGAGAACGGTGGCGGAGGCCTTTTGGGAGGCGCACATGGCGGCGCAGGGACGTAAGAGGGGGGAAGGGGAGGGAAGGAGGGAGGAGAGGAGGGGGGAGGCGACCTTGGCGTATGTGAAGTCGGTGTTGGTGGGAGGGGAGACGCAGGCGTTGTATAAGGAGGCGGGACGGGTGTATAGGCAGTGCTCGGATGTGTTGGCGCAGGCGATTAATTACGCGCAGAAGAAGCAGCAGATTGCTAAGTTGACGGGGAAGGGTCGAGGGGGGGAGGGGGTGGGGGGAGGAAGGATGCAGACGAATGTGGGAAAGCGACGGAGATAGATTGTTATGTTGGAATAGTGGCCGACGCGTATCACTAGATAGGACAGAAATTTCATAGCAGCATGAAAAAAACGAAATAAAATGCGCTACGGTTGAAACAGGTGAACAGGAGGAAAGTGAATCTGATTTGGTAAACCCTTCTTCTATTTTATCGATTTGATTTGGTTATACAGATATCATTTCAGGTTACTTCGTTTTCTTTTAACAATAGTATCCTGGCTCTTCAATTTAAAGCTGCATGCAGCTTGCGTGTGGTAATTACTTTCTGAATACCTCTGGGGGAGGGAGGGAGGGAGGAGGTTGAAATTAAAAACGATTTTGCCCGGCTTCGACCTGGCATTCAATCACCTAGGTAGAGACAGCCAGCATTTCATTCTCGGTCACTGCGCTTTCACTTGGTTGTTTTGGCTGACAATGGTGCTGTAAAAACATGCGCTTCCAAAAGTCCTTTAACGCAAGTGTCATCGTCATCACGATTTCCTTACGGACAATTTCCTTCTGCAACCTGAGACCCCACCACATGCCTTCCATTCTGAAGTCTATTGCACGTGAGCCTGACAGCTACGCATCACCCCACCCATGCACAGACAAGCAGGCACCTGCATTCCGCACTGCCCGCCAAGTCCCAGCCAGCCCGGATCTGTTCGGGGAGCCCACTGATTGGACGCATCCGAACGACGACCTGCTCCTTGACTCCAGCCGTCTCCGTCTTCAGTCCGCCCTTAATTTCTCCTCCTGCCACACCAGAGCCAACACCCCCTGCCCTTGCCTCTCCACACCCCTGTCCTTGCCTCCCCGGAACGCTGCCCCACCCCTTCAAACTTGTGAAAGGCAAAGCGGCGTACGCCCTTCACCCCCCTACCCTAAGACCAAGACCATCATGGCCAGCCTCAGCACCCGCAGCACTCGCAGCAGTATTCCCATCCCTGCCACTTCATACGTCTCCATCCGCCGCTCCTCCCTCTTGCTCCTAACCCTCGGATCTTTTGCCATAGGGACATTGGTTGCCAACATGGCCACTCGGTCCTGGCGGCGGGTGCAACGCTACATCGAGTCGCGGCGGAGCAACGGGGGACGACGGCCCGTCATTGTCTGCTTTGGTGATAGTATCACCCAAGGCGGGCATAGTCCCGAGCATGTCGGGTGGGTAGGTCGGTTGGAGGACTTTTATTGTCGACGAGCTGATGTGCTTTGTCGTGGGTTTTCGGGATATAATTCTGATTGGCTTGTGCGGATGCAGGGGGACTTATTCACACGTTTGTTTAAAAGGCGGCCACCGGCCTTGGTGACGATTTGGTTGGGTGCCAACGATGCGACGGTGGAGAGTTCGACTCAGCATGTGCCGTTGTGGAAGTACAAGGATAATCTGGAGAAGATGGTGAGGTATTTCCGAAGACTGGGACGGCGCGATCGACAGGTAGGGAGGGAAGGAGTGAAGGAGGGACGGGTGGGACATATTCTTCTTGTTTATATTCTGAACCCAGCGAAAGGAGCAACTTTTCCCTCGCCTTCTCTAGACGCAGCTCTTTGACAGCGTTCCACGCCATGTCATCCGCTTACTCACCCTCCTGTTTTCTCCCTCCCTCCCTTCCTCCCCCCATCAGGTCGCCATCCTCTTAATCACCCCCCCTCCCCTCCACGAAGCCGACTGGCTCGCCTTCCTCCGTTCCTCCACCCCCACCGCCCTCCCCGATCGCTCCTTTGCCCGTTCCCATTCTTACGCCCAAGCCGTCAAGGAAGTAGGCCAAGCCTTAAAAGTCCCCGTCGTCGACATGCACGCCGCGCTCGAAGCCGGGCAGGTCGAGGGGGGGAGAGAGGAAGGGGTGCCCCCTCCAGGAGAAGCTTATAGGAGCTACCTTAGTGATGGATTACACTTGAATGGGAAGGGAAATAAGAAGGCGTTTGAGGCAATAAGAGAAGGAATCAAAAATAATTTTCCCTGGCTAGATCCGATTAATTTAGAGATGCAGGGGCCAGGGTGGGAGACGTTGAGGTCGGCTTACCTGGACGAGGCGGAGGGCGAAGGGGAGGGAGGGGGGGAGGAAGGGGGGGAGTGTGTGATACCTTTGTATAGTTCTAAAAGTAGCGTGATCTTCAATTCGGATTAGGGAAGAGGAGGGAGGGGGCGAGGGAGGGAGCGAGGGAGGGAGGAAGAGAGCAGGAAAATAAAGAAATAGAGCAATCACTGTATGCAAAGAAAAGAGAGAGACCTTTGTTGGCCGTGCCGATTGATTGATCTCATTTCAGGCTGCTGCCAATAATTGTATGTCTTTGCCATGTAATGATTGGCGTTCTTTTCGGTTGGTTCTTTGTTGTTGGAAGGAAAAGGAAGATTACAAAAAGGGGAACAGCCTCCGTGGGGCGTTCTCCCTCCCTCCCTCCCTCTCTCCCTCCTTCTTCTCCTCATCTTCTCTACTTCTTCTGTTGTTGATTGATTCTGACTGGACTGGAAAATATGGAGATACATGAAAAAGCCTTTTCTGGGACACGTCGAGGCGTGTCTTTGTCTCGTCTGTTGCCCTTCTCCTTCGCTCCTTCCCCTCCTTCTCTTGTTGCTGCTGCTACTGCTGCTGCTGCTGCTGCTGCTGCTGCTGCTGCTGCTGCTGCTGCTGCAGCATCGGGCTTCGATTTTTCTAATTTGAAATTTCATCCTCCTTCTATCTTTTCTTACTGTTGTTTCTGTTAATGTCGCTCAAGAAGGGAAGGAAATGAGTGGCTGGTTGTCTCTCTCCATTGCTCTTAACTCTCTCGTTTTCTCAAGAAGCACGCCTTCTCTTCCTTTCGATTTCTCATATCGTCATTTTCTGGTTGAGTCTATAGTGCATACACAAAGAACCCAACATGAAAGCCAGCAGCCTGCCCTCCTTCTCTCATCTTCCTCCTGTTGTCACTCCACCTCACGCAGCGGCGCACTTCCTCCTCCTTTCATCTATTTTGGTGTCATCCGCTTCTCCCCTCCCCCCGCGCCTTCCGCATACTTCGCCTTGCTATTACTCCAAGGCACATACCGATGCTTGATCATATGCCTCATCCACCCCCTCCTCCTCCTCCATCTCTTCCCTAGACAAAAAGAGCAGCTCTATTTTGGTGTCATCCGCTTCTCCCCTCCCCCCGCTCCTCCCGCATACTTCGCCTTGCTATTACTCCAAGGCACATACCCATGCTTAATCATATGCCGAATCTGCCTCTTCATGGTCAACACAAACAAACTCACAAAATACAACAACAAAATTGGCCAATAAACCGGCACGTCAAAAAACTCAAAAAACGTCATGCCAAACGCCACCCATGTCGCCTTCGCACATTGATACCAAAATTTAAATTCAGGCAATCGTCGCGCAAAAGGCCTATACTCCTCTCTCTCATTTGTGGGCAATAGCGGGCCGTCTGATTCTGGGTCCATTTGAGGAGAGAGGAAGCCGATGAAATTATTGAGGAGGTAGATGCCCAGGCCGTAGGTGACGATAAACCAGCCGTTAATGTAAAACACGCGGAGGGCGTAGAGACCGAGCATGACGACGAAGAGGACCCAGCGGAGGCCGACGTAAACGGTGGAGCGGTCAAGGATGTGTTGCCATTTTCTGTTTGTGTGTGTGGGGAAGGAGGAGGAATGGTGATGTGTGAGTGGGAGCGGTAGGGCAGGGCAGTACGGAGGCTCCTTCAGAGAGATACACAGTCCGACAACCAGCAAAAAGAGCCGTAGCACCAAGACACATGAAGAAAAGACAAATTCTGACGAGCATGATACGAACATACACATGCAATGCACCGCGTTTCGATCGTGCTGCTGCTAGCTGCAGGGAGCGTGGCGCGTAAGAGGGAGGAGACCCCTCCATGCACACGACCCTCCCTCTGCTGCACACAATCCACCCGTCAAAGCACCCACCCACAGCGCACTAATACACACGCCTTCCCCGTGCGGAAACAGCGGCAAGGACGAGCAGGGAGGCTTATCAGCCAGCACACCCACCAGCACCCACACCCGCACATGACCCACCCCCCACGCATACCATCCGCCCATACCCCAAGACCTAGAGAAAAGAAAGCACTTACCTTTGAAGGGACACAGCCACCTGCTCCACAAAGCTTGGCTCTCCGTCCGCTTCCATCATGGTGCTGGTGGGCGTCTGTAGGCGCGATGTGTGGCGTGGGGTGGGTGGGTGGAGTGGGGGTGGGGGTGGGGAAGGGTTCCGCTCCGCGAAGCAATGCTTTGGGCGAGCGAAAGGTGGGAGGGGAGACGCTTTCCTAGGCCACGGCGCGCCTTGCTACCGGTGGGATCCGGCTGACAGGACGACGACGAGGAGGACGACGACCTGTATGCGGTGGTAGGGTGTGGGTTGTATGAGTAATTGTGTGTAAAGAGACTTGCTTTCAAAGAGGAGGGATGTGGATGACGCTGGCTTGACGAGAGGAGGCTCACTTTAAATCGGCTGTATTTCTCACCCTCACACCCCCGCAAACGCATCCACAGGCTCTGCACGTACAAGGACAAGGGAAGCGAGGTCCTAATTTGCCAGCGACGCCGCTACTGCCGCTTCCTCTCCTGCCTCGTCTTCGCTGCCAGTGCAGCACGTGCCTCATCAGCCCCCTCTTTCCACATATTTGCTTCACAGCAGCCAAGTCCACGACCACCATGGGCAAGCACAAGCGCAAGCATCGGGTCCGCGTGGTCCTTTCCGACTTGGTGGACCCTGAATTCTCCCTGGGTGCGCTCTTGGGCCGCAACAACAGCACTGGGGAGGACGCGCGGTAAGGAGCAGAGGAAAGCAGGAAGGGGAGGAGGAGGGAGGGAGGGAGGGCATTGTGTATGCGTTGGCACGTTCGAAAATGGAGCCAAATGCGATAGCAATGTTTCACTTGAGCGGATATTATAATGCGTGCCGCGGTGAAGAACGCCAGGTCCGTAGTGAAAGCGCCCCCGTTTTGGCGCTCGCATGCATGTACATCGGCACTTGCACTCGACACACACACTCAAACACACGCAGCCTCAGTAAGCAAGAAGTACCACAATCAACATGCTTTTATACGCCCTTCAGCAAGTAATCATTCGACGCAAGCATAACTTTTCTCACGAAAGGGCCTCACTTACACTCTCCCTTTCACCTTTCCTCCCACCCCTCCCACAGCAAGAAAAAGAAGAAGAAGAAGAACAAGTCCTCGCCTTCTCCCGACGACGACGACTTTTCCAACGATCCCTGGGGAGGCGGGAACATCCTGACGCAGTTGGAGCAGAAATATTGCGGGCATGCTGGGATGAGGAGTCCTGGGGGGGGGGAGGAGGGAGGGAGGGAGGGCGGGAAGAGGAAGCGGGCGCACAAGCATGTACGTTGTGGGAGGAGTGTGGGTTGACAGGGGTAGGGTGTCTGTGTAGGAAGAGGCATTTTTTGTTTCTTTCTACCCGTTATTATCATCGTTCATATAGTTTTCTTTTCCTAAGTGTGCATCACTGACCACTCTTGTCCACTCTCCCTCCCTCCCTCCCTCCCTCCCTCAGGACATGTACGAACTCGACGACGGCTTTGTCGACGACTCGGAGCTCTACGAGGTGTTTGAAAAGCAACACGAGGCCCAATCTGTCCTAACCAAATATTCCGGTTTCTTTGTGAATAAAGGAGAGCTGGAATTGGTGGGGCACAAGGAGGATGGGGAGGAGGGAGGGAAGGAGAAGAAGAAGAGGGGGAGGAAGAGCGGTGGGGGGGTGGGGGGAGGGATGGGAGGAGGGGGGGGGAAGAAGGCGAAGGGTGGTGATGGTGGTGGTGGAGGAGGAGGAGGAGAGGATGATGAGAACGGCGGCGGGGGCGGCGGCGACGAGGGAGGGAATGGCGGCAAGGTGAAGAAGGCGAAGAAGCAGCAGCAGCAGCAGCAGAAGGCAGGAGGAGGGGGGGAGGCAGGGGATGCTATGAGTGTGGTGAGCAACAGCAGCAGCACGATGGCATCCGGTGGAGGGGGAGGGAGCTTGGGGGGCAGCAGCACCAGCAGTACCAGCAGCAATAAGGCCAAGGGCGCAGAAATGCAAGCAGCGGCTCTGACGACTTTCCGTGCTGCTGTCGAGAAATGGCAAAAAGAACAGCAACAGCAGTCATCATCAGAACCAACAGCAGCAGCAGCAGCAGCAGCAGCAGCAGCAGCAGCAGCACAACTCGACGAGCTACCTCTTGCTTTGCGTCCTGCGGCCTTGGCTTTTGATTTAGTCATGCGTTGTCCTGCTGGAGAGAAGAAATACAAGAGCACCCACCCAGGAGAGAAGGGCATGAGCTTCTTATATATCGACACTCTACAGGCTCTCTTACCGTTGAGGGGAGGAGGGAGGGAGGGAGGGAGGACGTGGAGGAAGGGCTTGGCGGAGGCGGCGGTGGGGAGGGTGAGGGTGTTGAAGCGGTTGATTGAGGAGAGTCTGGTGGAGTTTAGGAGGCATTATGAGGTGAAGAGGGAGAGGATAACCAAGCGGGCGAGCAGCAGCAGCAGCAGCAGCAGCAGCAGCAGCAGCAGTAGTAGCAGTAGTAAGGAGGGAGGGGGGGAGGAAGGGAAGGAGGGAGGGGGGGACGGGGCGATGCCGCCGCCGAAGAGTGTTGTGTTGGATATGAAGTTGAAGCAGTGTATGTTCACGCTGTTGACGTCTCTGAAGGAGAGGAGTAGTATTCAGGTCTTGTTTGCGGGGCAAGGGAGGGAGGGAGGGGCGGAGGGAGGGGAGGCTGAGGGGTTGTTACCTTTGGTACCAGTGAAGCATGAGGAGGAGGAGCGGAAGGCGTTGACGACGTTGGCGGAGATGTGGCCGGAGGAAGGGATGAAGAATCCTCGGTTGCGACGGGCTTTCAATGATTATAAGGGGAAGCAGCAGTTGTTGCAGAGCGTGAATAGCACTGCTACTGCTGCTGCTGCTGCTGGTGGAGGAAAAGGAAGTGGTGTTTCAGTGTTGAAGAAAATTTTGTCGAAGGAAAGTGGGATCAAGTCGGACGTAGAACGGGGGATGCCTGCGCCTGTGCCTGCGAAGTTGAAAAAGAAGACGTCGTCCACCACCACCGCCACCACGACGACGACGATCAAGAAGAAGAAGGTGGTTGCGGTCAAGAAGCCGACGGGGCCGTGGAAGGGTAGGTTTGAGGAGTTGCAGCGTATTTCTTTCAATGCTGCGGATTTCGAGCTCGAGGCGAAGGTTGACTAGGTAGGGAAGGAATGAGGGAGGGAGGGAGGGAGGGTGGGAGGGAGATACATGGCGTGCATATCTTCAGTACATAGTAGGAAGCGATCGAATGGAAAGGAAGACTGACAATAAATAACGATTAAAACAGACGAGGTGTTACACGTGGGTTCTTCTTTTTCATTTGCTTGGTGATTGGTGGTACTGATTTTCGCTTTCCGCCTTTTTTGCGGAGGCCTTTCTTGTTGTCTGCTTGATAATTCATTTTAATTTGGCTGGGTGTTACTGTTATTTAGTTGCTGGTGGGTTGTGGTGGTGGCGGCAGTGGTTTTTAACTCAGAAAAGAGCACACACTGCGCTCGATCCACGCACACAGGACAGATAGGCTCTCGGTGCTTCCGAAGCACGGGGGGGCTTGCATTTTTGCTTTTTCTCCTCTCTCTCTCTTTCTCGATCCATCTCTTTCACTCTCTTCCCATTTTACCCCCTCCTCTCTTCCTCCTACTTCTCCATCTTTTTCCTTTCGTTTCCATACACAAACTGTTCTCAATCGTGGACATGCAAGTACACAAGGCAGTTTTCGTTTTCTTTCTCTCTTGTGCTCACTTTTGTCGTCAAACGTTGTCGTCATCGTCATACGATTGGTTAAAAAATACAGTCACACATTTCGAATTGTCTTTTTGAATCACTCTTCTTACTTCACTCTATTTTATTTAAAAATCTTCTCACTCGCACTCCCTCATACCTTTTTTAAGTTTCGTTTTCGGTTGATCTCTAAGCATTTGTCGTTGTCACACAGCCTACTCTCAGTTTCCTTATCTCATCTCTCACACACAAAAAAACAACTGTTCTTGCGAGCAAAAGATTAATGACGGCGATGAGCCGCGCTCTCGCCCCCTCCTCCTTGATAGTGGTGGGGGTGGGAAGGAGGATAAGCAGGAGGGTTGAGGAAAGTAGTGGCAGGGCATCCCGTGCACTGAGGGTCTTGGCAATTACGGGGCTGGGGCTGGTAAACGTACTGGTGGAAAGCCGGCGGGTGAGCAGTTCCATGCATGGCGGCGTGAGATTGCGCGGGAGGGTAGGCGTGCTCCTGGACGTGATGACGCTTGCCCGGGTGCTGCGGCGGCGGCCCACCAGACCCGAGGAGGAACTGCATGGGCGAGGCAGAGTGGGGGGCAGCAGCAGCCGCACTAGCAGGAGCCGAATTCATGTACATCTGCCCCGCCGCCGCGTGAGGGTGCGGGTGAGGATGCACCACGTAGTGGGGACGGGCGTGCATGGGAGGGTTGACCTCGACGAGACGGCTGGAGGGAGAGGTCGCGCGGCCCAGGTTATGGGCGCCTCCCAGGTTGACGAGGCCGGCCAAGGCCTGGGCGCAGGGCGGAGGAAGAGCGTGAGCCGAGGCTGGATTGCCGCCGGTACGAATGGCACGCGGAGCGATGGGCGGGCGAGAGCGCGGAGACGTGGCGCAGGGCGTGGCCATCGCCGCTGCTGCCGCGGGAGCCGGCATCTTGGAGTCCTCGTTGGCAATGGTGTTGTTGGCGCCGATGTGTTTGTTGTTGCTGTTGCTGTTCGCCTCGGCACCACTGCCGCCGCCACCGCCGTTGCTTTTGTTGCTGCTCGCGAAGCTGTTGCTGCGGAGGTCCGTCAGAATATTCGTCACGTCTTGGTCCGTCAAGGGCACGGGCGACTCGATGCGCAGCGCGTTCCGGCCGTGGTGCCGCACTGGGTAGATAGAGGCGCCGTGGTAAGTGCTAAACAAAGGCGGAAACGGCGTACGGATGCCGGACGAGGGAGGCCCACAGCCCGTGGCGCGGCCGTTGTTGTCATCCATCTCCATCATTGCCAGGGCTGCCTCGATGCGCGCGCGCTTCGTCGCCTCTTCCTGCACGGCGTTGAGGTAGGGGTCAGACGGACGGCGGATGGCGCGGCCCGACTTGGAGAAACCTCGGACGGCATCCTCCTTCTTCTGCTGGCCGCGGTGGTAGTTGTCTCCGTTCATCTCGTCGTCATCGACATCCTCCTCCTCCTCAATCTCCCCAAAGTCGCTCCCATAGTAGTAGACCTCGTTGTCGCCGTCCGAGTCCTCATCAGTGTAGTTCCCATGCCCGCCTCCACCTCCACCACCACCGCCGCTCTTTCGCCGAACCACGTTGCCACTGCTCCCTCCCCGGGCCGCAGACGCCGTGGCCTTGACAGCCTTGGCGCGCTTGGTGGGCGTGCGGCGACGACGAGGCTTGTTGGTTGCGAGACGCCCTCCTGCCCCGCTCTCGCTCTGACGGAAGCCGCCGCCACGGCCTCGGGTCGGCGCCAAGCTCGGGTCCAGGTGGTGGGCCAATGCATAAGCCGAGGGCACGGTCACGTCCTTCTTAGGGCGGCCACGGCCGGGGCGCTTCTCCCACCAGGCCTGGAAGTCTTGATTGTAGCCACGGGCCCGCGCAGGGATGTAGCGTTCGTGGTAGGTGGCGCAGATGTTCTTCATGTAGAGCCGGACCTTCTCCGCGTCCACGCCCGGGTAGTGCGGGAGGTTGAGGCGCAGGAACTTCTGGTAGGTCGCAGGGTTGCCCTTGTGATCGTTGCCCCAGGCAATGAAGGCCTCGACGCACTTACTGGCCAGGGGCTTGGGCATGTTGTGGAGCCGCCGGTCTTCTTCACTCATGCCGTTGCTGCTGCTGCTGCTGCTGCTGCTGCGGCCCGTGTTGGCCGTCGCCAGGGAGCTCGCGGAGCCCGTCGTCAAGGACGAAAACGAGGACGAGAGGCTAGGCGCGTGGGTGAAGAGGTTGGGGTGGTGCTCCACGTGGGCGGCGGAGATGATGTTGGGCGGGAGGCTGGACACGCTCGGAGGAGGGGGAGTCGCGACGGGAGGGGGAGGCGGAGGCGGGGCAGTCGAGGCCATGGTGGGAGCAGTGGCGACGGCGTGGTGGGTGGTGTTGGTGCTGGCAATGTCCATGGTGCTTAAAGGGGGAGGACCAGGGCTTCCTGGTGTGGTTGCTTGCGTCCTGTGTGGCGTGTAATTGGAAGGGGAGGGGAGGAGGGGCGTGAGACGAGGTGGATGTACACACGAAAGCAGCACCTCCAGCTCCCGCCGAGCTTCCCTAGCCCTTGACCAGAGAGCTGGCTTGATTCTAGGTCAGCCTAGACAGGCACCGTTGGTTGTGGTGGGGTGCCCAAGCCTGCTCAGGCAAGGGCCAAGCAACACGTCTTGACAGGCGAAGGGCCATGCGCAAGACGCAGTGAGAGCGAGGCGACCAAGGTGGCTTTGACGCCTTCAAGATTTAAGCCATTGAGACCATCATGAAAGCCCCGCTGTGCCCGTTCTAATCTGTGTTGGGGCGGGTTAATGGGGGACAGGGGGCCTTGCTAGCGTTTTAAGCAACTTGCAGTAAGGAGAGGTGTTGCCAAGAGGTGAGCTCGCTGACACCAGCCACCAAACGAGGAGGAGGGCAAGGCGTAGGCGAGTGAAGCCCCAAGGCACCAAGGGGATGACCCGCCCACACGAATTCGAGCACCCGCGGTGTCTAGCGCGTGTCACTGAGCCTAAGTAAAAGGCGGGCGAGGTCCATTCCCGCTAGACGTTTCTGCCGTTTATGGGCAAGCAACGTACCCCTCGGGCCTCTGTTTTGAGGGTACTCGAAAAGACGCAGGAAAACCATACAAAGAAGAGCAACAAGTCGCAAGACCAAGGCCTACGTCACAACTTGGTGGGTCGTGTGGAAAGAGGCGGGTCGCAAGGTGTTGGGGGGGGGGGTTTCCACACGATTCCAAGGCGTGTGCTTCGTCAAAAATGGAGTGGGGCCGGGCGGAGAAACACTCATCAAGACATGAGTTGACCGAGAGAGAGCAAATTCGCCGGTGCACGCAAGGATGGCCTTCTTCTTGCTTCATTCCCTCACAAAACACACGCCTCACTCACTCACGCACACATCCACGCTATTCCTACACAGGAGTGCGTGCCGCCGCCGGTTTCCTTGCGTCGCCGGCAGCAGAGATTTGGTGAGCGAGGACAAGCAACTGATCAACGCTTCTCCCTCCTCCTCTTCGTTGCCTCAAGGCCCAGAACAAGTGCACTGTTCCTCCTTGGCAACCCCACCACACCCACGTCCAGGCTTCATCAGCATGATGCTCCTCAACCACACTCATCGCTCTCGGCCCCGCCTGTTGCTTGCCGCCATCGCGGCGCTGGCCCTCGTCGTGGTCAATGCGAACGGCCCCTGCAGCCTGCCTCTGAATGCCCGCCGTCAAGGCGCCGCCGGCTGCGCGGCCTCCACTGCTGGCAACGGCAACGGCGGATACGGTAGCTCGCCTTGCTACTTTGGCGTGACGGCTGCCCGTGCGAGGCACAACACGCCGGTGCTTTCCTTTCGTCAGCCCAAGGAGAGTCTGGTGCGGCTCAAGGAGCTGGGGGGCAAGGTTAAGGGGAAGGTGGGTCGGGCCGTGGAAGGCCTGAAGCAGAAGTGGGAGACGCGACACGGCAACAAGAAGCAGAACAACAATAAGAATGTGAAGGGAGGGAAGAAGGAGAAGAAGGGGGGTGGCATTACCCATGTCCGCGTCGAACGCAGCCTCCTTCGCTACGCCCCCGCCGGGCTCCCTCCCACCGGCCGGGAGGAGGACGAGGAGTGCCCTGCTGGCCAGGACACGTTGCACCATCCCCACCATCACTTCCAAGAAGAGAAGGAGGTGGTCCTGAGTTCTTCTACTCCTTCCCCTGGCGATGCTGCGTTTGATGATGATGGGGCTTTGTTTGTGTTGGGACGCACGCAGTCTTTTGATACTGCTCTGCTGCGGGAGGCTGAAGCTCGCTCGCGTCGTCGTCGTGGCGCCGTCTCGTATGGTGGCCCCCTGGTGAATTTTGTGGGGTTTTCAATCAAGCTTTTGACACTTCTCTTGTTTCAAGTGCTGGGGACGGCGTTGGTTGTTAATGAGTACCAGACCACTGGCCTTGTGTCGGAGACATTGATGAAATTCGCTTCCCTCCTGGCAGGGCTCGCTTTCGTTCCCCCCCTCGTAGTGGCACTCCGTGAGTCCCTCCCTTCCCACGCACGGAACCCGCTCGTCCGGGCTTTTTCTCGTCTGTTTGAACTTGCCTTGGACGTAGTTGCTGTTGGCGCCTTATCGCTGCTAGCCTCGGTGTTGCTGACGGCCGTGATGTCCCTCCCTTCCTACAATTTTTTGCTGTCCAAAGAGCTAGGGGAGGAGTATATCAAGGGGGCGTTATCGGCGGGGTTTGTCATATTCTTTGTGTGGGCATTTAGCAGGAACTTTGAGCCGTTGGCCAGTAAGTGGTTTTTGTGAGGAGGGAGGGGGGGAGGGGGGGGGGGAGGGAGG
>Ga0209491_10004554_pt1 | contig 21255 bp, 32 predicted proteins | sample BON02_FD_187213 | JGI IMG/M metagenome (GOLD analysis project Ga0209491, IMG submission 187213) | Freshwater microbial communities from Lake Bonney liftoff mats and glacier meltwater in Antarctica - BON-02 (SPAdes) (version 2) | ecosystem: Environmental > Aquatic > Freshwater > Ice > Glacier... | reverse complement strand
CGGATCCCTTTCAGCTAGCCTGAAGGTTTATATGGAATTGAAGCTTCCTTTCAGTTCATTCCCGCTCTTCTTCTTCCTTCAAGCGCTCGATGAAATTCTCCGGGTAGCTCTGCTCGAGAAATTGCTTACCATCCGCACGGAGTCTTACGACCATGCCAAGGATCGTCTCGCGTTTCGAAGTACGCGCCTGGTTGCCGCCGCTCTCTGAGGAGTCTTCGCATAGAATTTTCTCTGTCTCGAAAGTGCCTTTGCCCAGAGGCGGAAGGTTTCGGATCGTATCGGTTCCGTCGATTTCTTCGACAGTGGTATCAGACCCATCTTTATCGCGGATACTGACGCGTTTATAGATGGTATACTCAATTTGAACGTCTGAGACGTCTTTGCGAGAGTAGTTTTCCAAAGTTCCTATAAACTGGAATTCATCTTGAGTCAATTTCGAGACCTTCTGTGTGGTATTTTGATTGCGGTTGTTTCCTCCTCCTCCTCCCCCTCCTGATCTTTTGACTTCCCTGTCGATCCGATCCGTCTTTTTGTCCAGGATAAGCCTCACGTCCATGGCGCCTAGCTTGTTCTTATTGTCTTCCCACCAGGTTTTTAGAAAGGCCTGATCCTTCTCCGCCAATGTGTCTAATTTAATGTTTACAATACGTCGATTACCGAGCTTTGCGACTATTGTATCCTCCTCTTCCAATGCCACTAATTCAACTTTCACCGTTTTACCTTCAGTATTTGTGAGGGTATGGAGGTCAGCATAAGTGACTTGCGTGCACAGCAGGACGCTTAGAGTCATGATAGCTAAATGTTTCATTTGGATAGCTAACGCCCTTTTCGCTTGAAAGGCAAAACCAAATAGAGCCAGCCTCATTTCTGGCGCTGGGTAACCTTGCCCTCTTCCATGATGCCTGCCCGGTGGAGTCTCACAATCGCAGCCTCTTCAATCGGACTTTCCGGCCCGATGGCTAGCCGGATGAGTTTGAGAAGCTTCACCGTAAAAGGTCTTAGAACGTGGAGGGGCGGGTGGCCCAGTCCTATCATATCCTGATAGTCTCGTGGCAGTGATGCTAGTGCGGCTTGGAAAAGGAAAGAGTAGGCGGGCAAAGCGGCTGCAGGGAGGGGTGGATTCTTGATCCAGCGAATCACCTCACGGGTTTCCTCGGTGACCGCGAGCTCGGGGCGATAGCGCGCGACTTCGGAAAGCATCTCCGCCTCGGACATGGGCGCATCGTCCAAACCAAGAGGTGTGACGGATTTTGACCAGAGCCGGATGTAGGCATCGGCTCCACCGGGAAGGGGCCGTGTGGAGTAGATTTGATGACAGCGGAGGAAGGAATCCATGAAGGCGATATGGACCCAGCGTAAAAGGTGCGGGTCCGCAGCCGAGTAATCTATGCTCTTACCTGACGCGGTCGTGTATTTTCCTTTCACGTGAGCGTGCATCCGGTTCACCCGGTCGGCCTCTGCGGAAACGGATGCGGTTGAGGCGAAGGTTGTGACGGTCAACCAGCGGATCGTGCCGGAAAGGCGTCCTAGCGGATCGTTCTTATAACGCGAATGAGTGCGGACGCCAGTCAGGCTACCCGGATGAAGAGCCTGCATCAGCAATGCGCGAATTCCGCCCACCATCGTGGCTAGATCAGCGTGGGCGATCCACGGAGCCTCGTCAGGCAGGAAAAGTCCCGGTTCGTCGCTGGCTTCGATTGCTCCGAGCCATGGTGGCACGCCGTCAGGATCACCGGTTAGGAGGATTCGAAAACGTTTCGAAAGGATTTTCTGAAGGATGTTGTTTGTCAAACTTCTTGAGGATAGCAACACCTACCGAAAAATCATTAGGAACTTTCGAAGAAGAGAAAAGTGATGTGACTGCCCTTCGGAGTGGTGCCAAAACCCTTTCAGATAAGCGTTTCCATCGCCAGAATCGTCGCTACAGGCGCACCAAACTGGGGGATACCGGCAGGCTGAACCTTAAAACGGGTGTGGTCCCTTTAAACGGAGCAAATATCGGACAGAAAACTTTTTTCAAAAAATTACTAAAAAGGTCTTGTCAGATCAGTCCTGAAGAATAAAGTCCCGCCCCCACCAACGAGGCTGTTCGGTCAGAAAAACACTGAATCTAGCCACAATACAGGGAAATTATCGGGTGCAGCTCCGGAGAAAAGCGATCACGGGTTTTTAAAGCCCCGTCTTCGTGCCGGTTTGTCCCAACAACTTTTTAAGACAAATTCAGAACCACGAAGGAAATCATGCCGACCATTAATCAGCTCGTTCGCAAAGGACGCCACGTTCCAGTCGAGAAGTCGAAATCACCCGCTCTCGTTAACTGCCCCCAACGCCGCGGCGTCTGTCTCCAGGTCATGACCCGGACGCCGAAGAAGCCTAACTCCGCGCTACGAAAAGTCGCCAAGGTCCGTCTCACCAACGGATTCGAAGTCATCGCCTACATCGGTGGTGAAGGCCACAACCTTCAAGAACACTCAATCGTCCTCGTTCGCGGTGGGCGGGTGAAGGACCTTCCAGGTGTGCGTTACCACATCGTTCGCGGCTCGCTCGATACCCTCGGTGTCGATAAGCGCCGTCAAGCACGTTCCAAATACGGCACCAAGCGGCCGAAAGCAGGCGCAGCCAAGAAATAATTTCTCCCGAACCTCTTACCTTCACAAGCCATGCCACGTCGCAAAAGAATATTCACCAAGCCAGATCGCCGCGATCCACGTTACGACAGCCCGGTCGTCGGCCACCTCATTACCAAGGTCATGCAGGACGGCAAGCGCTCGCTCGCTCAGCGTATCGTCTACGCAGCCATCGACCGCGCCAACGAAGGAACCGATACCGTCGATCCTCTTGAAGTCATTACCCGCGCGGTGGAGAACTCCAAGCCACGCGTTGAGGTGAAGTCCCGCCGTGTCGGTGGTGCGACCTATCAGGTGCCGCTCGAAGTGGACCCGGATCGCTCCGAGTCCCTTTCCATGCGCTGGTTGGTTTCCTATGCCCGCAACCGCAAAGGCACTCCGATGCACGTCGCCCTCGCTAACGAAATCAAAGACGCTGCCAATAACCAAGGCGCAGCCGTCCGCAAGCGCGACGATGTCCACAAGATGGCCCAAGCCAACCGCGCCTTCGCCCACTTCCGTTTCTAAAAAAGACCACAGAGAATCCGCTCTTTTCGTTGAGAGTTGATTATTGAAATTTAAATATTTGAATCCGAACCATCCAGATCGTCAATATACGCTTGAGCGGACCCGTAATATCGGGATCGCTGCGCACATCGACGCCGGGAAGACCACTCTCACCGAGCGGATCCTATTCTATTCAGGAATGATTCATAAAATCGGTGAAGTTCACGACGGCGCCGCGACCACCGACTGGATGGAGCAGGAGCGCGAGCGTGGAATCACGATTACCTCCGCCGCAGTCACTACCGAATGGTGGCAGCATGACGAAGAGAACGTCACCAAACTCTTCAACGAAGAGAGACAGCGCATCAACATCATCGACACTCCGGGCCACGTCGATTTCACCGCCGAGGTGGAACGCTCTCTCCGGGTTCTTGACGGAGCGATCGTCGTCTTCTGTGGCGTCGCCGGAGTCCAGCCGCAAACCGAAACCGTCTGGCGCCAAGCCACGAAATACCATGTCCCGCGTATTGTTTTCATCAACAAGATGGATCGCACCGGGGCCGACTTCGAAAATGTCGTCACCGAGATCAGAGAGAAGCTCGGAGCCAACGCGGTCTGTATTCTCATCCCGATCGGCTGCGAGGAAAACCTCAAAGGCCAGATCGATGTGGTAAACCAGAAAGCTGTTTACTATTCTGACGACGATCTTTTAGGCTCAACCTACACGGTCAAGGAACTCGATGACGAACAGAAAGTTGTCGCCAAAGCAGCTTACCTCAACCTCGTCTCCGCCGCCGCCGATTGCGACGAGATCCTTGGCGAGAAATTCGTCATGGAGGAGGAAATCACTCCCACCGATCTCAAACAGGCCATTCGCCGCGCCACAATCGCCAATAAGTTGATCCCGGTCGCAGGCGGTTCCGCATTTAAGAACAAAGGCGTCCAATATCTTCTAGACGCGGTCATCGACTACCTACCTTCTCCGCTCGATATTCCCTTCGCCACCGGCATGGACCCGGAAAATGAAGACGTTTCCATTGAGGTGCCTACCGACGACAACGCAAAGTTCACTGCCTTGGCCTTCAAGCTGTGGGCTGACAAGTTCGTCGGAAAACTGGTTTTCTTCCGCGTCTATTCTGGCGTCGTCCGCAAGGGCGACACGGTCTATAACCCACGCACCCGGAAATCCGAGCGCGTCGGTCGCCTCATCCGCATCCAAGCAGACGAGCACAAGGACATCGATGCATGCTTCGCTGGGGACATCGCAGCGATGGTCGGACTCAAGAACGCTACCACCGGTGACACCCTTGCCGCCGAAGGCTACGATGTGGTCCTCGAGCCACCCACTTTCCCTGAGCCTGTTATCTCCATGGCCGTCGAGCCAAGAACTAAGGCCGACCAAGAAAAACTAGGCCTCGCATTAGCCCGCCTCTCTGACGAGGACCCGACCTTTATGGTCAAAACCGACGAAGAAACCGGCCAGACCATCATTTCCGGAATGGGTGAGCTCCACCTCGAAATCATCGTCGATCGCATCAAGCGCGAATTTAAAGTCGATGCCAATACCGGCGCGCCACAGATCACTTACCGCGAAACGATCACCAAAGCCGCTGGCGGCGAAGGCAAACTCATCAAGCAATCCGGGGGCCGCGGCCAATACGGACACGTCGTCGTCGCCGTCCATCCGAACGAGGCTGGGAAGGGGATAACTGTCGAGAACAAGACGGTCGGTGGCTCGATTCCCAAGGAGTATATCAACGCTGTCATCAAAGGCTGCCGAGAGGCTACCACCAACGGTGTCATTGCAGGATATCCCGTCATCGACACCCACGTTGACATCCTCGACGGCTCCTACCACGACGTCGATTCCAACGAAAACGCGTTTGCCATGGCGGCGATCTTCGCGATGCGTGACGCGTTCAAAAACGCCGGTTCCATCCTGCTCGAGCCCATCATGGCCGTCGAGGTCTCCACCCCCGAGGATTATCAAGGTGATGTCATGGGCGATCTCAACCGCCGCCGCGGCCAAATCCAGCACGTGGACATGAAAGGCGCTTTCTCCGTCGTCAACGCCAACGTGCCCCTCAAGGAAATGTTCGGCTACTCCACGGCAGTCCGCACCCTTTCTTCCGGTCGCGCCTCTTACGCGATGACCCCCTCGCATTTCGAACAAGTTCCAAACGCCATCGTCGAGGAAATCGCCGTCGATCGCGTCGCCTGATACTTTTAAAACCATCTCACAACCAACAACTACCTCACTTCTATGTCAGCTCAGAAAATCCGGATCCGCCTGCGTGCCTTCGATCATCGTGCAATCGACCGCTCGGCCCTCGAAATCGTCGAGACCGCAAAGCGCACTGGCGCACGTGTTGCTGGACCTATCCCGCTTCCAACCCGTATCGAACATTTCAGCGTCAACCGTTCCGTCCACGTGAACAAGAAGTCCGCCGAGCAATTCGAAATTCGGACTCATAAGCGCCTCCTGGACATCGTCGATCCAACCGCCCGCACGGTGGATGAGCTCAAGAAGCTCAACCTCCCAGCAGGTGTCGACATCACTATCCGCATCTGAGCCTTGCCTTGGTAGCAAATTTCAAATCTCAAATTTCAAATCTCAAATTTTTAGTAAGCAATGTCACTCGGACTCTTAGGCAAAAAACTCGGCATGACCCGCATCTTCGATAAGGAAGCGGGCTCCAGCATTCCTGTCACCGTCATAGACGTGTCGGGAAACACCATTCTCCAAACCAAGACCCCTGCAACCGACGGCTACACCGCCGTTCAGGTCGGCTTCGACGATCAAAAGGAATTCCGCGTCAACAAACCAGACCTCGCTCGTTTCAAGAAAGCAGGCTCAGCTCCTAAGCGTAGGGTTCTTGAGTTTCGGTTCGAAAATGGCACCGACGTTCCTACCGAACATCCCGGTCTCGCACTCTTCGAAGCCGGTCAATTCGTCGATGTCATCGGAAACACGATCGGTCGGGGTTTCCAAGGTGCATACAAGCGCCACGGCTTCGGCGGTCTTAAATCCACTCACGGTCACATGATGCACCGTCGGACTGGTGCCATTGGCGCCGGATCCACTCCGGGCCGCGTCTGGAAAAACCAGAAGATGCCCGGACACATGGGGACCACCAAGTCCACTGTGCAAAACCTCAAAGTCATCGCCGTCCGCGAGGAGGATGGAGTCATCCTTGTCTCCGGTTCCGTCCCGGGTGCCAAAGGCGCCTACCTCATGATCCGCGCTTCTAAGAAGAAATAAGCAGCGCTATTTTTCACATCCTTCCTTTTTTAACCAAGAAACTTTCCGCCATGTCCGCAAAAGCCTTTACAGCCGCAGATGCCGAAGCAGCCAACCTTGTCCTAGTCGGCGAGGAAAAGGGCCGCCAAGCAGTCCATGATCTTGTCACCGCATACCGTGCGAACCGCCGTTCCGGCACCGCTCACACCAAGACCCGTGGTGAAGTCAGTGGTACTGGCAAGAAAATGTATAAACAGAAGGGGACCGGTAACGCCCGTCACGGTGATAGGAAAGCTCCAATCTTCGTCGGTGGTGGTGTGGTCTTTGGACCTCGCAATCGCTCCTATGCGAAAACAGTCCCTAAGTCCGTCCGCAAGCTGGCTCTCCGCCGTGTGCTTGGCGACCTCACACGCTCCGAAAAAATCTTCACTGTCGATTCCTTCGCGGTCTCCGACGGCAAAACCAAATCCTTTATTTCTTCAATCAAGGAAATCACCCAAGCAGACCGTAAGGTGCTCATCGTTGGCAACTTCGATGACTCCACCAAGCTCGCCGCGCGCAACGTCGCATGGACCCAGCTTGTCACTCCTGCCGATCTTAACGTCGAGCAAATGCTCCTCGCCAAGGTCATCATTCTAGTCGGCGACTCTGTCGCGACTCTCGCCCTGCGCACCGCCTAATTCCAACAATTACCATTTACGACCATGAAAGACATCTACCAGGTCATTAAGAAAGTCCGCCTCAGCGAAAAAGCCTCCCTGCTTCAAGAGCAGAACAACGAGGTCGTGCTCGAAGTCGACAAGTTCGCAAACAAACTGGAAATCAAGCAAGCGGTTGAGACCATCTTTGACAAAAAGGTCGTCAAAGTCCGCACCGCAAACTACGACGGTAAACTCCGCCGCAAGCGCCGTGCTGACCAAGGCCGCACCGCCAGTTACAAAAAAGCCTTCGTCCGCCTCGCGGACGGCGAATCCCTCGACCTAATCTAAGCCCGCAGCCCGGCCCACAGCCACATGCTGTAAGCCAGAACCTTTTTAACGAAACGCGAGTCATGCCACTTAAAACTTTCAAGCCCAACACCCCGTCAGAGCGCTACAAGGAGCTTCCGTCTTTTGACGAAATCACCAAGAGCAAGCCCGAGAAGTCTCTTCTCACCCCGCTGAAACGCTCGGGTGGCCGGAACAACACCGGACGTATCACCACCCGTCACATCGGCGGTGGCCACAAGCGCCACTACCGCCTAGTTGACTTCAAACGCAACAAGCGTGAAGTCGAGGCAACCGTGATCGGTATCGAGTATGATCCGAACCGCACCTGCCGCATTGCTCTCCTTCAATACAAGGACGGCGTCAAATCCTACATCCTCGCACCTGCCGGCCTGACCGACGGCGCTAAAGTGATTGCGGGCCAAAACGTCGCCCCGAAAGTCGGCAACTCGATGCCACTCGCCAAAGTTCCACTCGGCACCGAGGTTCACAACATCGAGCTTCTCCCAGGTGGCGGTGGCAAAGTTGCCCGTTCCGCGGGCCAAAGCGCTGTCCTTTCCAACCGCGATGGCGGCTGGGCACTCCTCAAAATGCGCTCCGGTGAAATCCGCCGCTTCCACGAGGCCTGCTTCTGCACCATCGGAGTCGTCGGCAACCGCGACCACATGAACGAAGTCTCCGGAAAAGCTGGTCGTTCCCGCTGGCAGGGCATCCGCCCTACCGTCCGCGGTATGTGTATGAACCCTGTCGACCACCCGAACGGTGGTGGTGAGGGTAAGTCCAAATCCGGTGGTGGTCGTCAGCACTTGCTTTCCCCATGGGGTCACGCCAAGGGCCAGAAGACCCGCAAGAAGAAGAAAACTACCAGCGTTTTCATCGTCGAATCCCGCCACGACAACAAGAAGAAGTAACCCTCTCTTAGAAACTCTCACCTACCTCAGATATGCCACGTTCCCTAAAGAAAGGCCCATTCGTCGATCAAAAGCTCCTTGCCAAGATCGATGCCGTCGCCGAAGCCGGTTCTGATCGCAAGCCGATCAAAACATGGTCCCGCAAATCCATGATCACCCCGGACTTTGTCGGTCACAACTTCTCCGTTCACAACGGCAAGACCTTCATCCCCGTCTACGTCACTGAAAACATGGTCGGCCACAAACTCGGCGAATTCTCTCCGACCCGTATCTTCCGTGCTCACGGCGGTATCGGTAAGAAGTAAAATTCCAACAATCAATTCTCAACCCTCAAGGAATTTTTTTTCTATTCTGTATCTACTCCTTTGACCAACAGCTCTTACCTTAGAGTTGGGGGTTGAGCCTTAAAATATCCATGTTCTCAAACTGTCACACACGATCTTTCGCCGTCGCCCTCGGGTTGCTGGCTGCGGTCGTGCCGTGTCAGGGTCAGGACATTTCCACCGACACGCTTCAAGAAATGATCGGCGGTCTCAAAGGGCAGAACCGTAACTTGCAGTTGGCACTGGTCGAGGCCAACAAGGCTGAGAAGCAATCCACCGAGCAACTCAACCAGGTGCGCGAGCGCCTTGAGGCACTCGGTAAGAACCTTCTGGACGGTGGTGACGATCGCCTCATCCATGCTGCGTCTGATCTCGAGCTTGCCAATGAACGCATCGTTACGCTCGAGGCAGCTTCCGCTAAACTCTCAGCATCCATCCAAGTTTACCTCCGCGAAGCGGTCGTTTCCGATCCTGATGCGAGACTTCAGGTGGAAACAGCAATGAGAGCGCTTGACTCGGTCACAGGTTCCCGCCAGAAACCTCTCCCCGACATCCGGACCGGCAATCTCCAGCAGGCACGGATCGTCAGTCTCGATCAACAAACCGGTATGCTCGTCCTTAATCTTGGGGAAACTGAGGGCGCCACAATCGGAATGACTTTCGAGCTACGTCGCGGACAGCAATCTTACGGAAAAGCCATCCTCGCGGATGTCCGCAAGGGGGTTTCCGGGGCTTTCGTTGAACAAATTGATTCGAAGGATCATACCCCACGCCTCGGCGATTCCGCCGTTCTACTCACTCAGAAAACGAGAAACTAAATTTTCCCACTAACTCTCAATATACCGCCGACCATGGAAGTCACCAGCACCACCAAATTTGTCCGTCTCTCGCCTAAGAAAGCGCGTGACGTAGCCCGCGAGATTCAAGGACTCCCCGTCTCAAACGCTCTCGATATCCTGACCTTCACTCCCAAGAAGGCGGCTTTCCTGATCGGTAAGACTCTCAAGACCGCCATCGCGGACGCAGAGAATAACTTTCAGCTTGATACCAGCTCGCTGATTATTAAGGAGGCCGTCATCGGTGCCGGACCGACCATGCGTCGCTTCAGGCCACGCGCGAAAGGCTCTGCCGGTGCGATCCTCAAACGCACCTCCCACATTTCCATCACCCTCATCGGTGCAGCTCCTGAAAAGAAGAAGCGCGCTCCGAAGAAGGCAGCCGCCAAAGAGGCCACCCCTAAACCGGCCGCTGAAGAACCCGTCGCCGCTGCTGAAGTAGCTAACGCATAATCATCTAGTAACAATCTCCACCTAACACCATGGGCCAAAAAGTAAATCCGATCGCCTTCCGTCTCGCCGTCAACAAGGACTGGCGCTCCAAGTGGTATGCCAGCGGCAAAGACTATACCACCAAGCTTCACGAAGACCTCGCCATCCGCGGATATTTCAAGAAAAAGCTCATCAACGCAGGGCTTTCCCGCGTTGTGATCGAGCGTGCATGGAACAGCGTCCGCGTCACTCTCCACTCCTCGCGTCCAGGCTTAATTATTGGCCGTCAAGGTAAGGAAATCGAGACCATGACCAACGAGGTCCAGAAAATCTGCAAAGAATCTCAAGTAAAGCTCGATATCCTCGAAATCCGTAAACCTGAGCTAGATGCTCAGCTTGTTGCCGAGCAAATCGCAATCCAGCTCGAGCGTCGTATCGCTTTCCGACGTGCCATGAAGCGTTCCATCCAAACCGCCATGGAATTCGGTGCCGAAGGTATCCGCGTTCGTTGTGGCGGCCGTCTCGGTGGTGCTGACATCGCCCGAGCTGAAAGCTACCGTGAAGGCAAGGTGCCTCTTCAAACCCTCCGCGTCCCGCTCGACTACGGCTTCGCTGAAGCTCGCACCGTTTACGGAATCATCGGAGTCAAATGCTGGGTCAACAAGAAGGAAGATGACGGCAAACCAGGTCCCGACCGTGGACGTGGCGACCGTGGCAATCGCGGGGGTGGTGATCGCCGCCAAGGCGGTGGTGGTCGTCCTGACAATCGCCCTGACAATCGCCAACAAGGTGGCGCTCCCGCACCAGCTCCGTCCTCGGCACCCGCCGCTCCAACCGCCTAACTTCCCCGTAGCCTAACAGTCCTCATTTTAATACCAAATTTCACAAGGAGAAATAAGCCATGCCTTTGATGCCCAAAAGAACCAAGTTCCGCAAAAGCCATCGCGGATCACGCGCCGGAAATGCCCAGCGCGGAACCACCGTTGCCTTCGGTGACTTCGGACTCCAGACCCTGGAAAGGGCCTGGTTGACCACACGCCAGATCGAAGCCTGTCGGGTAGCGATCAACCGTTCCCTCAAAAGGAAGGGCAAGGTTTTCATCCGGATCTTCCCGCACAAGTCGATCACTCGCCGTCCCCCAGAAACCCGAATGGGTAAGGGCAAGGGCGCCGTTGACACCTGGGTAGCCGTCATCCGTCCTGGAAATATGCTTTTCGAAGTCGCCGGTGTTCCGGAGTCTGCCGCACGCGAAGCAATGCGCCTCGCATCCTACAAACTCGGCTTCCGCACTCGCCTCGTGACCCGCAACCCGCACCAATAATACTTAAAAAGATACGACCATGGCACTTTCAACAGCCAAAGACATCCGCGAGCTCTCCGCAGACGAGTGCATCAAACGTCTCCGCGATCTCAAACAGGAATCCATGAACCTGCGCCTCCAGCGCTCGGCCGGGACCCTCGAAAACCCAGCCCGCTTTAAGCAAGTGCGCCGCGAGATCGCCCAAATTCTTACCATCAACAAAGAGAAGGCCTGAGCCTCGACAAGGCCATCCGGCCACGAATCCCCACCGATCCATAACCATGAGCGAATCACCACAGGAAGCCGCACCGGCAGTAGTTCACAAGCGCAAGACACGCGTTGGCGTTGTTATTTCCGATAAAATGGAAAAGACCATCGTCGTCGAGCACGTCGCCCGCGTCCCTCACCCAAAATTCAACAAGATCGTCAAGCGCTCCAAGAAATACTACGTGCATGATGAAAAGAGCGAAGCCGCCATCGGCGACCGCGTCCGCATCATCGAAACCGCACCGGTATCTAAGCTTAAGCGTTGGGCCCTCGCAGAGGTGCTCTCGCACTAAACCGGCGACGCCGGATCTCAAATCTCAAATCTCAAATCTAAAATTTTAATTCCACCCACGCCATGATCCAAATGGAAACAAAGCTCGTTGTCGCTGACAACACGGGCGCCCGCACCGCAAAAATGATCGGAGTCCTCGGCAAACGCAGCCGTTCCGCTCGCGTCGGCGACGTCATCACTGCCCACATTCGCGATTCCATTCCCACCGCTTCGGTGAAGAAGGGCAGTGTCGTGAAGGCAGTGATTGTTCGCACCGCATTCCCAGTCCGCCGTGCAGACGGCTCCATCCTCCGCTTCGATTCGAACGCATGCGTTCTCATCGACAAGGATAACAACCCACGTGGCACACGGATCTTCGGCCCTGTCGCCCGTGAGCTTCGTGAAAAGCAATTCATGAAGATCGTCTCCCTCGCACCCGAGGTCCTCTAGTCTCCCAATCTCCTAATTTTCTAATCTCCATTCTCTTCCGAAAATGAGCACCATCAAGACACACGTCAAGAAAGGCGACAAAGTCGAAATCATCGCCGGTAACCACAAGGGTAAGTCTGGCATCGTCCTCAGTATCAACGCGTCAAAAGGCCAGGTTGTTGTTGAAGGCGGTCGCACAGTCCAGAAGGCCGTTCGCCCCTCAGAATCCGATCCCGATGGCGGCATCAAGACCGTTGATGCACCAGTCCATATTTCCAATGTAAAGAAACTGGGCTAAGTCCCCGCAAGGAGACCGCCCGCGCTTAAGCGTAAACAACCAACCGCGCTGACCCGCTAAAACAAAATGAGTACACCCGCACTACTGCAACACTACAAAGACAAGGTTGTGCCGAATCTGAAAAAGAAACTCGGCTACACCAATCCGCATCAAGTCCCGCAACTTGAGAAAATCGTCGTCACCTCCTGCATGGGCAAAGCCCCGGACCGCAAGGTTGCCGTCGATGATGCCGTCGCCGAGATCTCCAAGATCACCGGCCAAAAGCCTTCGATCACCTTTTCCAAAAAGGCTGTTGCGAACTTCAAGCTCCGCGAAGGTGAACCTCTCGGGGCACGTGCCACCCTGCGCGGGACCCAAATGTGGGAGTTCCTTCATCGTTTTATTAATGTCACCGCTCCCAACATCCGCGACTTTCGCGGGATCTCGCCAAAATCCTTCGATGGACGTGGCAACTACGCTTGCGGTTTCTCTGACCAAACAATTTTTCCTGAGGTCGAACTCGACCAAGTCAAACGCCAGATTGGCTTTGACCTAATCTTCGTGACCTCCGCGAAAACCGACAACGAAGGCCGCGAGCTTCTCATCGAACTTGGAATGCCATTTCGCGATGTGAAAAAGGCTGAAGAAACCGAAGTTGCCACCGCATAACCCCATAGAATTTAAAGGAAATCAATATCATGGCAGTTCTCACAGATCCAATCTCCGACTTTCTCACCCGCTTCAAAAACGCAGCGCGCGCAGGCAACGAGGAATTCGTCGCTCCCTATTCCAAGATCAAGGCCGATATCGCCGAGATCCTAAAGCAAGAGGGTTACCTCTGGAAATACGAAGTCATTACTGGCGAACGCACCGAGCTGAAGGTCAGCCCGAAGTTCGTTGATGGCCGTCCCGTCCTTACCGATCTCAAACGCGTTTCCAAACCTGGTCGCCGCCAATACGTTGGCTCCCAAGATATTCCGCGCGTCCTCTCCGGCCTCGGCATCTCCATCCTCTCGACCTCGAAAGGTGTGATGTCTGGTGCCTCCGCAAAACGTCAGAAACTTGGCGGTGAAATCCTCGCCAACATCTGGTAAATCCCAAACTCGAACCTACTTACTAAAATGTCACGAGTCGGACTCAAACCAATCTCTCTTCCCGAAAAAGTCGCTGTCAAAGTTGATGGCAACACGGTGCAAGTCGAAGGCCCTAGGGGCAAACTCGATTTCGCCGTTCCAACGGGAATCTCGCTTAAGAGCGAAGACGGAAACGTCGTCGTCTCCCGCGCCACCGAGCATCGCGAACACCGCGCCCTCCATGGCACGGTGCGCAGCATCGTCAACAACATGATCATCGGTGTTTCCGCAGGATTCACCAAGGATCTTGAAATCCACGGAGTCGGTCTCCGCGCAGCAGTCAAAGGATCGGATCTCGATCTCTCACTCGGCCGCTCGCACCCGCTCCTTCACCCAATTCCTTCCGGCCTTACCGTCACGGTGAACGAAAACACCAAGATTAAAGTCGAAGGTATCGATAAACAACTTGTCGGCCAATTCGCTGCTGAAGTTCGTAGCTTTTATCCGCCAGAGCCCTACAAGGGTAAAGGCGTTCGCTATGTCGGCGAGAAAGTCCGCCGTAAGGAAGGCAAGAGCGTCGGTAAATAACCTGAAACTATCTCCGTCTAATGAGCACTATCCAACGCAAATCCATCCGCCAGCGGGTCCATCGCCGTATCCGCCGCAAGCTGTCCGGCACTACCGAGCGTCCACGCCTCGCGGTCCATTTTTCCAATCAGCATGTCTACGTGCAGCTGATCGACGATACCGCCGGTCGCACCATCGCTTCCGCATCGACCATGGACAAAAGCTTCGAAACCAACGCATCCAACATCGCATCCGCCCAGAAGGTCGGCCAGATGATCGCCGAGCGAGCCAAGGAAGCCAATATCTCAACTGTGGTCTACGACCGCGGAGGTCACCTCTATCATGGCAAGGTCAAAGCTCTTGCCGACGCAGCCCGCGAAGCCGGACTTAAATTCTAATTTCACCTATCACATGGCTAATACTCCTGAAAATGAAAGCGCTGCTGCGGCAGTCCCGGCAGCTTCCGACATCCCCGCTTCCGCAACCGCTCCTAATGTCTCCCCAGCGGCTCCTGCTGCAACTGATAACCGTTCTGGCCCTCCGCAACGCGGTGGCTACCAAGGCGGTGGTGGCGGTGGCGGTGGCTACCAAGGCGGTGGCGGTGGCGGCGGCCAAGGTCGCGGCGGTTTTGGTGGCGGTGGACGCGGTCGTGGCGGTCCACGCCGTGAAGAGCGCGCCCCAATCACCGATGACGAAGGCAACGAACTTTCCGAAAAAGTCGTCTTTATCAACCGCTGTGCGAAAGTTGTCAAAGGCGGTCGGCGCTTCAGTTTCTCGGCCCTCGTAGTCAGTGGAAACAAGCTCGGCAAAGTTGGTCTCGGCTTTGGTAAGGCGAACGAAGTCGCCGATGCGATCCGCAAGGCGAGCGAAGCTTCCCGCAAGGTTCTCACCAAGATGAACATCGTCGACGGAACTATCCCCCACGAAATCTACGCTGAATTTGGCGGTGGCAAGGTTCTCCTCAAGCCGGCATCTCCGGGAACGGGAATCATCGCCGGCGGCGGGGTTCGTGCTGTCTGCGAAGCAGTCGGCATCCGTGACGTGCTCGCCAAGTCCATGGGCTCGTCCAATCACGCAAACGTCGTCAAAGCGACTCTCAAAGCGCTTTCCTCCGTCCGCACCCGCGATCAGATCCTCGGATCCCGTGGCAAGAAGAAAAAGGAAGCGGCCATTTGATCATCGAAATTAGATATTTGGAATCAACCTAATATCAAATCCCCAATTACTTAATTCCCATTCACACTATGGAACTCCACAATCTCAGCCCAAATCCGGGCTCCAAACATCGGGTAAAACGCCTCGGCGCGGGCGAAAGCTCCGGTCGTGGTAAAACCTCCGGTAAAGGCCACAAGGGTCAGAAGGCTCGCTCAGGCTCCGGCACCCGTGTCGGATTCGAAGGCGGTCAAATGCCTCTTCATCGCCGTCTTCCGAAACGCGGCTTCAACAACTACGACTTCCGCTACAAGTTCAATGTCGTCAACGTCGGTGATCTTGACGGTCGCTTCGAATCCGGTGCAACCGTAGACGAAGCAGCCCTCCGTAAGGTCGGTTTGGTCAATGGTCCTTGCGACAAGATCAAACTCCTTGGCGACGGCGAAGTTGAAAAGTCTTTCACTCTTGTTTTCCACAAGGTCAGTAAGATCGCTCGTGAAAAGGTTGAAAAGGCAGGGGGCAGTTTTGCTGAGCCCGCCCCTAAGACCCGGACTCCGGTAAAACCTGAAGAAAACACTTCGGAAGCTTGATCGCTCCTTAGGACATGATCCGATTTTGAGGAAAGGAAGCGCTTGCCGCTTCCTTTCCGTGCGAATAAACCCGGTGCTTCCGATTCATCCGCATTCGATGTGCTTTCAGCCCAATGAAATTTAGAATTTAGAACTTACCGTCTTTCCCACTATTATGATCTCTGCTTTCGCGAACACCTGGAAAATCCCCGAGCTAAGGGATAGGATTCTTTTTACCCTTGCCCTCATTGTCATCGTCCGTCTCGGTGTGCACATCACCCTTCCCGGTGTCGATGCGACCGTGATCAAGGCATGGTTGGATGATACTGCTAAACAGGACGCGAGCAATCCGGCGGGTGGTATGACCGCCCTGCTTACGATTTTCTCCGGTGGTGGTTTGACCCAATGCGGTGTCTTTGCTCTCGGCATTATGCCCTATATCTCGGCATCGATCATGGTGCAGTTGATGACGGCGATCGTGCCGAAGTTCGCCAAGCTCGCTCGCGAAGATGGTGGTCGCCAGAAGATCACGCAATACACCCGCTATATCACCATCGTGATCGCGTTGGTGCAAGGTTTCTTCGTTGCCAAGTCCCTGACGAATCCGGGAAGTATTCCCTACATGTCGGGTATCGAGAAGTTCGGTGTTCTCGTCCCGAACGCCACTCCCATATGGTTCACCCTAACCGTTCTCACCATTGTTGCGGGAACCATCCTGCTCATGTGGTTGGGCGACCAAATCACCGAGAAAGGAATCGGCAACGGTATTTCCATCATCATCACGGTGAACATCATTTCCGCGCTTCCCGGTGCCCTCATCCAGGCGTGGGCTTACTTCACTTCCGGAGATCCGTTCCGCGCCATCATGATGGTCGTGATGGTCGCCTTGCTGCTAATTGTCATCGCTGGCACCATCGCAGTCACTCAGGCTCAGCGCAAAATTGCGGTGCAATACGCCAAGCGGGTTGTCGGCCGCAAACAATTCGGCGGACAGACACAGTATCTCCCTTTGAAAGTCAACTACGCCGGTGTGATGCCGATTATCTTCGCCTCCGCAGTGCTTTCACTGCCACCGATGATGCTGCAATGGTTCTTCCCTGGCCAACCATGGGCCACCAAACTTTACGGTGAACTCGTTGGTGGCGGAATGTGGTATTACATCCTTGGTGGGGTTGGTATCTTCCTGTTCTCCTACTTCTGGGTGGCGATGATGTTTCAGCCTTCACAGATCGCTGAGGATCTCAAGCGTAACGGCGGCTATATCCCCGGTCAGCGCCCTGGTAAACCGACCGCGGAATTCCTGGATTACACGATGACCCGGCTCACCTTCGCTGGTGCGCTGTTCCTCGCCCTCCTGTTTTTCCTTCCGGCCCTGATCGGGAAACTCGTCGGCCTTCCTCCGGGCTCGCTGGTCCTGCACTTCTTCGGTGGCACATCATTGCTGATCATGGTCGGCGTGGTCCTTGACGTAATGCGTCAGGTCGAGACTCATCTGATCCAGAAGCACTACGATGGCTTTCTACGGAAAGGTAAACTCAAAGGCCGTTACGATCGCCTTGGAAACAAGAACAATGCGGCTCCGCGTAATGCGATCGTCTATCTCTTTACGATTGTAGCAATCCTCATCGTGCTAGGCATCACCGCTTACATCTACAACAGCTCTCGCAGCTAAGCGGAACGGGGCGCTTCGTTCTGAAAAGCTCCGCAAACCGATGCGTATCGTTCTTCTAGGCCCTCCCGCTTCGGGAAAAGGAACCCAGGGACGGCGATTGGCCAAGCGCCTGGGGCTCGATTACTTGAGCACCGGGGCGCTTCTCAGAGAGGCGGTCGAGAACCGCACCCAACTTGGCCTCGCCGCCGAGCCCATTCTAGCACGTGGCGGCTACCTACCCGATGAACTGATGTGTCCAATCCTCGGTGATTGGTTGGCGGGTCACGACAGGGGACCCGGTTGGGTGCTCGATGGTTTCCCAAGAACTCTCGCTCAGGCGGAGTATCTCGAAAAATGGTTAGTCGATCACGGCGCAAAAATCGATATGGCTGTGGCGTTGGAAGCTCCCTACGATGAACTCATCTCCCGTATTCGCGATCGGGTCGAATGCCCGGAATGTCGTTGGAGCGGCCAGCGGAGTGAACTTTCTGATCAGGGAAAATGTCCGGAGTGTGGTGGCCATCCTAAGTCCCGCGCGGATGATGATGAGGACAACTTCCGAAGGCGGCACATGCAATTCCAAGAAAACACGATTCCTGCCATCGACTTTTATCGTGAGTCCGGCAAGCTGATCACCGTTCCCGCCACCGGATCCCGCGACCAAACCACCGCCGCCATTCTTTTGAGTTTAGAATTTAAAGTTTAGAGTGACTCGAGAGCGATCAGTCCACCACCCGGTAAGGCCCACCCTTCACAGCCACTAGGCAATTTAGAATTTTCTCACATGCGCATCCGTATCCCAATCAAATCACCCAAAGAAATCGACCGCATGCGCGAGTCGGGAAAGATTGCATCCGGTATCCTACAGCAGCTCATCGCTGAGGTGAAACCGGGCGTCACCACTAAAGAGATTGATGATCTGGCGGCTGATCTTATGCAGCAACATGATTGCCGCAGCGCCTTTCTCGGGTATAGGGGATTTTCTGGACAGATCTGTATTTCGATCAATGAAGAAGTGGTCCACGGCATTGGCGGACCGCGCCGTATCCAGCCAGGTGATATCTTGAAGATCGATGTTGGAATCATCAAAAGCGGCTTCATCGGCGACAACGCAACGACTGTTGCCTGTGGGGAAATTCCTCTGGAAACCAAACGTCTCCTCGCTGTCACCGAGCAATCTCTCTACGAAGCGATTTCCAAAGCCCGCGCGGGCCGCAAGCTGGCAGATCTTTGCGGCTCGGTTGCTGAGTATGCGGAGCCGTTCGGGTTCAGCATCGTGCGTGAATTTGTGGGTCACGGCGTAGGCAGGAAACTTCACGAAGAACCGCAGGTGCCGAATTACCGCCCACGTGGCAAGTCCCCAACCCTCATGCCGGGCATGACCCTAGCCATCGAACCGATGATCAACGCGGGCACCCCGGATGTCCAGATTCTTGATGATGGCTGGACGGTCATCACCGTGGACAGGAAACCCTCCGCTCATTTCGAACACACGGTTTTAATCACCCACGGCGATCCGGAAATTCTCACCGACCGGCCACGACTAGCGCTCCCGGAACAGCTGGGGATTCCACCGCTTAAGATCGGCTGACAGATTTCCAAAGAATAGAAACCCAAGAACATCATGAGGAACGTCATCAAATGGCTAACGGCCACGGCAATTATCCTTGGCGCCACAGCAACCGCCCAAGACGGCAAGGTCGATATCCCGAAAGAGATCCTCCACATCTACCTCCTCATCGGACAATCGAACATGGCGGGGCGCGCTCCCTTTACTGAGGAACAGGCAAAGGATATCCCGCGTTGTTTCCTGCTCAATGGCGAGGATAAGTGGGAGGCTGCAAAGAACCCTCTCAACCGCTACTCAACGATCCACAAAGGCCCCGGAATGCAAAAGTTGAATCCGGGCTACTCCTTCGCCCAAAAAATGCTGGAAGCCGAGCCGGGGATCTCACTCGGGTTGGTGGTCAATGCCAAGGGCGGCACCAAGATCGAGCAGTGGGGCAAAGGAACCAAATTCTACGACGAAGCCGTCCGCCGCGCGCAAACGGCTCAGGAAACCGGAACCCTCAAAGGAATTCTCTGGCACCAAGGTGAGTCAAACGAAGGCAATCCCGAAGGATACCTCGATCAACTGGAAAAGCTGGTCAAGGATCTCCGCAAAGATCTCGGAACCCCGGATCTTCCCTTCGTCGCCGGCCAGGTGATGGACGTCGATCTGATCAACAAGCAGATTGCGCAACTCCCGGAAACCGTCGATGCCACTGGCTTCGTCAGCTCAGAAGGACTCAAAACCATGGACCGCTGGCACTTCGATGCCGAGAGCGTGAAGAAGCTCGGTGAGGGTTATGCCGAGGAAATGCTCAAACTCCTGGGGGAGTAGGGGGCCGGAAAATTTTATCGCTTCCGATGTTCTCGGCGTTGATCGACTGGGTGTATTAGGTTCCTCTCCGGTCAATGGTCGGCCGACTTGAAAGGTTTCGAGGCTGCAAAAGCCGCAGACCGCACCCAATCCCAAACCCTATCCGAACAATGGCGCGATTGATCGAATCCTCACTCTGGGTGGACTTCACCCGCAGCAAGTCCCCGCTTGCTCTCAAAACCATGATCCAGCCTTGGATTCTTGATCCGCTTGCCTGCCTTTGCGAACCTATCGCCTTCCAAATCCTCCGCCACGCCACCCCGCAGGAACAGAGAAGGATAAAAGCCCAGTTCGAAACCCTGCCGCTCCTTCCGACTCCGGATCATCTTTGGCGCGATGCCACCCACCTTGGCCAACAATGCCGGGCCGCTGGTTTCAACGCCGGTTCGCTCGACCTCCTCATCGCCGCCCTCAGCATCCACCACGATGCGGAACTCATCACCTTCGACGCCGACTACCTCGCCATCGCCCGCGTCTCAAAACTCCGCGTCCATCACCTCTCCCGCAATGTCCCCTGATCTCCGACTTTCAGACCTGCGACCATCGACCATCGACCTCATCCGCACCAAATATCTCAAAGCCGCCATCACTTATCAGGGCATTCAACGCATCGAGCGCTACCCCATACCCTTCGATGCCCTGCGCGAAGCAGTGCTCAATGCCCTCGTGCATCGCGACTACGCCATACCCTCTCCCATGCAGATCCGCGTCTATGAGGATAAGCTGAAAATCTGGAACTCCATCGTCATGCCGGAGGGCTGGACCTTGGAAGCTCTGCGAGATGAGCACTCCTCCCCACCTTATAATCCCACCATCGCCAATACCTTCTTCCGCATCGGCACCCGCGACGATGAGGCCCAGCTACGAAAAGTAGAGAGGCTGATGCGCGAGAACTTTTCAGAGAGGCGTCCCGCATGGGTCAGCATCATCGTTCTTACCGAGCTGTCATGGGTTCTAGCACGGACATACGGATACACCCGCGACCAGCTTGCCGCCTTCATCGGCAAGCTTCTCTAAAATGAAAGAAGCGCCCAAGGGCAATGCCACGGGAACAAAGAAAGGTCTGAACCACACTAGTCGCTGAGAGATAGTCGCGCCTCCCGCAAACAATTTTAAGCCAATTTTTAACCATGACCTCCAAGTTCAACCCGTAATCCGCCCGCACCCGCCTCCAGGCATTCACCTTCGCCGATCTCTTCATCGAGGATTTCGGCTGGAAATCCTAGACCCTCAACACCTACCGCGAGCTTGTGAAGGGAACCGCGATTTAGAAATCGCGACAACCCCAGCCAGAAAGCCATGGCCCCGGGAATGCCAGCCAATGCCGACGTGATTTCTAAATCACGGTTCCTTTCCGCTCAACTACCTTCCCTCCGCAAAGGGTTTTCAAAACCCTTCTCCATATTACCCAACATCCCATCCCATAAATGAGTCT
>Ga0209491_10004548_pt1 | contig 21279 bp, 4 predicted proteins | sample BON02_FD_187213 | JGI IMG/M metagenome (GOLD analysis project Ga0209491, IMG submission 187213) | Freshwater microbial communities from Lake Bonney liftoff mats and glacier meltwater in Antarctica - BON-02 (SPAdes) (version 2) | ecosystem: Environmental > Aquatic > Freshwater > Ice > Glacier... | reverse complement strand
TACATATGTATATGTGTATATTTATATATATGCATCTATGTTTGCATATATACATGCACGTGTATGTAAATAGATATGTACATATATATTCATTCGTGTAGGTAACTACACATGTGTACAAAGGATCATTGCATTGTCATGTATGGATAAATACCTGTTTGAACGGATGACACATTTACAAGGAATCGTACAACGCATATGCAGCGACTGATGGATAAAGATTTATATCTATCTTCTACAACTATAATGCACCTGACAATCTTTCCGTGAGCACGAATCTGCGACAGCAGCCGCTGGGGAGAGCCCTGCCAGGCTCACGAGGAGGGAAAAGTGATAGAGGGCATCCCGCCGCGAGCCGATAGGGGAGGGTGATTGGGCGCCCTGGTCAGAAACGAGCCCGTGCCCCCCCCCCTTGCCGCTCGAGCCTTCATCTTCGCCCCCACGCCGCCGGAGCGAGCAGCGAGCGATGGCGTGCCCAGAGCGAGCAGCCAACGAGGACACGCCCACAAACGCCAAGGCCACCTCGGGCAGCGAGCAGCTAACAACGATCATGACGAGCACCTTCAACATCTTTATTCTACTCGCTACTGTACTCCTGTACTCTGAGTGGATCCCTAGTTCCTCGCTCCTGTACTCTTTGTTTATCCTGTACTCTTTGCCCACTCCTCGATTTGGAATCGTCCCACTTCTATCGTCTTTCCCACGATCGATTCGTCCAAGCCTTTTGCTTGAATGGCGGGAAAGAAAAAAGAATCGTTTTGCAACGAAGTGGTGCACACACCTCAAAAACATTGAGAGATGCGGTGACAAGGGTTGCCCGACAAGTTGCGTGAGGCGATCTGCACGTAGATATGGACGAGCTTCACGCGCACCGCCGCGCTGATAATGCTCTCCCTCTGCATCAACACCTGTTTCGACACCACAGCACACCCGCTGCGCGGACGGCTGCTGTCACCCGGGTGATGGGAACGTGCAGCACACCACGTGGAAGAAAGCAGCACTGCAGCTGCCTCACAAGTTCTTACCTGTCCACCGCCGTGCCTAGTCTAGCCTGGCGCCAGCGGACTCTGTTTCACGCAGACAAGGCTAGAGCCTGTGCTCTGCCGCAACACCACGGCCGATTACGATGTGAGCCAGATTTAGCTGAGCAGCTGCCGCGGTCACATGCGCCAGCCAGTTCTGCCGACGAGGCAATAGCCACAACCAACTTTGATCATAGACGCAGCGTCGCCAGGAGTGGTCGGCTTCGTCTCCTTTCTCCGCCATCTTCGCTCGCTCTCTTTTTCCGGGCGTTGGTATTATTATTTCTCGTTTCACCCGTCTGCGGGGCATCTGCACCACCGGACACAGCCACCTCAAAACAGGGCAGCAGCAGCTCAATAAGCTCCAGCATCAGCACTGACCAGTTTGAATCGGTGGGCGCGTCAAAAACACGGACACATTCGCGCCCTGCTCTCATCATTGCAAAACACCTGGGTACCTTGACCCCAGAAAGCATGAATGCGTCCATGGTCGTGATGCCAGGCGCAGTCGCACGGGTGCCCTTCGACGTGCAGCCCGAGATCCAGGTACCGCTTGACCATCAGGAGGCGCGTGATGGTTCCATCATTGCTGTCGACTTCGAAAACAACCCCAGCTGCGGCAGCCTCGAGGGTACTTTATCTGCACCTATTGTTGATGGTGTTGCAAAATTTACCGACCTCGGCATCAGCGAGCATGGCCGGGATTATTCTCTTAGATTTTGTTTTGGCGTTTGTCGAGGCACGTCCGCCGACGGCTTGACTGACATTTTGACAAAGGACATCCTGGATGTTGTCACGCCGCAATTCGGTGTGCGCTATGGCAGACTGCTTCTTCTGCAAAGCGCAGAGCGTGCCATCGCAGGGTACCCGTTCGAGGTTCAACCAAGCATACGTGTTGAGCGCGTGGTCGACGGGGAATTCGTGCTCGCCCACGACTACAACTATGCTGTGATTGCGCATTATTATAGCCGAGGCTGGAACGGTAGAAGCACAATGTGGGCAGATACAGGGATCGTACATTTCACTGACCTTGGGATTGATCGTGCTGATCCGTTTACAGTTATACTGTTTACGGCGTGTGCTGGCGCGCCATTTGAAGATTGTTTTGAGGGCGCTCCTGACGCTATGACTGCTATCACTCGTGTGTTCAACGTGGAGCATAACATTCCTGCCGCAACCATCATAGTGCAGCAGCCCGATGTACTTACAACGGGCGGAACCCCATTAGGAAGCGAATGCAAGCAATTTCTTGGTGATGTTTGCAAAGTGTTTGAGGTCGTACGACCGGTTGAGCTTCAGCTGTTTGATGCATACCAAAACTTGGTGGGAACTGAAAAGTACGGCAAAATCGTCGCGTGCGCTACGGTCTATCAACACGGTCGCCGTAGTGGCTTGGCCAATCTTATTGGCGCAAGCACAGAGTCGTTTGTGCATGGTGTAGCCCGATTCACAAATCTTGCGTTTACCATGGTAGGAACCGGCTATACGCTTAATATTTCTGTGCATAATGACACGTGCGATTCTCGCTCAAGTGCGTTTGTCGTCACCCGCGAGATTGAAATCGCCGCGACAATGATTACTCAGCTTGCTATCGTGACTGCGCCCGGTGCGGTGAATGAAATAGCAGGCCAGAAATTGAAATCAACACCCGTGGTTTCGTTTCAAGACTTCGACGGCAATCCTGTTCTAGGCGGTACTAATCTCACTATTTTTGTGGAACTGCATACCTATGTGAACGTCAGTTTACCACCTCCAGGCGATTGGTCCGACTTGGCTCGTAGTCTAGATTACGTGGCAGCGGACGCTGCACCCTTGATGTACTCTTCGGCATGCCTGGGCGGTGTGTCAAAGTCGTGCATCCGCAAGCAGCTTTCTCTCGACAGTGTAGGCGTTTTTGCTGATTTGAGCTTTCGAAGAATGGGATGGTACACCATGCGCTTTTACGGTTGGGTACACGTCGTGGTTACGCATCCGTTTTATGTTGCAAATGCCGAGGCGCGCACAGTAGTGACCTTAAGATCGCCACTCGACTCGTCATGTACAGGCGAGTCATCCAAAATATTGTCTAAATGTCCTCGTGTCTGCTGTGTCCTACTTGCATCAGTGTGTCCCTTCTCAATAATATGTTTTGGGCGCGCGGTGGCGAGAAGCTGCCGCGCGTCAGATTAGGTCCCAACCCATGAGTGGGAAAAATTGGAAAAGTTGAGCGTGCAGCGGCGGAGGGGTTTCACCCCCAAGGCTGCTGCGCGCCACAGAAGTTCCAGCTCTCAGACACCATTTTCCCTCCGTTTCTGGGCGCCGATTTTTAAGTCGCTCAAAATTGGGGCTGTTTGCCGAGCACTTGCAAGCGCGCAGAAACCCCCGCAAAATCCCGCCAAAACACAGATTTTCAAAAAATCGGCGGATCGACGACACGGAGTTCCGCAATTTTTTTTCTTGGGGAGTTTATGGGGGAAAATGATGGGTGAATTTGTGAGGAAGGGTTTACCCCAATGACGCACTCCCCTGATGACGCACGGCAGCTTCTGTGCCTCACCGCCACGCGCCCGGTACGTGTTTGAACAGCAGTCTGCTGACTCCTATGACATGTATGTGTGGTGCATCATCATCTTCCAACCACGTACAGGTATCACAATGGCTTCTAAGGAATGCCGTTTGGGTGGTATATTGCACCCGCAGCCTATTTTTGGAGTGCGGGATGAATTCAACAATTGGTATATCGATGACATCAATGGACAACGCATGTTCCGTATAATTTTGTATACTAGCACGGGAGCTAACGCCAAATTGATTTGCCAACAAAGGTACGTTGGAACAGGGGTAGGCTCGGCAATTGATTCATGTCAACAGAGGAGTGTGGGTGGATATGTAGTTTTTTCCGATTTGGCCATTGATACAACCGGACTCAACTACTATTTTCGTGTCGACTTTGCTGACCAAGCGCCACTGCCGGATAAAGCATTCACCAACGAATTCGATGTCTACTCGCCCGAAAGTTTCGTAGCCACAGTCCACCCACCATATGCTGGTTCATCCGCTTGTCTTCTCACCCCACAGCCCACGTTCAGGGTACCTGGAGTCCGGGAACTCAACCCCGTTCTCACATTTAATCAGATTCCAGTGTATGGAGCAATTGCAACAGCAGCAATAGTCAGGTGTGTGCGCACGTTTTCAGATATTTTGGTGCGCAGCCAAGGAGGGGGTCTGGCCAACATACTAGCCAACTTTACCCGCGACGAGGCACCCTTCAGCGGTCGCCCCTCGTATCGCAAGAGTGCAGCCTTGGACGCACCTTCAAGATTCATCTATTTTTGCAGCAACAATGAGATGCTGGACCGCTCTGCGGTCGACGTGCCATGCACACAGCCTTTTTGGGCAATGTCAGCCCGCTTTGGTGCCTGTTCTGTGAACATGGGCACTGGTGACGTGGGTACGACGGAGTTGCCATTGTTCTATTCTTGTCAGAGTCTGTACCGACCGCATGATATGGACGGGTTGGGCTGGCATTCTACTAGAACATCTGCCATAAAGCCTATGGTCAATGTGACAAGGAAGAAGGAATCATGTCTTGGGGATTCTGGGGGTAAAAGGGGCTTCCTTGGCAACACGACTGCAAACATGTTAGCCGGGGGCGTTGGATTCACAGATTTGGCCATCGCAGTGTCCGGTGAAGTAACAGTACGGTATTCGCTTGTATTTGAAGCATCTTCGCACGTATTTGTAGTGGAAAGAGATTTCTACATTTCCGAGAACGATTTCAAACGTGGCGTGGTGGTACGAGAGCCAACAAATACTTTTGTAAACGGCACTATGCCTCGTTTTCCGATCGTCCAGTTGATTGATCACAACGAATACCCAGTATCAGGTTGGAACTGCATGAGAGGATCGTGCAAGAGTGAGGGTGGTCACATTTCTGTCACTGGCAGAGTTGTTTCAGTGGATGGCGATCTTGTTGTCATCCAAAGAGATGCTTTTTTCGAGCTGACTGATGCACGTGCTCTCGAATTCAGATTTGTACCGCTCACATCAGGTCGAGCACTTGTGGTCGAGTTCTTGGTAGAGTTCCAACGAAACTGTGGCGTGAGCGTTGAGACCTCTAGTTCTATCGTCCGCACTCAAGTTTTCCAGGTCTTTGGTAGTCAGCCCGCAGATTTGCGCATGTTTGACCAACCTCCGTTGGTTCTACCTGCCGGTGTGTCTTTTGCCATCTCAGCCATTTTTTATGACGGGTTCGACAATGCGATCCCAGCTCTGTCCGCAGCAGCAGGCATTGAAATAGCACAAGGCCCCTCCAATGCTGTTATATACTCGACATGCGGCGTGCCTCTTTTGCAGATTGGAGAGTGTTCGAGTAGTATGTCGGTCACTATTGGACAAAATGGAAGTATCGAATATCGTGAGCTTACACTCACCGTTCCAGGTGTTTATCAACTTCGAATCACTTCAGGAGGGTTCGCAGCCATCACACGCTCTTTCGAAATTTTGTCTGGGAGACTGGCGTACAGTTCTATCCGCATAGCTATGGAACCTCTCCTGAATGTTAGAGCAGGCTTTGTTCTCGACCCTCCACCTGTTTTTGAAATCCTGGATGAATTCGGCTCAAAAATCACCAATATTACGAATGTCACAGTAGATGTAATCTGGAAGAACGTTGAACTGGTCGGGCTGCCCATCCTAGTGATGGGTGGGTCTTTACTGGCAGTTCCCAACATCATACTCACGGACAGCGACACGTACGCAAAAAGAGGGGAGATTCAGGTGGCTCTTTCTCAGTCGTTGATGCTTGTTGCTAGAATCCTTTTCGGTGAAACCCAAAATGAGACGCATACAGCCAGTGCGTACACGAGTCCAGTTTCCGTCGAAGGTGGCATGGCGACAAGTTTGGAGGTGCTCGAAGCTCCCTATTCTGTTCTTGCTGGCGAAATATTCTACTCGCGTGTTGGGGTTGTTTTCATCGACAGGTATGGAAACCCGGCTTTGGACGTAAATTTACCTCTCATTGAGGTTGAAACGTGCCAGCGTACCATTACAATGAATGCCTCGTGCGATTATACGTTTTCTTCGGATGTCTCGAACGGCATCGCCTACTTTACAGATATGCAGATCAGGCTGAAGGGAAGCGTGAACTTCTTTGTGTATGTAGTACTAGGTGTGAAAATGATCGAGGTACAGTTGCCTGTCATCACTATCACTGCTGGCAAACCGGACCACTTGGAAGTCGCTAACCAGCCGGTGACAAGTATATCAGAGGAGTCGTTGTTGTTTGAGAAGGAAGGCGGCGGCTCACAGCCTTTCACTCTAATTGGTATCTATGACAGTGAAAGTAATATCGTGGGATACGAGATTCCTGTTGACGTGGCGATGCAGTGCACTTACACCTCACAACTCAGAGGTGTCACGTCGTCAACAGGTCTTGGTGGTCTTGCAACGTTTATCGATCTTATCCCTGTACTCATGGACCCCATTCCTGATGCCACTCTCGTGTCGTCACGTAGACTCCTTTCAGCCAATGCGACAACAACAACAATTCCCGATTCAACACCCATGCCGTGGACTGCTCCGATGTGTATGCTGAATTTTAAGTGTTCTACGTCACAGGAAGTGTCTTCGCGCGCATTCTATGTGCGTTTGCTGTCGAGAGTGGAAATTCTCCACCAACCTACAGACGGAGGGAACCTAGAGGCGATGGAATTTGCAAAAGTGGAAGATGGTTTACGTGTTGACACGCTCAAAGTTGTACTCACGGACTCAGCAGGGTTTGTGCTTCCGTCAATCCGATTGGTGCGTCTTACCATAAAAGATATCAATCCGGCTCTCGGCATCAGTCCTGGTAATGCATTTTGTGTGTGTGGTGGTGTAGGCTGTTTTGATCTTCCAGCCATGGCTGGTGTCGTCGAGTTTGCAGGGCTCTTCTCTACCACACCAGCTCTTGCACGCCAAGTGGTAGTCAATGCCACTGAGATATACCAGAGTGTAATCTCATACAGTCAGTCGTACAAGGTGTCGGCGCTGCCAGCGTTACTGATTACACCCGCGGATAGTGACATCAACACATTTACTCCGATTCGAGCTGTTGCTGGCGAATCTTTTTTGGTCGAGGCTCGGATAGTCGACAAGTATTATCGTGCTGCTTTGGCTGGAACCACTGCTTCCATACAACTGGTTTGTCCAGGCCCCTTCGCCTGCGTGGGACCTGTACCTGGTTTGCCTATTTTGCACCTTTTTTACATGACTGGCCCAGAGCCGGGCACAGGCTTAGTCAAATTTAATCTTTCTGCGACAACGGCAGGCCACACCAACCTTCAGCTACGTCTTTATAGTGAAACGTTGTCTACTGCGGGCACTACACTTGAGGCTTTCATCAATTTCAGTGTGGTGCCTAACGAGGTGAGTGAGGTCATGTTTGTGTATCCACCAAACCAAGCGTGGAAGCATGGGTGCAACCTCAAGCAAGACTGCCTGCTGCCTGATTTGCTACTCAAAGATGTACAGGGAAATGTTCACGTGGACGATGTGTGGGTACAAGCTAAGCTGTTCAACTCGCAGACAGATGCTGAAGTGCCGTTGTCTTCTGGGCTAGGCTCACTAGTGCCGAAAGCACATTGTGATGCAAATTCATGCATGATACGCTCTGATCATGGCACTGTGTTCTTGGAAAGTATTGCCCTCCCGAGTGCTGGAACCTACAAATTGCAGTTCCATGTCGATTCTGCCACTAGTTATTATGACTTTGCTGTACTGCCTCTTCTCAAATTCGAATCTGATCTCGTCGAGATTATAACAAGTGCCGGGACAGTGATTGTTAATCCAGGCAAGAGCAACAGCTCGCTGTCCTTCATGAAGGCCATGAGTGCATCTTCTGCGGACTACTATGTATCTGCCATCGACAATTCCACAAATGGTGTGGCAGTGAAAATAAGTGTGGAATATGTCATGGCTGTGGAAGGTGCCCAACCCACAACAAGCCAATTGTCTTTGCTGCAGGGAGGCAATTGTGCGTTTCAGGAGTTTCCAGAGTGCATGGTGTGTGGATTCACAGACGAATATAGCTCGCAGTGTCGTATTGGCGGATGCCAGGGTGGTTGCAAACTCACTTATCTATCAACCTCATCAGACAGGTTGGATGCCCGAAAGTACTGCCTCAATTCTCCTGGGTGTATGCATCACTGGGATGGCAATGGACCTCCTATAACTGGGCTAGGTAACCACGACTGGTGCTCCAGATCCTGCGGCTATTTCCATGGTGGTGTAATGCACTTCACGGATCTCAGGGTCCATGTGGCAGGACAATACCGACTCAAATTTGAGTCAGTAGATTTCTCTTTCTATCCCACGTTTTCAAGCGGCAAATACAGGCTTGTAAGCCACACGGTAGGCTACTCCTCAGCATTCTACATCAGCCCTGGAACTATGACGAATCTGGATCTTAAAGTGCAACCAAGCGATGCCAGGGTGCATAGTTCGACCAGTGGCTTGAAAGTGTCGTTGCTGTTATCACGACAGCCACAAATTGCTCCCATCGACCAGTTTGGCAATGGCATAGCAGACATTGACGTGATCGTGTCGTTGTCAATTAAAGGCAGGGGCACACCAGATCTGGGAACATTTTGTTATCCTATTCGACAACTCATTTTCCGAGTAGTCGGAACAACCACAGAGACATCCAGCAATTGGATGCTTGGAGGTCGTTCTGTTTTCACAGATCTATACGTTGAAACAGAAGAGGATTCAGATACTACATTTCAACTCGACTTTTCTGCTACGTCTGACGGAGTGACAGCTGTTCGCACAAGTGACATCTTTTTTGTGACAAGAGCTGTGTCGTTCCAGCTTTCTGAGGAGCCTGGCTCTATTTCATTCGTTGATGGCCAGCTCAAGCGCCGCCTAGAAGCTGGCGACACTTTTACTTCTCTAGTCACCATATATCAGGCTGGAAGCGGCACTGGGCGCGTGACAAACACTTCGAGCACCATGCTACTGCAAGTGGTTGAAGAATTGCCTGGCATTGGGTTTGAGAAAATCCACAATGTTTTCATTGAAATGAGTTCTGAGCCTGGAGATGGCAGTGGCGTTGGCTGGGGAGAATACTCTTTCGGGCCAACTCAAATAAAGGAGACGAAAGACAATTTGTTCTTTCGTTTTTCCTTCTTGGATCTTTCGATGGATACTGCGTCTTTCGAGGTTTTTGCTGCTGCTGTTCACCATCTGCAGATCGATGAAAAGCCGACCAATGTAGATGTATACACAAGCATGAAACCCAGTCCTCGCGTCCGAATATTGGATGTTTACGAGAACGATGTCATGGTTGTACAACTGCAGGATAGAATGCACGTGACTTTGATTGTGTGTCTGGGGACTGAGGTCAACTATGGCTGTCAGTCCGGCTTGACAAACGACAACAAGGTATACGAAAGCATGCCTGGCGGTGTTTTAAGCATGCAAGGCCGGGTTTGCCAGAATGATAATTGTGCAGTGGATCATATCAACGGCATTTCTGGATTCTTCAACTTGCAAGTCAATGTGACAGGATTTCGATTCGCACTACACTTCCAAGCTGCAGGGGTTCAATTACAAAGCAGCTGGTTTGCTGTCACGCCTAGACGGCCCTTCACGATCGCGTTGCGATCTTGGCCAACGGAAAGTGTGGCAGGCAACGTGTATGGAGATTTTTATAACCCCGTTGCAGTGAACGTCTTTGATACCTTCGGACGGCACGTCATCTTTGAAGAACTCGGCGCCATTGTCGATGCCTCCAATGAATACATCATCTTGTCAAGTTCTGCAAGAATGATCGACAATTATTACAGAGGAATGTACCTGCAATTGATATCGTCATCTGGAAACCCCAAAGACACCACCTTGCGGTTAATCACTGCATACACAGGCAAGGACAAGATTGCCTATGTCAACTTCCCTGGTGATTCGCTGAAGGCAGGTGATAGGTATCGAATTGTCTACGCCTTGCACGCCACGATTTACCCAGAAATGGGAATCCAGAATGCACGTGTAACAGGCAGCCCCTTAGCACGTGTTGTCACTCCTACACCGGCCTTCACGCCCTTTGCCGTAGCAACTTTCACAGATCTAATCATTTTTGACGCTCAAAATTATCTTGTAAACCTTACGTTTGGGACTTTAGAGATTGAAGGCAACGAATGGTATGAAGTTTTCAGTCACCCAAAACAGCGTTTTCGGACTGTGTGGAACAATTTGGTCAGCATGTCATACAAAATTCTTGGCGTACAACCATCATGCCCACAAAAAAGTTTGACGTGTCCTTTTGCTGAGTTGGTCGTTGTGGCATCACAGGCCATCAATCCCATTGAAGTTACCTTGCGTGATTTAGCGGGAAATCGTGTGCGATCAATTCGTGACCCTCAAACAAAACTTGAGAAGCCAACAGACCTGAATTTGACAGCCACCATTTTTCCGGACAGGCACGCGCAATCGGGCATGTCCTGCAAGAGATGGCAAGGCAATACCTTGTGCCAGTTCAAAGAGGGTGTGTGTACTTTTACAGATCTTTGGGTGTATGCTGCCAACGTGCCGGTGCGCATCATATTTTCAACGCCACACGAGGGCAAAGACTATATAAAATATATGAATTGGTTCAATGTTGAGGCAGGTGGTCCGGTATCCATCAGCATTGTCAATTTGCTGCCTATGCCATCTTACACCCTGAGTCTCGAAAACAATGGCTTGCTGCCAAATCAACCTGCAGTGCTCATGATTGATAACATTGGGAATGTTGTGCCTCGTGTATGCGAATGCTTTTTATACCAGGTCAAACCATTCTATCCTTGCCCAGGTCCAAATTGCCTATACACACCAACACCTCAGGCCTGGAGCTGGAAAGTATTCACAGAATGGCGTGTGCGCCCTACAAAACCGCTGGCCGATGGCAAATGGAACATCTATCGTCTGTCATTCCATGGTGCAGATGGCCGCAGCCTCATTTTCCCCGGCCAAGGACAGGTGATTGTCTCAGGTAGTGCATCAGATGACAGCCACGGGAGTTTCGTGGGTTACGACTATCATCAAGCACTCTTCAAACCAGCTCCTGATGACGACAGCTCAGCTGGATATGGTTCAACTGATTACAGCTCATCTGATTTTGACAGTTCCTGGGCCGGTCGGCCGCTGCTGAATGATCGCCAATGGCAAGGGTCGGTGGCCGGCGAAATATATCTGGGATGGATGTTCCTGGATATGGTCCAACTGCAGCAGGTGCAAATTTTGCAAGCATCACCTCTCGACTCTTCCAGCGGCGACTTCATCTCTAGCATCGACATTGATGGGCGCAACCCTGGAGAAGACTGGAGGAGAGTATTGACAACGGAGTTAGGTGATCCGCATGCCACCCACATTATAAATATTGATCCACCCCAGCCACTGACTCTCATAGGTAATAACCTACTGGACACAGATGCCACACCTGGCACAGATTTGACGATTACCAAAGCAGGCGTGAACTACATTCTCTGGATCGATTTCTTCTCGTTCCGGTCAGGACGAATGACAGACTGGTCTAACCTCTTCACCGTCTTTGCTGGGCAGCCAAGCACCTTTGGGGTGAAGACATATCCCATATGCGACAAGAAAGGAATCTCGCCCTGTGGTGTTGCAGGATCAGCGTGGTCTCCGCAATTTTCTGTCGTTGTCATCGATGAGTTCAGCAATGAGCTTGAGGCAGGATGGATTCCTATTCAAATTGGTACAGTGGCTGCTCTAAACCCGTCTCGCTGCGCAGATGCTAATCATCAGAGCCAACCACTGCTTGGTAAATTGTCGGCACTTTCCTATCAAGGAGTTGCCATGTTTACGGATTTGCAAATCGACTGTATCCGAAATTTTACTGGTGCCTACTTCACGTTGGAAATTTTTTCGCCTCAATCTTCGAGCCTATTTGCGACGGGCAGCATACTCCATCCCATTTCCTTCAACGTGACAGTTCTACCGAGTGTGGCAAGTCGCCTCTGGCTCGAATCACCCAGTCTTGGCGGTGGAACCTTCTTTGCAGGCGCACTGCTTGAGCCTGCCCAGCGATTGAGTCTTCGAGATGCCTTTGACAACATGGCCTGGAATTCTGAAAACTATGTCGTTGTTTTCCTACGACGCCCTTCTGGCACCAGTGCTACGCTTGTAGGAAATCTCGAATTGCAGGCCCAAGAAGGCAAGGTTGTATTTAAAGATTTACGAGCGCCGCAGCCAGGCTCTGTTCTGAGATTGAACTTCTGTGTCGATATTTACTGTGGCAACGAAGCAAACGTACTCCGGATGGCGCCATTTGATGTTGACGAGCTTGATTCCCTCGAGATTCGGCACGATATTTCAATGATATTTGCAGGTGAGACGCTTTCTAGCGCTTCTGCACTTCCGCCAACGCTGGTACTTAAGAATCGAAATGGCAACTTGGCATCAGCATCTGGTATTTCTGTGCTCGCAAAAATTGAATCGTACACACCTGATGTACTGATGATGCATGGGGCTTCACCAAGTCTGATGGGTGCTATACAAGTCGAATCTGTCCAAGGCAAAATCGTGTTTGATGACGTACAAATACAGATGGGAGGAAATTACACTTTGTCTTACAAGCCTGTGCATACCTGGGTGGAGGGACTAGACAAAAGTGTTTCGTCATACGCTTGGCTTCACGCTATTTCAACCCACTTTTATGTATTTGCAGCTCGGCAAAGTTACAGTTGTCCTGACAGTTCTGCCTGCATTCTTCAAATTTTGAATCAACCTGCCAAGGTAAGTGCTGGCAGTGACTTTGACATTGTTGTAGTATTGACTGATACCTATGGCAACAGAGTTTCAAACCGTCTTCTCCAAATCACTATCAGCGTAAATCCAGTCCTGGCAGACCTTTTTGGTCTCATCAATGTCACGACTGACCGTGAGGGATACGCAACCTTTAATGTGAACATCAAGGCGGCCTGCAACCGGGACTGGTGCACGAGTTGCAGCGGGCTTGTTACCAGAGAGGATGGCTGCAAAGGAATATGGATGGCCGGTACAACAAATGGATACAAGCTTGCGGTTTCAACTGGTGGCATTTTTGCACAGACCGATTTCATCGAGGTTTTGCCTGATCCCAACATTGTCAGCTATTGGGTAAACATGACGACAGAAGAACAGGTGGCAGGTGCAGAAGTGCAACCTGTACCTATGTTCTGGCCGCTGGACCGTTTTGGCAACCTGTTTGATACCACCGGTCAGGCACAGGAGTGGGAAATCTCCTATAATGGCACTGGCTTCCTGCCGTGTCTTGCGGAAGATGTGACTTGCGGAAACATGGAGGAGCGTGTCCAGCAGCATGGTGTAACAGCATGTATTGGAGCGTCGACCCCTGGCTATAAGCCACTACTGCTCCGCTTCCGTGCTCCATCAAAAGCAAGAGGTCGTTATACGCTGAAGATCACATTGCTGTCGTTCTTAGAAGCGAATACTCTAGTTGACATTCCACTTGAAATCCCAACGTTCCCTGTAAAACCCGGACGAGCAGAGTCCGTAGTGATTGTCGATGAAAAAATTCCGATTTTTACCAAAAATCAAAGCCTCTTGTCAGCTGGGTCCTTGTCTGCTGCTGTCGTGGTCAAGGATCAGTATTTCAACCTTTTGGAGTCAGGAAATATCGCTGGTGACCTGGAGAAAGTTGACTATGATTTTGTCACATGGGAGACTATGCAGTCTGAGATTCTGTCCATCACAGCATACAACAACTTTGTTGCCAGCATCACCCTCCAGATTAAGAGAGGATCACAGCTACCAACGCTTGTGCAGGCAGACGAAGATGGGCCTTTGTTCTGCCGGGACATGGCGAATCAGAAGTGTGTGTTTCCATATTTGAGGCAGATCACTTTTTATTTCGATCCTGATGGTGACGTGGCAGAACTTCCACCATTTATTCGGGGTAGGCCAGACTTGCCTCGGCCTTACCGTGGAAACATGCTAAAAGTGACAACCAATGCGTTCACAACGGTAGCAGGATATTTGAACGAAATTCTTTTGTCAGACATGGACCCAGTGTATGTTGCTGGTAGCAGTGCTCCAGTTCGTTTCATTCTCATCGACAGTTTTGCTAACGTTATCAGAGAGACTGTTGATGGCCTCCCTGCTTATATCACTTCCCGTGCTATCAAAGAAATTGATTCCTGTTTTGAGTGCGCTTGTAACACAACGTGTCTGTCGTGCAATCCTTTATCACCGCCGGGTACAACTTTGGCTGGTTGGTGTGGTCTTGTGATTACACCTAACAATGGCTTTGCTATTGTTGAAGTACCTCTAACTGTAACTAAGACGCCCAAGATTGAAATAATGTTCACGGCTGTGAAGTTTGATGGGACAGTTGCTGAGGCAATCTCGACCCCTTTCGAGCTTGTGCCTGGGCTACCCTTTGGGATTACATTGGATCGCGCTGATTATTCGGCAGTGTACGGAACGACAATTTACCCGCCGCCAGGTATTACTGTTACAGATCGCCACGGGAATTCGTACGGCGCGGGAAATGCTATCACTGCAATGTTTCTGGGGTGTGCTGGCGCATCGTGTTATTCCGTACAAGCTCTGAGTGACGAGAGTGGTGTTGCAACTTTGCCCCCTGTTGTGCTCGGTTACGATTCTAGCTATCTGACTGAACAGAATTTTACTCTTCGAATAACCACAGATACAGTGGAGCAGGACACGCCAGTGCTCTGGTATCGCAAAATAGCCCCCCTGGGCCCTTCATCTGTTGCAGAGATGATTGATCTGCGAGCAGCTGTGATTGGTCAGCCTATGCAACTCTTGATCAAGGTGCGCAATGCCGAGAATACATTGCCTGTCGCTGATGCCCAGGTTTCGATTAATGCCGGCTCTTGCTGCCGAGGCCCGCCGCGGTTTCTTGATTGCCAATGCTTTACAACACAAGGTAGCAAATTCGCTGCGAAGGTTACAAACGAGACTGGCTATGCAATTCTGGAGGGATTCAGAGTCAGAGGGGAGGCAGGGGACAACCAGGTCTTTTCTCCAGTTTCACACATGCGAATCAACATTGATGTTAGACACCCGGGTGGTACATCATCTGTCTTGATACACACGTTCAATGTGTCAGCGTATGCAGTGGCGAGCATCTATGTTAAAAATCAACCTGCTAGGTCCCTAGCAAATGCTCCACTTAGTTCGGTGGTCGAGATTGGGGCATGTATTGGGAGGAATGCTGACAACTGCGACCAAACAACTTTTGTCGACAGCCTGGCATATCCTTTCAGCGTTATTCTGGTTCCGAGCACGCATCCGGGAGACATGTTTGATGAGAATGCCGTTGTGGTGGGAAGCACTGCGAACGTTTATTTAGAAAATGGGCAAGCGGCCTTTGGGGCTATGAATGTGACAGGTGCTGGCACTGCATTTAGGCTCAACTTTTCTTTCCCAACAACTTCGCCTCTCATGGTTCAGAGTGATGGGTTTAGTGTTGAGGATCCTTGTGCGGTGCATATCAACGTGAGCGCGCCAAACGTCACCATCGCGGGAGAGTCCATGCTGGTTATTGCTCGTGCTCTCGACTTCAATTTGGCAGTCGATCCCCTTTTCAGACCTCAGGCTACGGTGGAATGGCACCCTGATTGTGCGGCATGTGACGGCGTGGCGCTGGACGGCACTAAGGAAGCGTCTGCACTGAGCGGAATAGCTATCTTCAGCGACTTGTCAGTGACAGTGGTCAACATTTATAGCTTTAATGTAAAGTTTATCAGTTCCTCTGGATATGCGCTTGGTTTTCCAGATATCTTCACAGTTCGGTTTGAGGTTGTCAACGCGGCTCCGAAGAGTCTTAACATATTATCGCAGCCTGGCAATGGCATTGATGGGCAGGTGCTCGCAGTCCAGCCAGTGCTGCAGGCTTTTGACGAGTATGGAAATCTAGTACTCGACCAGAACAAATTCGTGGTCATGGCTAATGGAACTACTTCGCTTCAAGGGGACCAAGTTCATCTTGAAAATGGACATGCAAGATTTTTGGGGCTAACAGCAACTTGTGTTGTAGGTGATTGTGACATGGCAGTGTTTCAATATTTGTCCTTCGCTATTTATGAGAACACGTCAATACCTGTGCAGCATTCTTCACGAGCAATGGCGCATTCGGATGGATTCGAGGTGTCTCAGGTAGCGTCAGTAACAGTTACACAAAGTAACTGGCATTCTATCGCATCAAACCTGATGGTTGCAGGCCAAGTTGCGCGCTTTGAAATAGTGGTAGAAAATGGCTTTGGTACTGACTTGCCCGGGTCACTATTGAATCTGACGTCATCTGTCACAGGCTGTACTGCATTGATCGATCAGGCCATGCAGGTCAATTCAATGAGTCGAATTAATGTGGAACTTTTCTTCAACAATTCAATGTGTGCAATTGCCGAATCATGCCAGAATTGCGTACTTACGTTCTGTTTTCGAAGTGTGTGCAACAACACGCAAAAGTTTGAAGTAAGCCCAGGTGTGTACAATGAAACTGTCTTGCTCAAGCAGCCAACTGGAAATGAGGCAGGAGCCGAGTTCACTCTTGAGGTGCGTTTAAAAAACAACCATGGCTTCCTTGAAACAAGTCGGCAGGTCGTTTTTATTGAGTTGGAGCAGGGTCGTTATCTCGGTCGTTTCGCTACTGCACAGCTCCAAACAGGGCCTATTTCTACAGCCTTCCTCTTCAACAATTCCGTCTCTGGTGTGGCATCGTTTCATAGGACTATTATTTCCAAACCAGGCGCTGGATTTCGGTTGATCATTACCCGATGTCCCCTCGGGTCGCTTTACCAAACAGGTGAGCCTGGATGCTGCATACAGAATGGGGTTTCGAGCTGTGATATCTTTGGCCTCTACAGTACCATTTCGTCAGACAGATTCTTTGTCGACAACTCGCTCCTGGCCAACATGAATTTGTTTCAAGACGAAGGTGGGAATGACAGGGATCCACCAAGCAGGAGACTTGCAGGCACCCGTTTTGAGATGGCCACTCGTCTCATTGATTCAAAAGGCAATGCCCTGGCATCGCGACCTTATAAAATTCAGGTGGAAGCAGTGACGATGGCCGACAACGGTGAGGTTTTTCATTCGTCTGCTGCTTTGATAGGTCAGACGTTGTCCACAACTGTTACAGATTTTGGTTCTGAGTATGCTGGGTCTGCACTGTATACAGACTTGGCAATCACACGTGTTGGCAACAAATGGAAATTGCGTTTCACCGTTACTAAGGAGTGTGTCCTGATCGAAAAGCGTGCGGAACTCTGTTCAGAAACCCTTGTAAAATTTGCTGGTCTTGAACGGCCGCAGATTACAGTGCCCTCGGGTGGATTAGATTACAGTGCCTTCGGGGGGATCACAATTGTGCACAATGATCCATATGGATTGGTGTTTTCTGATGGGCCAACCGACACGACAGTAGGCTACTTGATGCAGTTGGTTGCTGTGGATCTCGTTGATTTCTATGGCAACCTCGTGTCGTGCCAGGGGCCTACCCAATCAGACACACAATTTGTCTTCGACTCAATAGACGCTTGCCGCGATACAAGCTTTTCTGCAACAGGCCGTTTTAGAATCTACGTTTCCGTGCTTGCGGGTTGTTACACAGAAGAGGGCTGTGATGGTGCAGAACTCGCCGACATTTCTTCCTTTGAGCCAAGAAGTGCCCTGACGATGAATGGGCGCGCAGAATTCTTTGATATGACCGTAGGTGTAGTTGGATACAACTTTAGGTTTTTGGCCACTGTCACATTAATTGAAGGTACAGTTTTGATTGTTGAAAGTCGACGGTTCAAAGTGTTTTCTAAAATTTATGACTACATGGAAGTGGTGGGATGTCCAACAGAAACCGAGCCCAAGGGAATTGTGACCAACTCGTCAATGCCTACTTTCACCGTTCTGGGTGTTTTCCAAACCTTTTCTGCAGATAAAAGGCTGAGAATGCAAGCAAATACTCAAGGGGTTCTAGATTATGACACGGGCATTTCGTCAGGAGTGGTTGCACGAGCTAAGATGTGTCAAGTGAGCCGAAGTACAGACGAGCCCATTTGCGATTATGCCATGACCCCTCCAATGGTGCTCCAGGGTAGGAGAGCCGAACATTTCAATGCAGATGGGCAGGCAATATTTGATGCCATGCGTACACCTAACCAAAAAAATGGTGTTTCTGTTCTTGTTCTAGAAGTCACAAGTCCGTTCGATGGCACTATTATTGAACACCGCTGCCCCTCCATTTTGATCAAGGAGAATCTGCCAAAATTGATACAATTCTTGACAGAACCTCATCATTCAGGTGATGCAGGTCTGGTGCTGACGTTGCAGCCTATCCTCGAGGCCCTTGATGTGTTTGAAAATCGTGTGACCTTCGACCCTAATACGGGTAGTCGAATTTCAACCTATGGATCAGTTTGCGGAGCATGCACCTGTCCGTGTACAGAAGAGTTGAAACAGGAGGGTGTGAGAGTCTTTGGGCCGTCACCAGATGCATTGTGGAGTGTGTTTTCGCCCTCGTGTACCTACTGCTCATCACATGAAAGCTTCCTGGTAGATGCCAATTCGACTGCTGATGAAAGAGGTCGACACAAGTATCCCTTCATTCGAATCAATAAGGCAGGTAACTGGAAGCTTCTCTTTGCTTGGAATAGCGACGATTCAGTGTATCTTGCGTCTGAAATCGTCAAGATCAAGCCCTGCCAACTCACAAAGCTATCCCCTTCCAAATCTACAGCATTTGGGTCAATTCAGCCAGGAGACATCATGTGCAATGGTGGGCCGTGCGTATTTGAGGCCCGTGATGATTTTGGCAACTTTGTTGCGGATGTGGCAATGACGTTACGAGCGTCACTAAGTATAGTGCCTGATGTTGAACTTGCAGCCTTCACCATTCCGGAGAATTGTGGGTGCACTGGCGTTAACAGCAGAAGTGGCCGGTCGCCGCCACGCTATTTGGGGTTCGACTACGGCACTTCATGCAACGCTTGGGAAAGCTATCGTGGTCTCAAATGCGAGGAAAATTGGCCCATGTGCTCACCTGGAAAATGGTGTTGCATGTCCTGGTGCTATGTAGATGCGGCATGTCCAAACGGGCTTGCTGATAATGTAGTACCTGGCCTCTTCTATTCATACGAAGCCTGCACCAGTGACAGTTTCAAGTTGAATATTTGCCCGTACACAGAAATGTCTACATGCCTTCAGAGAGATGTTGGACTGAGTGAATTGAATCTTGGGGCTGTGGTGAGTGGTGCGTTTGAAGCTAAAATGACGGGTGGGGTTGCAGTCTTCACGGATCTTCACAGCCAATTGCCTGGTCGATTCTATTTAGACATTCTTGGTTATTCTGCAGATCTGACCATTATGTATCAATCGAAACAAGTGGATGTGCAAGCTACAGTGACGCGCAAGCTTATTGTAGTGGAGCAACCTGATGACAATACCTTTGATGGCAGCCCACTAGCTAAACAGCCCCAAGTCATGCTTTCAGATCATTTTGGAAACCCCGTCTGGATTGCTGGTGGCAACTCTCTTTGTGGCGCTGTCACTGCGACTATAGTCCTCTGGAAGGAGCCACCCAAATCGCAGACAAACACTTTTCGATATGCATATGGGCAAACGGAAAACGATCGGACGTATTATCCTAACGGTTGCGAGAATACTCTAGTGGATCCTTGCTATATCTCAGCCACTGCCGATGCTGGCATCGCAAAATATTCATGGTTGCATGTGGGAGGAGGTGCAGCTGAGAAAGTTGTGCTCAACTTCACCAGCGGGTGCTGCAATGCAGACAGACAGGCCTGTATTTGCTCTGCTGAGGAAAAACCTACAATGCAGGACGCACGGTATACCTCGACAAGTGTAGAGCAAGACCCGTGCGTTTGGGCCGCATCTAGACCCTTCTTCGTCAAACGTCCAGTCCAAAATATGGATATCAGCACATACACTTCGTGGTTTGCTGAAGCTGAGGTCGCATATGTGCGTCTCGCCACTCCACGACATGGGAGTATTGCTGGCCTTGAGATAGAGTTTGTGGCCACAAATGTCCTTTTGCCTGGTGATAAGCTGCAAATATCAAAGTCATATATGTCAAATCTGGTGATGCAAAACTGTAGCCAAGGCCCTGCTTCGTTCCCCTGCCAGTTGCCTGTTGTTGCAATCACTCAAACGCAAGATGGCAAAGACTGGAATCAATGGGGCTCTCACACCAGTCGCAACTCCTGGACTGTCGAATGGATCAAAGTCAGTGAAAAAAGCTGCGATCCCACCTGTCAGCCCAATCAGCAATATACGTTGACACATTGGTTTGAACTAGAAATTACTGCAGGCTCGCACGTGTTGCGGCATGGGCATGTGCATCTGACACTCACTGGCTTCCGAGCTCAAGGTGCACCAACTGCCGCTTTGCCTGCGAAGTTGGAAATACATGCCATATCGGCCTTGCTTGAAACAGGCCAATCGTTTCCAGTTTCCGTAAAGCTCCTTGACTCGACGAATTCGGTGATTGCTGGGGCAACTGATGCTATCGAAGTGCGTTTGGTGCAGCTGCAGCAACTTTCGAACTATTTAGCCAACACGAGCTTACTTGGCAGTACTAAGATTCCAACCATTGCAGGTGTCGGAACCTTTACGGACCTTGTTCTTCACACCCTCGAGCAGCGGGATCGCTTTGCTTTACGTTTTATTGTATTTGCAGACGGCAGAACAGTGTCCAGTGTTTCTCAGGCATACACTGTGGTGCATTCGAAGCCCGCGAATTTGGTTGTGGAATCAATGGTTCCAAAGGCTAGTGCGCCAGACTACCTGCGTACCACGCTGCTTCTACGTGATGCCTATGGAAATCAAGCACATAATTCAGGTGGCATGCACGTGGTGGTTTCTGTTTTGGAATTTATTCCAGTTGAGGGCTCTGCAGAGGTTGCTATCGAAGGAGCTCGTGTGGCACAATTTGTGGGGTCTCGAGCTTACTTTCAACCTCCCGATACCTTTATGTCGCTGCCAAGCTATTTCTCGGCTGCACTCAATGCAGCAGGGCAATATGTGCTTAGATTCACTCCTTTCACAGACCCAACTGAAATTTCGTTCAAGTTTGCTGCGTTCCAGGAGTGGCGCGTAAGAACAACTCAGACGTCCGCCACGCACTGGAACATTTACCAGCTTGCATTATATGATGCAGACGGCCAGAGCCTGATTATTGCTGGCCAAGGTCAAGCGATTACCTCAGGCAGTGTCTCGGATGACGGGAGCACTGCTGGCTACGAGGCTGAACAGGCCC
>Ga0209491_10004546_pt1 | contig 21291 bp, 34 predicted proteins | sample BON02_FD_187213 | JGI IMG/M metagenome (GOLD analysis project Ga0209491, IMG submission 187213) | Freshwater microbial communities from Lake Bonney liftoff mats and glacier meltwater in Antarctica - BON-02 (SPAdes) (version 2) | ecosystem: Environmental > Aquatic > Freshwater > Ice > Glacier... | reverse complement strand
GGAAGTGCGGTTGTTTAATTTTATTCCTAATTCTGCAAACTCGTTTAAATACATAATTTCATTTTGGTTCAGCTAAAATAAAAAATTATTTTCAATTTATAGTGTTAAATGCAAAAATATTTTAATTAAAATAACTCTATTTGTTTTTCGTTTTCTTTTTTAAATATGCCCATAGCCGTTTCTAAGATTGTTTTTCCAGCTTCGTAGTCCACTAGGTTTCTTGCTATTTTATTTAATGGCTGACTTCCTTTGTATTTATAGAAATCGTAATCGTGAAATTCACATAGCTTTTTTACTTCTTGAGTTACTGATGATATTCTTACTTCTCTATAAGAAATATTATTGGGTAAATTAAAGTTAGTCCAATATAAATGTCTACCTCTTTTTTTTGCCTCTATTAGTGGAGTGTAAAATGGTATTACATTTTCAACCACATACTTTCCTTTAAAGTAATGTTGTAAAAAAAGTATTTCTTCGTATAGCTTCATATCGGGAAATACAGCTTGTGTTGTTGTATCATAGTTACTGCTATTCCAATATCTTGCTCTTGAATGAGTAGGACAAGGAGGGCTTGACCATATAAAATCAAACTCTTTATAATGGTCTAATAAGTATTGATGTGCGTCTGCTATAACTACTTTGTCATTTGGAAATCTCTCCTGGTAAAGTCTTGCTAACTCTGGGTCTAATTCTACCGCAGTAACTTCTACGTTTGTAACTTCATCCCACTTGTATCTGTTTCCGCCTAAACAAGCGTATAAATTTAATATTTTCATAATTATTTTTTTATATAGTTAAATATTTCGCTTACATCTTCATTTGTAAATCCTAAGTTTTGGCGCAATATGAATTGGTTAATTGTTTCGCCATTTTGTAATACGCATAAAATCTCGGTTGATCCATCACCAGCCGTTATGATTTTCCATTCAGCCGCCTTTTTAATTTTAGCCATTGCAGAGGGTTTTTCAATTTCTTTTTTTATGGCCCTAAACTTTGCTAAAATACTATCTATTTTTCTTAAACCGTTCTTTGGTGTTTTTAGCGCTGGAAGTGAAAGAACATTAGATTGCCAAAAAGTATCTTTTCTGGCCCATTGGATTGCTAAATAAACTTCTCTTAAATCATAACCGTTTTTGTCAAAAAAAGAAAGTGTTTTTTTCCATGTTTCAATTTGTGATTTATTTTTGGGTAAAGTATTTTCGCCTTTAAATAATATTAAAATATGTGAATAGGCGCTTTCAATTAAATCTGAAAATTTAGCTTCCGAAAAATTTTTATTTTTTGTTTGGTCTTTCTTATTAATTGTATTATTAGTATTTGTATTTATATCTTGTGCATTTTCTAAATACCCCCCTTTAATATTCTTAATACCCCCTTTAGAAAACTTAATACCCCCCTTTAGTATATTAACTACCCTTTTTTTAACTTCTTTTCCTTCATATTCATATCTAATTTTAATAAATTTCTTTGTTTCTAAAGCCTTAATAATTTGGCTACATCTGCCGTTTGTTAAATTAAAAAAATCTGAAAAATAAGAATTTGAAGCGAAGCAGCCGGCGTTATTGTCTAATGAATTAATCTCAACTAAAAAAACCTTTTCGGTAATGCTCAGTTCTTTTATTAGCCAAATATCTTTTGAAATCCAAACACCTTTAAAATTCTTTTCCATAAAACAAAAAAACCTGCGGTTCCCCTAGTGTGGTAGGTTCCCCGAAGGTTTTAATTAAAGTCTTTAAATAATGGCGCACCCACACGATCGCCAAAAGACAAATATACAAATATTTTTTAATTTACAACAACGCTTTTAACCCTTTCGCAAAAGTTTTTTAACTCAGAATAATACCTTTGAATTTGCTTTAAGGTAATTTCCTTTTCGCCAAATCTAGTAAATAAAATCTCAACTAAAAATTCCTTTTCAATTCTAGTTATTGCGCCAATTAAAACAAAACCCTCTTCTAAATCTTGAAAAGGCAATTTAAGACTTCTTAACTTTTGCGTTTGCTCATTGTAGTACAAAAAAATATAACTCATAGGTTATTTTTAAAGTAATTATCAATTGTAAGTTTGCAATCGTCAAAAGTGTTATGCCATGTAGTGTACCAATTGCATTTTAGAAGGTGTTTAAGCCATTCTTTTTGATCAGGTGTAGGTTTGTTGTACCCAACCTTTAATTCTATCGCTAATCCGCTAAACTGTTTTGATGGGCTAAAAATTAAAACGTCAGGCGTACCCCTTTTCGTTCCCAAATATTTCATTTTAAACTGTTCAAACTTTGTTCTTCGGCCCTCGTTAGGCGTGTGTTGAATTAAAACGCCCGGATAGGCCATGTAAACATAATTAAATACCGCCCTTTGCAAATGATCTTCAGGCCCTAAAAACTTTAAATATGGATTTATTGACATAAATAATTTTTATATTTTAAAATAAATGCGTAAATCTTGCTACTTGGCCATGCTCTTTGCTATGAATAAAGCCTTCAACTGCTTTTGGGGCGTGTTGATAGCCGTTTCGGTGATGCCAACCATCCGTTCCACTTGGACTTCTTAGGCTTTCTATTGTGCAACCTATATCGTCTTTTACTATTTTATGGTGTACATGATGCGTATATATATAACGGTGCTTTACATTTGACCAATCTTTACACTCGACTGATGCTAATTTACTTAAATCTTGCCATTTAGCACCGTCACCATGCGTTGTTCCGATTAGATTTTCGCCATAGGTATAATATTTTCTATGCGAAATGCTTACGTCAAAGGTTATATTTTTGCACTCGCGGAACCAATTACTAATAGCATCAGCTAAGAAAAAACCATGAACATAATCATGGTTTGAAGGGTTGTACATAAAATGAACATTTGATATTTGCAAAAGTTTTTCTATTATTTCTATATAAAGCCTTTTTGCAATTAAAAAATTATCGTACCACATACCGCAGGTATCTACCGGCGTTCCGCTTGTTGTAGTTCTTTTAGGCGTGTCTATATGCAATATATCATTGCCGGCTACAAATACAATCTGCTCAATATTAAATCCATGAGCCTTTTGTATTATTCCATCAACACCTTGGCGCACCCTTTCAACGGCTATTTGATTATTATATTCTTCGCCAGTTTCAAAAGAAGATGCTAATTTTCCAATATGAATATCTGCCGGATCAATCAATAAAAGATGCGGTCTATTTAATGGTTTTCTAATTATATTTTTATATTTAAAAGTGTGTTTAGTCACTTCTTCAATATGATCTTTTAACATTTCTTCAAAAGTAATTGCCTCTAAACCTTCTTCGGGCCTAAAGGCAATAGACCAATGCTCCCCTTTATACCAGCCATGTTTTACACTATCTAATGGAATTCCTACATCGCTACATTCGGCGGCTAACGCAAAATGTTCAACGGCCCTTTCTTCTGAGTGAATCCATTTTAAAACCATACGCCTAGCGTTGTTGTGGTCTTTAGGATAGTTCATGTTTGATATAATAAATCTTGCAATTTCAGCGGCGTTTTTTTCGCCGCCATTATAAAGTTCAATTGCCTTAGCTTTAAAAGATAGGTTTTTTATCATTTATTTTTGTTTTTTCAAAACGATTGAAGATTTGCGATATGTTATTTCAGGCATCACCATTTCTTCGCCATCTTCATTAACTCCTGCAAATTTGTTGCCTTTTTGTATGGCTTCAAATGCGCTCTTATATCTGCCTTCAATTTCTTTTTTGCTTTGCTCTACGTTTTGCCATTCTGGAATATTCTTAAAAGTGAATATTTTACCTCCATTTCTAACTTCTATTAGATAGCCTTGGTATCCTTCTTTGTGGTCTGCGGCTTGCTCCGCTATCTTTTCAAAGAAATCGTCTTTATAACCTTTGCAAACTTCTAAGCTGAGTTCTAATTGCTTTCTTTGTTCTTCCAAAAAAATTAAAGCATCTAAGACGTTTATATTCCCTTCGTTTACGTCATTAATTGCGTTAAACATTTGATCTTGTAATTCTACGTGTAATTCGTTTAAATTATTCATAATTGTTTCAAAGTTAATTATTTATTTTACTATTAAATTTTAAATCTAAATTAAATTCTACCGGTATTCTATATTTAATATGATATTCTTTCATTAAAAAAACAATTCTTTCTAAATCAGTTTCGTTAATTAATATTAAAGAATCAATTGGCGCAACCTCTGGATCTTTAAAATCTAAAGCAGGAAACTTATTTTTTGAATAAGAAACTGTGCCAAAAGGCATATCATGTTTTTTAGCAATTTCATCTATTGTAAGCCCGGTAAAATGATAATCATAAGCTGCTGCTTTGTTAAATTTTTGGCTCATATTTTTAATTTTCTAAAGGCGGTATAAAGTCGGTCGCAAACAATCTTTTTATAATAGTCCAAAAACTAGGCTTATTTAGCTTTTTAATCATGTCTAAGCGACTTAGTACTTCAATTCGTATTGAATTACCATTGCCTTTCCCTTCGTATGCTACAACGTCTGTTAATAAGTGTTTAATGTTTTTCATTCTTTTAGCTTAAAAGTGTGAAGATACCAAACTTAGAAATATGGCCCTTAAAATTTGTTTTTTCAACCATTGTTGTGGTAATGTTTAGGCCCCTATCTCGGAGCCGATAAATAATACTTGAAAGTCTAGTTGCCCTATAAAGGTTAATCGCCTCCCAACTTGTAATGCTGCCTTTTTTTTGAAGATGTTGCAACACTAATTCGTGTTTGTTTTGATTTTCTAAACTTGCTTTTTGTGCGTCTTGTGTTTTAAATAAATCTAAAAAGAAACTCATAATATTTTGGTTTTAATTATTTATAAAGTAAAAATAAAAATAAATTTTAAATAAACAACATAAATTAAAAGAAATTTTTAAATAAAAAAAGACCCCCTTTAATTGGAGGCCCTTTTGTCTGTGGTTTTTATTTTTAAGTAAAGGTGCTTATATCGGTTAGTTGTAAACAATAAGCCTACTCGTGCCATTCTCCAAGTATAGGTGTCAGGGCTTTCATTTCGTCAAGCGTTACTGGCTTGCAGTTCATATCCGAAATAGTCAAATCGCAAGTAAGTAACTTATCGCCTTCATAGGTAAATTCTACTTCTAAAACGCCCTTAGCGTATCGGTTTGTATGATATTGGTCGTGTTCATACTTTTTTGTCAGTTCAAAACCAAGCCCCTTTAATTCATTTTCAGTCATTCTATTAATTTTTAGTTGTTAATTAGTAAAAAAAAGGGGCTTTTACACCCCTTTAAATTTAGAAAGGCAAATCGTCTATGTTGCTTTCGCTTTGAGGCTCTTGCACTTTTTGAGCGACTTCATTATTAGGTTTCCATGTATCTACAATAAGGCTTACGCCTCCGCTTTTTGTGCGCCATATTCCAAATTTTAATTGATTGGCTCCGTTGTATTGGGTGTAATGATTTTTTGCATCTGGCGAATCTAAAAACGCTTTTAATTCGTCGATAGAAACCACCCCGCTTGAAATTAATGTTTCCGGCTGCTTTTCGTTTCTTGGAAATGTTCTAATTCCCTTTAAAAAAATAGTACTTTTTTCTTCTGCCATAATTATTTTAATTTAATTTGATTATCGTTTATTTTTTGTAAGACTTCGCATATAGCCTCAGATGAACCGGTTATTGTTATTGAGGCTTGCGTAACGCTTTCGTAAATAACTTCTAAGTGGTCTATTGTTGTAGTTTGGCTCATAATGAAAACTCAGCATTTAATTGCTCTTTGTATTCTTTTTTCATTCTAAATGATTTAATGACGTTTGCCGCTTGTTTGGCGTTACCTTTTAAAGCCGCCGTCAATTCATTTTCTTTAAGCCAAGGCCGGGTATCTTCTTCGTATTTTTTTTCAGGCTTTTTTATAGCCTTTATTTCACTTGGATCGGAACCCTCTGGTAAATCTTCACTGGCATATATGTAGTGGCCCAGACCAAACATTGCAAAGTTTTTTACTAAGCATCGCATTATGGTTTTATTGACATCAAACATTGAAGCCGCTTCAACTTCTTTTTGAACGTCAGGCGCACCATTCCAACCTTTAACCATATAACTATAAGGCAAAGCCTTCATGGCTTTATTAGCGCCATTCATAACGGGCAGCCACATCTCTAAAGTTTCACCTTCAATAGTTACTGAAGTGCTGCATAAATATCCTAAAATTGAATCTTCAATATATGGTTTGTTTGTTAATGGGTCTTTGTACACTTTGTAAGAGGCGTTTGGATATGCTTTTTTAACCTCGGACCAAGCCCAAGCCCATGACAAATAATTTAAGCCCTGCTTTTGCTCTACCTTGTCGTTTAAATTGATGGCAGATAGCGTTTCAAATACTGATTTTGTTTCATTCATAATATTTTGGTTTAAATTGTTTCTATTTCACTCTTGGCCCATTTTTTAAATGCCTCAAATTTTTGCTGTATTAAAATGCTTTTTTCATTCTTAATATTTGTATCTGGAAGGCTAAAACAAACAACCCAATCTAAAAGTTGTTTTTTTAAAGGCGCTTTTGCTTTTTTTTCAGCTTCTTTTTTTGCCTTTAACTCAGCTTCTTTTTTTTCATTTTCTATTTGAATTTCAAGGGCCTTTTTTTTGTCAAGTTCTGCCTGTAATTTTAAAGCCTCGGCTCTTTGCGCTTCTAGGATTGCCTTTTGAGCCTCCCTTTCTTTTTGAATCTCTTTGTCTTTAGCTGCTGCCTCTGCTCTTAACTTTTCATTTTCTAATCTCTGAGCCTCTCTGGCGGCTTGTTCTGCTTTCTCCTTTGCGATTTGCCTCTCTATGGCCTCTCTTTTTTCTTGCTCTCTTAAATTAAAGGCGTTCTTTTTGGCAGACAAATAAGCCTCCCAAACGTCTTGATCCATTAACGAAAAATTTATTTCGCTAGAGTTTTCTAAAAATTCATTTATAATTAAAATTCTTGAATCTTGAATTTCTTGAAGTCTTTTAATTTCTAATTTTTTAGCGTAATTTTCAATTTCATCTAACCTATTTTCCATTGAAAGATTAACTTCTGTTTCCTTGTTTTTGATAGCGTCACAAAATTGGCCGCCTCTTAAGAAAACCTCCTTGCTATTTTTGTGCCAAACTAGAATGCCCTTAGTTCTATTGTCTTTAATTTTTAGTCTTAAATCCCTTGCTTCTTTAACTGTTTTTGGTTCAATTGGATTTTTTTTAATAAGAGAATTGTACTCAAATTCAAAAACATTTCTTTCATTTAAAATTTGAGGCAAATTGCCCATTAGTTCAGTTTCTTTTTTTGGCTCTATTCCAAATTGTTTCGCCGTAACTAGTGTTTCATTCATAATATTTTGGTTTAAATTGTTAAACAGTAATTTCTAATCCTAATTCCCTAAGTTTTTCAACATCTAAAATTGTTAATCGCTTAGGATCGTCTAATTTGCTTTTTAAAGTAGGCATAGTAACGCCTAAATGTTTGCAAATATCCATTTTTAATAATTTCTTGAATTTAATCTGATCTTTCAAAGTCATGTTATATATATTTTATACAAAAATAAAAAATTATTTTTAATATAAGCTATATTTTTAAAGTATTTTTTAAAAAAAAAGATGGGCAGCAACTTAAAAAGCTACCACCCATCAGGCAAACAAAAAAGGAATCTTAATTAATTATACACTAAGGGCAACATTCGGTGTAACTAAATATTGAAGTGAAATTTTCTCCAGAAGGAAACGGGCCAAAAGTTATATCTGTAACATCGCATGGATTTTCAAGAGAATTACCAACTAATTGATAATTTCTCACGCCAATTGATCCAAAATTTCCTTCGCCGTTATTTTGAGCGTTCCTCAACTCAATAGTGTTATTTCCATATAATACAATTGAAGGGTCAAACCTATATGTTTGCATTGAACTTATTGGGCAAACAAAATCTGGTTGAGTTATTGCATAATTTGCGTTTGTACTTCCTATAAAAACCGATCCAACTTGCGAATCAGAGTTTAAATTTAAAAATCCAATATAAGTTCCGTTTAAATAAACATCAAAATTATCGTCTTTTTCTGAATTTGAGTTGCAAACTTGAAAAACCATGACCCGATCAGGGCAACCCGGCGCTGCTGCATTACAACTTGTACACGTATTGTATCTAATCCATGAAGATATATTTGTGTCCATGCCGCTTGTTGTTGTTTCGGTTCCAACTTCGTAACAAGTGTTGCCGTTTTTTAATGAAGAACCGTTTGCCAATATTTCAGGCGAATCATTCCTTCCAACAAAACTAACGCCTGGGTCGCTACATAAGAAAATGTTATAAAACCTTTCGGTTGTAGGGCAAGATTGAAAACCAGTATCGGTTACCGTTCCAACGCTTGTACCGGTTATTGTTGTTCCGGTTACTATGTAAAAAACAGACCCAACAGAAACCCTGTCTCCATTTATAAGAGCAATCGACGAAGTTTGTTGGGCCGTTCTAAAGCCACTTACTGAATCGCTGCATCTTGTTAAAGAATAATAAGAAGGACAACCCGTCTGGCCGCTATCGGTTACGGTTCCGGCATTGGTTCCGCTTGTTGTGGTTCCGGTTACGGTGTAAAAAACAGAAGATACAGAAACCCTATCGTTATTAGATAAAGCAATTGCGCTTGTTTGTTGGTTACTTCTAAATCCAGTACCACTATCGCTGCATCTTGTCAATGAATAATAAACCGGATCTGGAACCGGGCAACCCGTTTGGCCGGTTGTTGTAACATTTCCGACATTTGTTCCCGTTGTCGTGGTTCCATTTACAGTATAAAAGATTGACCCAACCGCAACTCTATCATTGTTTGATAGCGTTATTTGTGTTGTTTCTTGTTGAGTTCTATTATTAGTTGAACCATCGGCGCAACTTGTTAAAGAATAATAAACCGGCTCTGGTATTGGACAACCCGTCTGGCCGGTATCGGTTACCGATCCAACACTACTTCCCGTTGTTGATGTTCCGGTTACTATATAGCTTTGAGCGCCAACAGTTACCCTATCATTTGTATTAAGGCTTATTTGAGCAGTTGTTTGTTCGCTTCGCCAACCTCCCGTAGAATCACTACATCTTTCTAAAGTGTAATAAAAAGGCGTAGGAGCAGAAGGGCAACCAGTTTGTCCGGTATTGGTTACCAATCCAACACTTGTTCCGCTTGTTGTGGTTCCAGAAACCCTATAATCATCGCCAACACCATTTTGCACCCTATCGTTATTAGAAAGTGCGATTGCGCTTGTTTGTTGCTCTGTTCGCCAACCTGTGCTTCCATCTGAGCATCTAATCAATGAGTAATAATTTGGCGTTACGGGGCCGCCGCAACCGGTTTGACCGGTTGTTGTAACATTTCCAACGCTTGTACCCGTTGTTGTTATTCCAGTAACTATATAAATAACAGATCCAACGGCAACTCTATCATTATTGGATAGTGATATTTGATTATTTTGTTGGGCGGTTCGCCAACCGGTGCTTCCATCTGAACATTTCTGTAAAGCATAAAATTCATTTGCCGGTGCGCTGCATTCGGTTACGCTTTGAACCTCGCCAACGCCGCCACTAATAGTAAAGTAAAAAGCGTTTACCATCAAATAGCTTCCATTTGATAAAGGACTTGTTGTATTTGCCGTTGTATAAACAACATCGCCAATTGTCGGATATGTTCCCTCACCATCATGATATGCTGTAATGTCAGGCACTTGCTCACATGGATTTGGAAACGCATTGTTAGACCTTTGAAAAGATGTCAATTCTACCGGAACCGGGCAGCCAAATAAACCGGTATCGGTTATTGTTCCAACCGTTGAACCGGTTACGCCTTGTCCTATAATGGTATAATTTACCAAACTTGAATCTTGAACCCTTCTGTTATTCCCAAGCGTTATCTCGTTGGTGTATTGCGCCGATCTATAACCGGTACTGCTATCGCTGCATTTTTGTAATAAATAAAAATTAAGGCTTACGGTACAAGTATCATCAACATCTATTAAATTAGCATTTGGGGGTACGCTTGGTCTTGTTGTGGCGCAAAAGTCGTTGCCGGCGCTATCAGCTTGTAATGTAACCGTTTGAAAAGCCCCGTCACAATCGTAATAAGAATAAGTGATTGAATTGTTTTGATCGTCATTTTGAACCCGATACGTTTTGCAATTAGTAATAAAAGGATTTGAGTAGCTTATTTGATTTGCTTTGAAATCAATAACCGCATCTGTTGTTTGGTCTCCTAAATGCGCCGAAAAATCATAAACATTAGATTTTACATTAAATTTTAAGGTGTCTATTACCAACGCCAAAGTTTCAACTAAATTTACAAATTCAATTTTTAACCTATTATGTAAAAAAATAGGTATTTCGTTGTTTAATTTTTTAATGCTTCCATCGTAGCGTTGTATTTTAACCCTATTGTCGTTTATGCGTTGTTGTGCGGATAAATCTTCTATAAAGCGATAGTTTATATCACTAGACCTTTTAAACATCGGTAAAACGCCTTTAAATCCATCACCTACCGGGGCCATGTAGCCCTTTAAGAATTGATTAAATGTACTGCCTTGGTATATATCTTTGTATTCTAATTTATTGGTGAGTTTTTTAGTAGTGGTTTGAGTTGTTACCGTTTCTAAATCTTCGCCACTAAATATAAATTTTTCCGGGTCTGCGGTTGCAGTTTTAACATACAATAGATTTTTCCAATTAATTATGGAACCACCTAAATACATAGCTACATGAAAAGGCGAAGTTGTGGCGGGTTGCCCAAAATTTACAATAAAATTATGCGGTAAATATCCGCTTGTAACATCTGTAATATTATAGGCAATTTCTTTTTTGTAAGTAAGCCATTCACCCCTTCCGGCGTAATTAAATTGATTTGTAAATTCGCTGCTTTGCCATTCGTTTGTTTGGTCATTAAAATAAAAATCTTCAAAATCGCTAGTTGGCTCACCTTCCGAATAACGCCTAAATGTTGCTAGCAATTGATAGGGAACAGAATAAGATGCAATTGTTAATGGGTAGCCTCCGTTTTCCATTTGAAGAACAAAAGAAAAATCAAAAACAGAATCCGAATAAGGTTTTGCACCGGCATAAAATTCATTTTTTAAAACACGCACAAAATCCGAATCCGTACCTATTATTTTAATTGATTGGCCCCGTATTCCGTTAGTAGAAAGTTCAACGTTATTAGGGTCAATAAATGACCAATTTTCGAATCCATCTTCAAAGTTTCCGTTTGGGATAAAATTAATTTGCTCAGATAATAATACTTTACTTTTTACCTCAATTACGCCACCGCTTGTTTCTTTAATTAATGTTTCGCTTACGGGCAACCCTTCCGTTGGAATACTTATAAATGTATTTTTAATTATATTTTCAACGTAAACGCCATCGCTATTGTACCTTCTATAATCAATATTTTCTAAAGAAGTTATGTCAGCATTATTGATAATGTAAAAATCTAAATCAGTTTGAAATATTCGGCAGTTAAAGCCGCTTAAAATTGAAAATAAAACCTCCGAACAGTTGTATTTGTACGTGTTTTCATCTGTATAAGTACTTGTATTAATTGTTAAATCTTCAAATACATTCGTAACCGCAGCCGCGTTTTCTTCTTTTAAATCTGTTTTAACATAAATATCGTAATCTAAGCCTGTTTCTAGTAGTACTTTATGCAAACACTCCCAAAGCGTTACTTCGTTGTTAGGTGTTAATGGAAAATCCACTCCTTTGAGCAATCCTAAGCCATCAACTGCTTTAAAACTTACATTAAAGGGCGTTGAAGTTATGCTTTGTTCGTATGTATCTTGTATTAAATATCCCTGCCAAAAGGCCCTATAATTATCGGATGTAATCCCCTGCTGCCAACCCACTGAGTAATCATTCCAATTTTCTGCAATTGTGTTCCAAACCTCGCTTTCATCGCCCCAATAGTCGTTTGATAATTCCCAATTTTCTGTTTTATCTTCCCAAAAAGGCACTCTAGTTTCAGCATAATAAACTTTAACCAAAAATTCTCTTTCGTCAAAATCGTAAAATTCCTCATAAATAACAAAATCCGTTTGGATTAAATTCACTTCGCAATTTGAAGCAATTAACGGATCGTAAAAATCATTATTTTGCTCCCATGATAAAACAACGGGGCTTCCGGTTCCAATTAAAGGAAATACCGTATCTGAATAATCTTTTTTTAATATTTCTAAACGCCTTTTATTGCCTTGTGCATCTGAAAAATCTAAACGATATTTTACGCCGTATGCCATAATTTACTTTATTCTGGACCTTGTTTTTTCTGCTTTTTGTAAAAGAACAACTAAATCTTGGCCGTTAATCCTAAATTCACCCGTTACGTTTACATTGCTATTGCCTCCATTGTTGCCTATAATATTTTTTAATTTATCTAAAGGCGCTATTACTTCAGGATTTGATCTTGCACCGGGATATTCACCAACAAGACCCATTGTAGGCCCCGAAACAATACCGCCATCGGCAAAGGCTGAAAACCCTCCACTTTGAACCCTTGTTGCCAATCCAGTTAATACGGTTCCTAAAGCTATCGCAGCTATTCCGGCAACCGTACCTACAATCGGTAACGCAAAAGTTGTTGCTAAATTAGAAGCTGCCAAAGCCGCCTTACCCATTTGTTTCAATAAACCTCCTAAAACGCCTAAAATTGCACCGGCCAAAGCGCCCATCATGCTTTTTCCTTCTACGATTGCAGTAGCTAATGCCATTCCCATGGTTTCCGCTATTTGCCCGAAATTTATTTCAAAAGCAACTTTTAAATTTTCGGTTCCTTTTTTTATGGTTTCAAAATACGATAGCGCTTGCGTTGTGCTTTCTTTAAGAGCGCTGGTGTCTATTCTTAAACCGAATTTATTGACATCAAAAAGACCCTTAAACAATTCATCGCGCTTTTTTTGCGCTTCTTCGCCGTTTATTACTTCTACGTTTTCAATTTGTAGTCTTGGCGTTATAACCGTTGCCGCTGATTTGCTTTTTTCAGGTGCATTTGGCATTAAAATAGTTTTGTAATCTAAGCCGTTGCCGCCTTTTTGACCAATAGCAGAGGCCGCTGCATTTGCGGTTGCCGCTGCATCTACAATCTTTTTGCTTTCTGCAATAGCCAACCTTCCGGCAATAGATAAAGGAGCCGCAATACCGCTTAATGAAGTCTTTATTTGCTCCCATGTACTTAGGCTTGGCGCAATTTTATTTGCTGCAACTAAAAATGCAACACCTAAAGCCGTAACCGCTGCCGCTGCCGCAATAAATGGATTTTTTAACAAAGCGGTATTAACAGAAACAATTGCAACTCTTAAACCCGCCAAACCTTTAGCCATTAAACCAACAACAATAAGCAGAGGCCCAATGGCCGCAACAATTCCGGCAATAACAACTATTGTTTTTTTTGCTTCTGGACTTAGATTTTTGAAACCTTTTAAAATGCTGTTTAATTTAGTGACAACTTTAGTAAATAAAGGTAAAATGACTTCGCCAAATAACGCGCCTAATTCCTTTATGCTTTCTTGAAAAACTCGCATTTGGTTTGCGGCCCCATCTGAAGTTCTTGCAAAATCTCCTATCGCATTTTCAGATTTAGCCATTACAAAAGCATAACGCAATTGAACCTTCTCGGCTTGCGTGAAAGATTTTATATTTTTTAAATTACCTTGTTCAAGTGCAAATTGTGCTAAATTTGCTTCTGTCATTACAATACCAAGGCGCTTTAAACTTTCGGTTTCGCCAGTGAAAACGCCATTAAGCGCGGTTGTAACTTCTTCTATGTTCATGTTCTTAAAAGAAGCTAAATCACCGGCTAATCCAACTAAAGAAGTAGATAATTGAGCCGCCTCGGAAGTGCTAGCCCCCATTGAGGTAGCCATATCGCCAAACAACGCCGCCATGTCTAGGGCCGTACCTTCAGCAATACCAAAACTTTCTAAAGTTGTTTTAGCAAAATCCCGAACCTCATTAGAAGAACCTTTAAAAGCTACATCAACTTTATTAAGGCTTTCTTGAAAATCGGAAGCCATTTTAATTGCAGCGCCCCCGGCTAATATAATTGGAGCCGTTACAAAAAGGCTCATTGATTTGCCTATTTTAGTAGCTGAATCGCCAAAAGATTTTAATTTCTTTTCAGCGGCGTTTAATGAAGCGCTTAATTTAGTAGCGTCGCCGGTTAATATTACCTTTAATTCATTTGATGCCATATCTAAAAATATATTTTACAAAAATAACCAAAAAAACACAATTTAAAAAAGCAGACTATTTACTTTAGCCTCAAAGGCTTCTTTCTGCTCCTTTGTGCTTTGCGGTTCTTTGTTTGTTTTGCTCATTAAATCTTGCGGCAAAGAAAACAATTGATCGGGCCGCTTGGCATCACCTTTTTTAGTTATGTTGGTGTTGTGAATCCATGAAGCCAAATAGCGCGTCATTTCCCAATTCAAATTTGTTTTTATGATAAAACTTTCGCCCAACAAAGCGTTTTCTTTCCATGTTTGGCCCCAAAACTTATTGGGTTCTATGCCAGCTTGTCCAATATAGAAATCCAATAAGGTGTTCCAATCAATTGGGCCTATGCTTTTTTTGGTTTTACCGCCCCTTTTGGATCCGCGCCCCTAAGACCGCCGTTTAAATCATTGCCTAAAATACGGCTTTGAGCAAGCGCGTTTGTAATATTTGTAAAATCTTCGGTTGTTAATTCATCACACCACGCCCCCACTTTATAGACATTGTAATCTATTAAATTTCCTTCTTCTTGGTCATAAGCTAATATTCCGGCGTACACTAAGGCTCTTAATGTATTGAAATTCATTTCAGCGCTAAATACTTTATCAATTTGGCCTATTGAAATGCCTAATTCATCTGTAAAAGCCGCCCAAAAATTCATTGAAAAGTGCATTGTTCTTTGTTTCCCGCCTAATTTAATAGCGAAAAACCCCCTTTGTTTGTTTACCATTTTCCTTTTTTTAAAATTTAACCAAAAAAAAGGCAGCCTTTATGACCGCCTTTTATGTTATTAATTATAGTCATTTATACATTTGCAGATTTTACTATCGCACCCGTAAGAGTGATTGAACCAGAATAAGAAACGGTACTTTCCATTTCTGCGCTTTGTTCTACTGAAGAAATATAACCTTCAGCGGTATAAATAGCGTCACCAGTTACCGAAGTTCCAAAAACACACGTTACAACGGTTCTGTTTAAAATGTAGTCAATTAATTCAATTGCGCTTGCTGCATCTGAATAATCAACGAGACCTTCAAAAGAAATCTCGCCGCTTCTAAGTCCTGAAATAACTTCAGAAAATCCATTGCTATCTTTTGTGGTTGCATCTGGTAAATCGTGCGAAATTGTAAGAGAACATGAAGTTGTATGTCCTATTGTGTCACCTTCTACTTTTAAAAGTAAGTTGGTTCCATTAAATACTCCGGTAGTAGCCATATTTTTAATTTAAAGATTTATTTTTTGTAAAGATAATATATTTTTTTCTTATTAATTAAAGCCTAGTGTTATAACATTTATAAAAGCGATTTTAAGGTCGGAAGTAGTCATATTTTTAATTTATTTCAATCCAGTTTAATTCTTCTTCATTCCAAGAGTACATTTTTCCATCACTTGGGTATTCAATAGGAGATTCCCATCTACAAGTTTCTTCATTTAATAACCAACTATTAAAAGGTTTAGGAGATATAAAAGCATCTCTTTCTGAATCGTATCTACTGCCTATTCCAGCATAGTTTTTTCTTGTCGTACCGTTGTAAGATGTTTGCACCCATTTAGCATTTCCAAAGGTTGCATTTAAAAACTGCTTACCTTTTAACTCGCTTTCTGTTCCATCTGCTTTTAATAAAACAACATTATTTACAACAAGTACCTGCTCTACTATATTTTCGTTATTTAATTTTGCAAAGTGTGCCATAATTAAGCTGTATAAGTTCCTGAACCTGTATAAGTTAGTACTGTGTGTGTTCCGTCTGTTGTAACCGTTGGGCTTCCTGTTGTTGTTCCGCTATATTTTGATGTTGGCATTCTTAGTATTACTACTCCAGAGCCTCCAGTCCCTCCATAAACCCCTGGAGGGGACTGATAAGCACCGCCACCCCCGCCACCGCCCGTATTTGACGTTCCGTTTGTTCCTGAACCCCCATAACCACTGCCAGTACTCCCAGATACATTTGCGCCACCACCACCACCACTTGACGCAGTACCACCCAACCCCGTTCCATCTTCTCCAGAACCACCACCGCCGCCGCTTCTGCCAATAGATGTTCCGTTTATACTTGAAAATAATCCAATTCCACCAGCCCCACCATCAGCACTACCTCCGTTTGACCCTACCCCACCAGCGCCACCGCCACCAGCGCCGCCTAAACCAGAACCACTTGTTCCTCCGCTATTTCCTTGTCCAGAAGTTCCGCTACCGCCAGCCCCAGAAGCTCTACCTCCACCTCCACCACTACCTCCATTTTCTCCCACTCCTAGAGTACCAGCTCCGCCTCCCGTAGAAGTAATAGAGGAAAAAACAGTGTTATTTCCATTTGTTCCTTTATAATCTGGAACATCGCTATTTCCACCAACACCCCCTCCGCCTATTGTAACACTGTAAGAAGTTAAACCGCTAAGAGTTAAAGAATCTGTTAAATAACCACCAGCGCCGCCTCCTCCAGCGCCCGATCTCGAAGCACCGCCAGCACCCCCAGCAATTACTAAGTATTCAACAGAATAATCTGTTGAAATGGGAAATATTAAATCAGCCCCAAAGTAAACCGCAGATAATTCTGTAACCCCTTTATAGACTTTTGATAGTTCCGTTGTATTTTGATAAATAGCCATATTAAGAAATAAAATAAATAGTATTAGCACTTGGAGTTAAAGCGTCGTATTGTGCCTGTGTTCCCGACCAATATTTTAACTCACTAGCTAGTCCGTTTTGGTCTATAGTTCCACTTACTTCTAAATCAACCCACTCTGTTAAGGTTCCATCTGATGCTAAGACCTGCCCGGCGGTTCCTAAGTTTCCTGCACTATCTTTTATGCCGCCTAATGCGTTAAAATCGCCCTCTATTGTTATGTTTCCGTTCGTGTCAAAAGCAACCCCCGAAGAATTGCCTAAACCGTCGGTTAATAATTTTGGCGTTGATGTTAAAGCGCTATCGTCTATTGTTTTAAGTAAGCCGTCGTAAGTACTTGAAATTGTTTTGCCGGTTAATGAAGCCATATTTTAAAATTTATGTTACAAAGATAAGAAACTAAAGACTATTTTTTTATTAGAACAAAATTAAGCAAAATAGAAAATGCCGCTGTAACAATTAGCCAAAGAGGCGTTTTATATCTTACAATCTCAATAGCTTCTTTTTCGGTGCTTTTTACTATTGTGCTTTTGTATTTCTTTTCAATACTTTGCACTATGCTATCTAAGTTAATTTTAGCCGTTATGGTGTTGTTTTTACCCTCTATTGTTATATTGCCTTGCGCGGTCACTAATCGCTGCTTAAAAGGTTTTAAAATGCCTAATGTTTCGCATGGGCTTTTTATTAAAAAACTATCTTTTACCGCCTTATAAATATAGCGGTCTTTTGTTATAATAATTGTGTCATTTTTTACAATTTCTTTTGTTTGTTTTGTGGTTTTTTTTGCCGCGCAGCTTAGAAATAAAAGTAAAAATATTAAACTAAAGTATTTCATTTTTTTTAGATTTGCTTTTTATCTCTAAATCAAAGCCTTTAGGGGCCAATTTAAGCAACTTCTTAATGGTTTTAACGCTATTAGTTACGTCTTTGTATCCGTCGCCATTAATATCAGTCAATTTTTCGCCTAATAATATACACCCCTTTATCTCAAAATTATAATTTCCGGGGTGAATCAATATAAAAGTTCTATTTTCCACGTCTAAAACATGGTAATGGTTTCCGTATTGAGCGCTTTGCCTATTAACAACCTTGTATTCTCCTTCTGGAATACAACTTTTTTGACTTTTATTTTTTAGCCATGGCAGCTCTAAATTCTTACAACTAAAAACTTTTTTGTCATTATTATCAAACAATTCAAACGATCCGTGAACTTGCAAATCTTGGAAATTTTCTCTAGTAAGTATAGCTTTCATTTTCTAAAATTTTTTATCTTTATTGTTTTTTAAATTAATTTATATGCTTTTATTTCTTATATATACATAATTGTACTAAATAGCTAAAATTTTTTATCTTTATTGTTTTTTATTAATGACCTCAAACCATCAATTATCGTGTCTGGCGCAAACAAAAAACCAATTCCTACGATTAAAAGTATTGCAAATTGAAACACCTTACTGTCTTCTACGATAAAAATATAAGCAATTCCGGCCCCTATAATTAAGAGGCCCAATAGCGTGGTTTTCCAACTTGCAACTAAGTTTTTCATTTCTTATTTTTATACATTAAATACCATTTATGGGTTGTGTAGCCAATAGCAACTGCCGTTAGTACTATCTTTAGCAATAAATCTATTTGCATGAAATTAAAACCCAATGCTATTAAATTAATAAAAGCAATTTTTAAGTCAGTTGTAGTCATTTTTATAAAATTAAATAGGCTGAACCTTGTTTGAAAGTTCTAATATTGCCCTAAAATATGTATGGTCTTTTAAATCTTCTTCTAAATAATTAATCCCCTCATTTTCGCTAGTGTACACTTTAAAACCGTCGGCGGTTAAATCAAAATACCCTGCGGATCGTGTTCTAACTAAAGCCAAAATAGCGCTCATAGCTAAATTACAATCTAATTCGCCGCCATTGCTTCCTACAAACTTAGTAACCACCTCTATGCGCGTTAAAACTTGCATCGTTAAGCTAGTTTGGTTTTGATCTGTTTCGTTATTAGAAACGCTGTAAACTACAATATAAGGCGTAACCGCATTGCTAGGAACCCTATTGTAAATTTGCAAAGAAGAACCATTCAAAACAATCTGCCCGGTTAATTTTGCGATAATCGCTTTTCTCACAAAATGAATACATTCTAACATTAACTTAAAAGTTTTTTAATTTTGTTTTCTATTTTTTCTAGTCCTTTTGACAATCCTATTCTTGCGCTACTAAATAAAAACGGCCTTGGCGGTAGGTTTACTGATCTTAAATCTTTGCCCCTAAACCTTTCCGCATAAGATGTTGGTATTCCCAACTCTATTAAATCGCTAAAATTTCTTTTGCCTCCGGTTCCAAACTCAACATAAGGCGCATAAGGAGCCTTTGCAACAACCGCTAATGTTTTGCCTTTGGCTTCTACTGTAATGTTTTGTTTTAAATTTCCGGTATCTACCACGACGCTTTGTTTAGCTATTCTTGCAACATCAAAAGCAATAGAAGCCACCTCTTTAGACAATTCCTTTTCACTAAGTATTTTTAACTTAGTAATCTTAGAATTTAGTCGTGCTAAATCTGCGCTAACTATCTTGGCCCCTATCATTAATCTATTTTTGTAGCTATTAATTGAGTATAAAAACCCAAATCGGTTTCAAATTTATCATTTATACGGTAATTTTTAGTGCCTCCCTCCTTAACAAATGTATCGCCAAGATTAATATTATCGGCGGTCAATTTACGCATTGTTATTATAACCTCGGTGCTAAGTGTTCTTTTTCCGTTTGTCTGGCTTATTTCGCCGCTTATTGTAACAAAATTACACCAATAACTGTTTGTTGCCGCTATCGTGTTGCTAAAGCCACCATAACCATCTGAAACGCTTGTGTAAGTGCTTACGGTAATCCGTATATCTAATTTCCCTGATTGCATTAAATAAACATCATTTTATAAGAAGTTAATAAATTTTTAACGTCTGTTTTAACCGCCGAAACAATTGTGCCGGTTACATAGTCGGCCCTATTGTCGTAAAGAGTGCTTACAAGCTGTAATAAGGCTTGTTTAATAAAGCCGTCATTAATACCAGTTGTTACATAAGTGGCTTTTACTTCTAAAGCAGGGCCGCCGTCTAATTGAATGCTTAAATCGTCCAAACCTAATTCTTGAAAAGTAACCGCAACCCCTTCAGCGGTAACACTTGAAACGCTTGTTACCGGGGCAAAAGGCAAATCAAATAAACCAGAAGATTTTGGCAAATAATAAGTTCTATTTTTTGAAACAATATCGCGCGAAATATAGTTTTCGCAAAAGATACGAGCCTGAATAATCATGTCGGTAATTAAATTATCATCGGCAGACGTATCTATTCTAACATAGTTCTTCACGTCGGATAAACTTATTATTTCGGTTCCTATTGTGGAATTGATTTTAATCTGGCGCATTTATTTTTTTTTAGTGCTTCTGTTTTTAGGCGCTTTATGTTCTTTTGTTTCAAAAGACGCCTTTTCCTGCTTTATTATTTGCTTTTCTTCTGGCTTTTCAGCCACTCCAACGGCTAAATAATGCTTTGCAATATCCGGATTTACCTCCACTATTGTGCCTCGGATATGGGTTTCCCTTCCATCTACAACACTTTTCAACATTAATACTTTCATGACAATTTGTTTTAGTTATTTGTGTAAAGATAAAAAAAAAGGTGCTACTAATTAAAGCAACACCTTTTTAAACCAAAACCATTATGAAATTTAAACTTAGTAAAGATATAAAAAAAAATACACCCTCAACACAAAGGTGTATTTTTCCATTTCAAACACTAACTAAACTATTTCTTTTTATAGTCGCTATAAACATTTAACCCCGATACGCCAACCATCAATAACATGACAACAAAAGCGTATGTATTCCAGTTGACAAAAGTATTTACTACCCATACTGACAGCACCATTAAAAACAATATAATATTTCCAATTTTTTGTGTTTTCATAAATTTTATTTTTTATAAGTTACATAAATATAACAAAAAGTAAGCAATAAAATTGCAAATCCAATTCCGTAAATCATTTCAAAAGTTTCTTTTTCCATTAAAAAAAATCATTTAGTTTTATTAATCCGTATCGCTCAATTTCATCAATTGCGCTTTGCTCTAATATACTCATAATTGCAACATCTCCGGCGTAAATTTCCATCACTTCAAAGGTGCTAGGCTCTGGCGCTTCTTCATAGCTTCCAAGTGTTCCTTTTATATATTCGCCTTCGGCTATTAAATTTACACCGCCATATTCAATCTTAATTCTTCTAATGTTTGACATCTTTATAATTTACTTCAATGTTATTATCTTAATTATTAATCTTAGTTATTATCTTAATTTTAAATCTAACTCATTAATGGTTTAGCTTGTTCTATTAAATCCCTAAAGTTTTCAAGGAATAACTCAGCCGTTTCTTTATCTTGGAAGGAAAGAAATCCATTTGAATTACACATACGATTAACATTAGCGATTT
>Ga0209491_10004543_pt1 | contig 21303 bp, 22 predicted proteins | sample BON02_FD_187213 | JGI IMG/M metagenome (GOLD analysis project Ga0209491, IMG submission 187213) | Freshwater microbial communities from Lake Bonney liftoff mats and glacier meltwater in Antarctica - BON-02 (SPAdes) (version 2) | ecosystem: Environmental > Aquatic > Freshwater > Ice > Glacier... | reverse complement strand
CCTATTACTGGTTCGGAGGATTTTAGCTTTTTCCAACGAGAAAAGCCTGGAATTTTCATAATGCTTGGCGGGATGGAAAATGGAGGAAATCCTTTAACTACACCTTCGCACCATACCCCGGATTTCTATATCGAAGAAAGTGGATTTAAGCTTGGGGTTCGAGCTTTGAGCTATTTTGTGGTGGATTATATGGGGATGAAAAAGTAATCAGGATACAGTGGGCAGATTGCCAAAACCTTTGAGGTTTACCGATGGTAATCCGGACAAACCTCAAATGTTTATTGAGTTGCAGTTTCGAGTTTGTGAGGGGCTTACACCAGACCAATTTGAAGTAATAAACTTATTAATACACTAAACCTTTAAAACGGTTAACTCTATTTAGAACACTACAATAGTTTGTATACTGTACGCAAATCTGCAGTTGATAATCTTTCCATTCAGATCGGTTTAGGGTTTTCTAATCGTACTTACACTACGCGACTTGTTTTTAGTAATCCAGATGAGCCCTTGAAGGAAATATTCGCTAAGAATCATCACCGTGATATCGAATTCCCCATTTTAGGTGCTTACACACTGGATTTTAACAATTATCAAATAATATTTAAAGTAGGTTTAATTCCAGGATTTAACATACTGTATAAAAGTGACTTGAGATTTACAAATATTTTGAACGCTGATGGAGTTTCGGAAACTTACAATGAAATAAGAACTATAAGACCCCATACCTTTAGGAGATTGAATATTTTCACAGGGATAACTCTAATGAAAAAATTTCAGAATATAAACTTAGGTTTGTAACCCAACCTTCAATATAATTTTCTGCCGGCAATTCAGAAAAATAGCTTAGGGCCCCTATTTTGAACTTACGGACTGAATCTAACCTTCACTAAACAATGAACTAAAATCGACCTATTAATTTGGTCGATTTTCTTTACTATTCTGTTAGATCACAGAATTTTCAAATTCCTAAATCATTTGAGAAACCGAATAAGTACCTTTGAGGTTATAAAGGTAACCTTACGTTCTAATGTATAAAACTATACTTAAGCCACTCTTTTTTCTCAAAAAACCAGAAGACGCACATCATTTCACATTTGATCTGACCAAGTTTGGTTTTAATCTTCCTGTGATCAAGTCAATTGTAAAGTCTGTCTTTCAGCTTGACGATCCAAAATTGGAGCGGGAAGTGTTCGGTTTGAAGTTCAAAAATCCCGTTGGTCTTGCTGCTGGATTTGATAAAGATGCCAAACTAATCGATGAAATGGCGATGCTGGGTTTTGGATTTATTGAGATTGGAACGCTCACTCCAAAGCCACAGGAAGGAAATCCACAGCCGAGACTATTCAGACTTCCTCAAGATGAAGCTTTAATCAACCGAATGGGCTTCAATAACGGAGGAGTATCAGAAGCTATCAAGGGATTGAAAAAGCGAAAGTCAGATGTGATTATCGGTGGAAATATTGGTAAAAATAAGATAACTCCAAACAAGAATGCGGTAGATGATTACCTTTATTGTATGGAAGTATTGCATGATTACGTAGATTATTTCGTACTAAATGTGAGTTCTCCAAACACTCCAAATCTTCGAGAATTACAAGAAAAAGAACCCTTGAAAGCGTTGCTCACAGCTGTAAAAGCTGCAAATGATCTGAAAGCTAAGCCCAAACCAATCCTTCTAAAGATAGCTCCAGATCTTACCGATGGTCAGCTGGATGATATCGTAGCGATTGTTTTAGAGACTAAAATTGACGGGGTCATTGCTACTAACACGACTATAGACCGATCAGGTCTCAGTACCGACAAAAATGAAGTTGACGCTATGGGTGCAGGTGGAGTCAGTGGAAAAGTACTTACAAGTCGAAGCACTGAAGTGATCCGATATATTTCTGAAAAATCAAAGAAGGCTTTTCCAATCATCGGAGTCGGTGGAATCTACTCAGCAGCCGATGCTATTGAGAAACTTGAGGCTGGAGCAAGCTTGATCCAAGTATACTCAGGCATGATTTATGAAGGGCCTACCTTGATTAAAAAAATTAAGAAAGGATTATTGGCTTATTTTTCAAGATAAATTGTCCGACTGTTTTTTATTAATCTTATATTAAAATTGGATTTGAAACTCATACATGGCTATCAATTCGCCCAAGACAAATACTTTTCGTAAAAAAAGTGTACCCTCCAAAAAACAGGATCCGATACCGACGGATCCAGGTTTTTCCTTTGGAAGCATGAAAAGTAATAAACTGGTGATGACATTAGGTATCATCTTCATATCTGCTTCTATTTTTTTACTTGTAGCTTTTATCTCCTACTTGCTCAACGGCCCTACAGACCAAAGTTTGGTGATGAATAATCCTGATGAAGCCATCCGAGAGACAGCTAAGGAAACAACCAACTGGCTGGGTTATCTCGGTGCCCAAGCTTCTAATTGGCTTATCTATCGCTGGTTTGGGATTGCGGCATTTTTATTTCCGCCATTTCTGTTTTTCCTTGGCTTTCGTTGGACCTTCAAAGTTTCTATAGTCTCCCTTACGCGGTATACCACATTTGCCCTTTTCTTTACTTTTTGGCTAGGGTTGTTGACTGGTTATGTTGTGATTTTGACTCAAGGTTATTCCTATTGGAGTTTTCTTTCAGGAGGTTTCGGTTATGAATTGGCAAAACTATGTGCTGATTTTCTTAGTTGGGGTACTTTCATTCTGCTTGGTGGATCCCTATTGATCTTCGTGATCTTCTATTTTGATATTGATAAACTCGAATGGTTTACTGCAAAAAATGTCTACGAAATCGATTCAGATACTAGCATCGATGTGCCTAGCCCTCTCAAAACCCCATCATTGGAGGAAGAGAAGTTGGAGGAATTAGAAACAGAAGAAGATGATGATTCGGATGATGATGGAAGTGAATGGACCATCAAAAGTGCTGAAGAATCGAAAGAAGTTGCCAAAATCACTCCTGAGAAAGTCAAAACTCCGATCGTTTTTGAGATACCACAACTGAATATCCTAGATCCAATCGAAGAAGAAGAAGTAACTGTGTCTGATAAGAACTTCTCGGTGAGTAAGCCTATCGGCGAGAAAACAGCAGAAGAAGTTGAAAATCTGGATGCATACGATTCTACACTTGACCTTCCCAAATATAAATATCCCACACTGGACCTCTTGAATGACTACGATGTACAGAAAGTAACTGTCACTAGGCAAGAGCTGGAGGATAACAAGAATAAGATTGTCGAGACACTGGAGAACTTCAAGATTGGAATTCAGGAGATCAAGGCCACCATTGGGCCGACTGTAACGCTTTATGAGATCATCCCAGAGCCAGGAGTGAAAATCTCGAAAATCAAAAATCTTGAAGATGACATTGCCTTGAGCTTGGCAGCTCTGGGAATACGAATCATCGCACCGATTCCCGGCAAAGGAACTATCGGTATCGAGGTGCCAAATAAAAACCGTGAGCTTGTTCCTGCACGTGCAGTCTTGGGTACAGAGAAATTCATGAAGTCGGATAAAGATCTTCCGATTGCATTGGGGAAAACAATTTCTAACGAAGTTTTTGTAGCCGATCTGGCAAAAATGCCTCACCTGCTGATGGCTGGAGCTACTGGTCAAGGAAAGTCTGTCGGCTTGAATATGATCTTGGCTTCCTTGATCTATAAGAAGCATCCTTCACAGCTGAAATTTGTCTTGGTTGATCCCAAGAAAGTCGAGTTAACTTTATTCAATAAAATAGAGCGACACTTTTTGGCAAAACTACCCGGCTCAGCTGAGGCGATCATCACTGATACAAAGAAGGTTATCTATACACTGAATTCACTCTGTATCGAGATGGACAATCGATACAACCTCCTGAAAGAGGCTGGTACGAGAAACCTGAAGGAATACAATGCGAAATTTATCGCTCGTAAACTAAATCCGGATAAAGGCCATTATTTCATGCCTTACATCGTTTTGGTTATTGACGAGTTAGCTGACTTGATGATGACTGCGGGAAAAGAAATAGAAACTCCTATTGCCCGCTTGGCACAGCTGGCTAGAGCAATTGGAATTCACCTGGTCGTAGCGACGCAGCGGCCATCAGTCAATGTGATCACCGGTACCATCAAAGCAAACTTCCCTGCCCGACTTTCCTTCCGCGTGACTTCTAAAATTGACTCCAGAACGATCCTCGATACTGGTGGGGCGGATCAACTGATCGGAATGGGAGATATGTTACTTTCACATGACTCAGAGATTACCCGGATTCAATGTGCATTCCTCGATACGCCAGAAGTGGAGGCAATTTGTGATTGGATCGGAGAGCAAAAAGGCTACTCGGATGCTTATCTACTTCCTGAGTTTGAGGGTGAAGATAGCAACAGTGGTGTAGGACAGATTGATCTTTCTGATCGTGATCCACTTTTTGACGATGCGGCAAGATTAATAGTAATGCACCAGCAAGGCAGCACTTCTTTGATTCAGCGAAAGCTAAAACTTGGATATAACAGAGCAGGAAGAATCATCGATCAGCTAGAGGCCGCAGGAATCGTAGGTTCATTTGAAGGCTCAAAAGCAAGAGAGGTACTAGTCCAAGATGATACTAGTTTGGAACGGTTATTGAATAGTTTGTAGGAGCTTACAAAAGTTTCGCTTTACCTATTCAATGAAAAAAAATAACCTTCTTTTTTTACTGCTTATATCTGTTTCATTTGCCCTCGAAGCCACAGCGCAGAAAGATCCCAAAGCCAAGACAATCCTGGATGGAATGAGCAAGAAGTTCCAGTCCACAAATGGATTCACAGCAAGCTTCGATTTTACTTTTCAAGATCAAGCCGGTTCGTCTGACCGGCAAACAGGTGACATCGCGGTGAAAGGTGAGCAATATCGACTCAAGCTTCCAGATCAAGAAATATTCAATGATGCAAAAACGGTCTGGACTTTTATCCAAACAGATTCTTACAAGGAAGTAACGATCAATGATGCTTCACAAATGGAAGGCGAGCTCACCCCCTCCAATATCTATAGAATGTATGAATCTGGATACAACTACAAACTAATTGGTGAAAAGCAATTTCAAGGCAAGAGTGCCCAGCTTGTAGAACTCACAGCGATCAAATCCGGAGCTCCTTTTAAAAAAGTCACCCTACGAATCGAAAAAGCGACCAGCAATCTTCTTGGCTGGGAAATGTATGATGGCCAAGGCGGCGTATTCTCCTATACTTTTACCGATCTCAAAACCAATGTCAATCTTGCTACGAATTATTTCAGTTTTGATATAAAGCAATATCCTGGAATTGAAGTGATTGATTTGAGGTAAATTTTCCAATATTTCTACTAATTCACTAGGTATATTATCAGATATTTTCACTGGGACGAGTGGTTTTAGACATTATTCAAATCTTCTATCTCTTCAAAAATTTCATGGAATAGGAATTCATAATTATTGGAAATAAAATAATCATCGATTTCAAATCTGGTGATGTCGGAGTAATTAAAGATTGATGAAAAAAAAGCTCACAGCGGCATGAGGATCCAAGGAGAGATAAAGACTGGACTTATTTATGACGCTGATGATACAAGTCTGAAGATTTAACCCAAAAATTTCTTCCTGGTTCTTGGTAAACTTTGCGATTAAAAAAGCTTACAATTGCTCGCTTGCTTTTTCTTTAATCTTATCTACAAACTCATCCAACTTATCCCTTGTGCTCTTTACACTAGGGAATAAAGGTTCGACAGCTTCGATCACCGTAGGAGCCAGAGGCTTGATGTAACCTAATATTTCAGAATTAGTAAGCCACTTTTTGGGAAGATCCATTTTGAATTCTGTGGTAAACCACAGAAACAAACTGATAAAAAATCCAGCTTTCACCACACCCAAAATTCCGCCAGCGGCACTGTCAATTCCTCCCAATAAAATCAAATCCATCACTTTTTTGAGCAACCAGCCGATTATCCGGATCAAGACGATGCTTATTAAAAAAATCACTAAAAATCCCACAATGGGGTAACCAAGGCTTATTTCTTTGATATTTTCACCCAGCCAGTCCGCCATGGTGTCCATAAAATAAAATCCTAAAATAATCGCAGCCACAAAGCCTATCAAACCAAGAATGCTTATAAGAAATCCCTGTTTGAATCCCTCATAAGCACCAAGTCCCAAAATGATCACTATGACGATGTCGACGGCTTCCAATTAGCTGTTTAATAAGGCTTTTACCTTATCAGCGATGAGTTTACCATCTGCCTTGCCGGCAAGTTCTTTGCTGGCTGCACCCATCACTTTTCCCATATCTTTTGGACTGCTGGCTCCAGTCTGGGCAATGATCGCTTTTATTGCTGCTGTAACTTCTTCGTCGGTCATTGCCTTCGGCAGAAACTCTTGAATGATAGCTAATTCGGCAAGCTCCACTTCCAAAAGATCTACTCTATTCTGCTGCTCATAGATTTCTGCCGAATCTTTTCGTTGCTTTGCTGATTTGGTTAAGATTTTCATTTCATCTTCTTCAGTTATTTCGGCTTTGGCTCCACTTTTTGTCTCTTCCAATAAAATCAAGGATTTGATCGCTCTCAACGCGCTGAGTCGAGTCTTGTCTCTAGCCATCATCGCTGATTTAATTTCACTTTCTATGTTCTGCTTTAAACTCATATGTCCTAATTTTGTGTTACACCTTCATTACGTAACTCAAAAATACCTTTTCAGATCGAATATGACCAAGCTAAGTGTAAATATTAACAAGATCGCCACCCTAAGAAATGCTCGTGGAGCAAATAATCCCAATGTGGTTCAGGTTGCCTTAGATGCCGAGCGATTTGGTGCCGAGGGAATTACAGTACATCCCCGGCCCGATGAGCGACACATCCGTTATCAGGATGTCATAGATCTTGCAAAAGTAGTCACCACCGAATTCAACGTTGAAGGTTATCCCGATCAGAAATTTATAGATTTGGTGAAGAAAGTAAAGCCCACTCAAGCCACCTTAGTTCCAGATCCACCTACTGCTATCACCTCTAGTACAGGTTGGGACACAATACAGCATCAAAGCATGCTCCGGGATATCGTAGCTGAACTGAAGGAAGCCGGTATTCGGGTTGCAATTTTCATCAATCCAGAAGCAAAATACTTCGAACCGGCAAAGCTAACCGGAACTGACCGAGTAGAACTCTACACTGAACCTTATGCGGTTGGTTTCCCTTCTGATCCTGATAAAGTGGTAAAAGCATATGTGGAAGTATCAGAAATTGCACGTGGATTGGGCTTAGGGCTGAATGCCGGTCATGACTTGGATCTGCACAATCTTGCTTTTCTAAAGAAAAGTATTCCTTATCTGGATGAAGTTTCTATTGGTCATGCGCTAATATGCGACGCTTTATATTACGGTTTGGAAAATGCAATTCAGATGTATAGACGGAAGCTGGAGTAAAATGTCAGATGCCCGATGTCGGAAGCCCGATGTAGGGTACCATCCCGATTTTTCGAAAATAGATTGATTAAAAGAGTAGAGGTTGAAATATAATTGATCTCGTAAATCGTAAATCTAAGATGCAGTTAAATTTCAAAAAAATAGGCTCAGGGCCACCATTAATAATTCTTCACGGACTGTTTGGTTCCGCAGATAATTGGTTCAGCATTTCCAAAGAGCTCGACAAAGAGTTTACCATGTATTTGGTTGATCAACGCAATCATGGTGATTCTCCCCACGATGATGAGTGGAATTATATTACTATGGCAGAAGATCTGAAGGAGTTGATGGATGATCAAGGTTTGGATAAAATATTTCTCATGGGCCATTCCATGGGTGGAAAAGTAGCCATGACCTTTGCCGTGAAACATCCTGAACGAGTGGAGCGCCTAATCATCGCCGATATTTCGCCGAGATATTATCCGACGCATCACGATGTGATTATCGATGGATTCCAATCAATTGATATTCTTACACTCAAATCCAGAAAAGAAGCAGATGATACGATGGCACTGCATATTCCGGAAATTGGTACGCGGCAGTTTCTTCTGAAAAGTCTAGGGCGAAATACAGCGGGTTTTATTTGGAAAATCAATCTTCCCGTGATCATCAAAAATATCGAGGAAGTAGGATTGGCACTCAATGAAGGAGATATTTATCGCGGACCTACTTTGTTTCTTGCCGGAGCAAAGTCCAATTACATTCAAGAAAAAGACTTTCCAATTATTTTGGCACATTTCCCAGCTTACGAATATCATCAAATCGCAAATGCTGGTCATTGGCTCCATGCTGAGCAACCTCAGGCGGTCGTCGCTGAAATGAGGAAATTTCTCAACTAGTATTAAAATCCCATTTTAAATTTGAAATCAAATTCTATGATCAAATCTTTTGACTACATCATCGCCGGATCAGGTCTGGCAGGACTGAGTCTGCTTCATCGATTAGTCCAAGACAGTCAATTTGCAACAAAAAAGATTCTGGTGATCGATGGGGCGAAAAAGACCAAAAATGACCGAACCTGGTGCTTTTGGGAAAAAGGAGCCGGTATTTTTGAACCGGTGGTTCATCACAGTTGGAGTACGCTGAGCTTTTTTACTCCTGAGTTTTCGAATAATTTTCAGATGAAATCCTACCGCTACAAGATGATCTTGGGTGATGATTTCTATCGATATGTGCTAGATGGAGCCGCTAAGCATTCAAACATCACCTACCATACAGGCAACATTCAAAAGATCTACACCGAGGGAGATCGAGGAGTCGTACAAACCGACTCCGAGACTTTTGATGGGGAATACATATTCAACTCCACCAATCTATTTTATCCTGAGATCAACACCGACAATTCCCTACTTCAGCATTTTCTAGGTTGGAAAATTAAGGTGAATAAACCTGTCTTTAATCCAAAAGAAGCTACTCTGATGGACTTCACGTTAGATCAGAAGCATGGAACTACATTTATGTATATGCTTCCTACCACTCCACTTGAGGCTTTGGTGGAATACACACTATTCAGCGAAAAAGTATTGGAGCGAGAGGAATACGAAGTAGAACTCAGAAAGTATATCGAAGAAAAGCTACAGATCGACAGTTACGAAATCACCCATGAAGAATATGGAATCATCCCCATGTCTTTGGCTCGATTTGATCGAAGCATCGGTGCGGAAAAACGAATCATTAATCTGGGTACTGCAGGAGGATTTACCAAAGCCAGCACCGGATACACATTTTATTTTGTCCAAAAGCACTTGGATGATCTTCTAGCTAGTCTTAAGCAAGGAAAATCTCCTGCCCTCACGAAGACTTTTCAGGATCGAAAGTACGATTGGTACGATCGCACGCTGCTTGATGTCTTACTCAATAAGAAAATAGGCGGCCGGGAAATTTTTGCACAATTGTTCAAAAATATCCCTCCAGAATCGGTCCTCGCCTTTCTGGCCAATGAAAGTACCGCTTGGGAAGAATTTCGGATCAGACACGGTGTGCCTCTGACTGCATTTATAGGCTCAGGGATGAAGCAGCTGTTTTAACAACTATCAATTTTTAGGCAAATTTCAGTTAGACCTTCGAATTCAAAAGTATTTAAGTCAAATTCAAAGATGAACTATCAAGATTACCTTGAAATACGTCCAGATAAGCGATTTGGAAAACCATGTATCAAAGGCACAAGGATTTCTGTATATGATGTCCTAAACTGGCTTTCCAACGGAATGAGCAAGGAAGAAATCATAGAAGATTTTGAAGAACTTAACGAGGAAATGATTCTTGCTTGACTAGCTTTTGCTGCTGATAAGGAAAATAAGCTAATTGTAGTTTGCTGAAATTACTTTTTGGTATCGAATCCTCTGTCTTCCGTCTTTTAAAACTAATATCCTCACTTCACCCGCTTCCCTTTTTTAATCACCATGTCCACATCCTGTAGCAGGCTGATATGTCGAAGGACATCTCCGCGCACAGCAATGATATCTGCATATTTTCCTTCCGAGATTGTACCATATTCCTTATCTACTTTCATTGCTACCGAAGGCCAGTAAGTCGCCGCTTTGATTGCTAGCAGTGGATCATAGCCAAATTCATTTACCCAGACATCAAGTTCATTCCAAGTACTTTGACTATGGAACTTCATCGGAATCCCGCTATCTGTACCGATCAGCATCACCACTCCGCTTTGTTTGAGTTGATTGAATTTACGCTCTAGCGTAGGTTTCCGAACCGGAGTTAATTGGAAATAGGACATCCGTCCAGGATATCTAAGCGAAGCTCTGATATCGCGAATAATAGAATCAGGCAGGCCAAGATGCCAACTGGGATCATCCAATTTCTCAGGATTATTTCGCACCGATTCATAATTGTATAGACCCTCCACTGTCGGAGTCCAAAATAGTGGCCCAAGATTCATTTGGGCAGATCGCTCTTGAATTGCCAGCATGATGTCTTCAGGATATTCTGGTGCCGAATTAAGTCCAGTATGCTCAAAACAATCCACTCCGATTTTCAATCCAATACGAATCTCCTCAGGACGGTGTGAATGTCCCACTACTGGCAAGCCATACTTGTGCGCTTCATCAACTACCGCTTGGGCTTCTTCCAAAGTCATCTGATCTTGATCAATCAACTTGATTACATCCACTCCTGCATCTGCCAGTTTCTTCACTTTTGCTTTAGCATCCGCCACCCCGTTGACTCCCCAGCGAAATTCTTCGGTATTGGGATAGGGGGCTTTTTGGATAAATGGCCCGGAAACGTAGATGGTGGGGCCGGGAATTTCACCACGATTAATTTTATCTCGCACATTAATACTCGCTTCCAAAGGTGCTCCAAGATCTCGAGCACTGGTCACCCTAGCCATCAAAAGCTGATGCGCTGAAGAAGGCATGATTACTGATTCAAACAAATCAATGTATGTCTTATCCCAATGGCCATAGTCACTGTGTCCGTTGATCATCAAGTGCACATGCATATCCCAAAGTCCAGGTAATACGCTCATTCCTTCAGTAGATATTACTTCTGCTCCGGCAGGAACAGCCAAAGTCCCGACTTGACCAACAGCAATGATTTTTTCATTTTCGATAAGGATCACCGAATTCCGTATGGGAGTTCCTCCGTAACCATCAATAAGAGTCCCTCCCACCAAAGCTTTGATGTTTTGAGCAGATAAATTGAGGAAAATTGTTACGAATAAGATAGTTAGTAAACTTTTAGATTTCATAGTTGATGTTTGGTCAAAAATATACAAAAAAAGCTATCAGTTTACTGATAGCTTCTGGCCTATTTCAAAGTCAATCTAAACAAGGTTAAAGTGAGCTATTACTGGAATTGGTAGAATGGAAAACAGAATAATTTTCGCCCTCAAAGACGACATCGGGAAAATCTCTTTCCAGCAGGAACATGCTCGGCGAAAATCTAAAGACGTTGCGATAATTGACTTTGATTATATACAAAAGAGTCTAACTGAATTGTTTCTTTAACATCATTTGATAACCTATTTAGATTAAAGAAAAATCACCGCCTAAATTTTGTTGTGAATTAGTAGTAGATTGATTGGGAATTGACTGAATGATCCAAGTACCTAAACTCCCCTCCTTAAATCAGTCACTTTGCACCCTTTCGTGAAACCTTAGCGATCTTTGCGGTTCAAAACATCCGAAGTAAAAAGCCAAGTAAATTATTTAGGAGTAAATCTAATACCCAAACTCCCCTCCTCAAATCAGTCACTTTGCGCTCTTTAGTGAAACTTTCACGACCTTTGCGGTTGAAAAAATTGCAGACCAAAAGCCAAGTAAATTATTTACTGGCTTAGAATAGTACCCAAACTCCCCTTCTTAAATCAGTCACTTAGCGCGCTTTCGTGAAACCTTAGCGATCTTTGCGGTTCAAAATATCCGAAGTAAAAAGCCAAGCAAATTATTTAGGAGTAAATCTAATACCCAAACTCGCCTTTTCAAATCAGTTACTTTGTGCTACTTGATGAAACATTAGCTAGTGGGCTTGTCAAACTATGACGACCTTTATGGCTAAAGAAAATTGCAGAAGATTTTACCCATTAACTTTTAACTTTATACTTAATTCACACTATTAAAAAATGCCCAAAGGAAAGCTTTTCTTAATCCCCAATGTCCTGGCTGAAAATACAGCCCAATCCATCATCAGTCCGCAGATCAAGGAAGTGGTTTTATATACTAAAGTCTATTTGGTAGAAAACCTTCGGACTGCACGTCGCTATATCAGCAGCTTGAAACTTGGAGTGAATATCGAAGAGCTCCACATGGAGATTCTCGACAAAGATACCGCCCCCGAGACTATCAATCGACTCATGCAGCCTTTGCTCAATGGCGCAGACATGGGAATTATTTCCGAGGCAGGCTGTCCGGGAATTGCCGATCCGGGAGCTTTGGCAGTGTCTCATGCGCATAGCAAAGGCATACAGGTGGTGCCACTTTCGGGACCAAGTTCCATGTTTATGGCACTGATGGCTTCAGGTTTTTCGGGACAATCTTTTGCCTTTCATGGGTATTTGCCCATTGATAAAAAGGATAAAACTCAGGCTTTGCGCAAGCTGGAAACCGAGTCGACACGAGAAAAAAGAGCCCAGATTTTTATGGAAACACCTTTTCGTAATAATCAACTTTTAGAAGATATCCTGAGCACTTTGGCTCCGCAAACCAGACTTTGCATCGCAAAAAATCTGACCGCTTCGGACGAACTGGTCCTCACCAAAACAGTCGAGGAATGGAAGAAGTTACCGATCGAGCTGCATAAGATTCCCACTGTCTTTATCATTCAAAGCTTCTAAAATCATGTTTACAATAGACGCCCATCTCGATCTAAGTATGAATGCGCTGGAGTGGAATCGAGACTTGACCCGTTCTACTATTGAAATAAATTCCCGAGAACAAGGCATGCAGGACAAACCCGATCGAGGAAATGCCTTGGTTTCGCTACCCGCACTGCGAAAAGGAAATATCGGTTTGGTTGTAGCCACTCAAATCGCCCGCTTTGTAGCTCCGGAGAATTCACTTCCCGGCTGGAACTCTCCCGCTCAGGCTTGGGCTCAAACGCAGGGACAACTCGCATGGTACCAAGCGATGGTCGAGCAAGGTGAGATGCGCCGGATTCGGAATTGGATAGAATTGGAAGCACATCTGGCAGAGTGGAATTCCGTTGGCGAGTTAGATAAAAAGGCCATCGGATTTATACTCTCACTGGAAGGCGCAGATTCCATCGTGAATCTGGATTATTTGGAAAAAGCCTACGAAAACGGTCTCCGAGCTTTGGGTCCAGCACATTACGGACCGGGACGCTATGCCTTTGGCACAGATGCTTCAGCGCCGTTAAATCCCGATGGGAAAGCGCTAATCCGAAAGATGGATGAGCTCGGAATCATCCTCGACACTACACATCTATGCGATTTGGCTTTTTGGGATGCGTTGGATATTTATAATGGTCCAGTTTGGGCGAGTCATAGCAATTGTCGGGCATTGGTGGATCACAATCGCCAGTTTTCGGACGACATGATCAACGCATTGATTGAGCGAGGAGCTGTGATTGGATCAGCCATGGATGCTTGGATGCTGAGTCCCAATTGGCGGCGAGGGAAATCCATGCCAAAACAACTCAACGTGAGCCTAGCGACTGTGATCGATCATATGGATCACATCTGCCAACTTGCAGGCAATGCCAATCACATCGGAATCGGCTCAGATTTGGATGGCGCTTTTGGCAAAGAACAATCCCCACATGATTTGGAATCGATCGCCGATTTGCAAAAAATCCCTACGCTTCTAGCCAATCGTGGCTACAGCGATCAGGATATTCAAAAAGTGATGCATGGGAATTGGTTAGGCTTCTTTGAAAAAGCTTGGACTTAAATTCAAATCGTAGGTGATTTTCCTGTTTTGTTAAAATAAATTTGGCTCGAGGCAATATAAATTGAATTATTCTGCTGTATTTTTTGGGAAAACAAGTTGAAATCAATTATTTACATGGTATTAATCCCAAACCCAAATCTATGAAACTTAGAATTTTACCCGCCTTAATTTTCCTACTATGTATTTCAATTCAACTTCAAGCTCAAAAGCTTCAAATTACTGCAAATCATTCTGACGCAAAGTTTATTTTGCTGAATGATTATGATGATTCGGATAAGCAAGAACTCGGTAGCGGATCGATCGAATATAAGTTAAATAAAGACTCAAAAAATCGAATTAAAGTCACCAAAGTCGGATATGAACCTGTCATTAAGGAATATAATCGAGATCTAAAGTGGGACAAAGACCAAAACGTTTTACTTGATAGCCGAAAAGTTGAGATTTCAGCGGAGCCTTATGACGCTGAGATATTTGTGGATGGACGTCTCGTTGGGACGAAGTTAATTTACCTAATTATACAGAAAGATCGATTTCATACAGTGGCGGTTAAAAAACCTGGCTTTGCAAAAATCGAAAAGACCTATTACAATTCACCTGAGAAAGAAACTCCTCCCTTGAAAGATTTTTACCAACTCAAGGATCGTGAAGTTCGATTGGAAGTATCACCTACTGATGGGTTAGTGACTAGCAATGGAATCAGTATTGGCAAAGGAAATCAAGATATCAAAATCCCATTTGGAGATTGTGTGACCGTGACGGTAAATAAAGAAGGCTACGTAGAATACGCCAAAGTATTCTGTAACAAAGAGGCAGATCAAGAGCCGCCGGTTCGGGAAGTAGCCAAGCTTGAAGACCGATTAGTAAAAATCACTACCAATCCAAATGACGCAATCATAGAAATTGGCGGTAAGCGTATTGGCACCGGAAGCTATGATCTCAAAGTTTCTAGGAATGCTTGCGTAGAGGTTCGGATTTCAAAAGATGGATTTGTCCGCTACGCCAAAAGCTATTGCAATCAAAGCAACATGCAAGAGCCTCCTACGGCAGATTTTATAGAAATGACAGTAGATGAAGCCTACACCTCATCCGTATCTTCGGATTTGTCTAATGTTCGAATTACCGTGCCAGTTAACAGCATTCATACCTCTGAGGAATCTTGGAGAATCTTGAGCTCTATCATCACTAGGTATTTTGATATTCTGGAAACAGTAGATTTCAATACCGGCTACTTAACTACCTCTTGGCAGGTTCAAAACTTCCAATCCAGTGTCATCCGGACGCGAGTAATTGTTAGTAGCGGAGGAAATTCCGACCAACTCGCTTATGCCATTAAGCTAATCAGTCAAGAAGCTTACTTAGACGGGCAAAATCAGGTAACTGTGAAAGACGATGAAAAATTTTCTGATTGGGCAAGAATTCTAAAAAAATACGAAGGTCTGATTCAAGAAGTGCAGGCTAGACTCCAGCAATAACCAATTACACTTAAAATAAAACCTCAGCAAGAACTAGCTGAGGTTTTTTTATTTCGGAAGAAATAAAAAACTCTTCACAGACACTATTCATTCAGGTAAGTGACAGAAAGTTGACTACAAAAAAGAATCGTAATAACCTAGATTTTTGCATTAGAGTACCTTACAGTCAGGCCCGATCTTTATTGGGAAGATACAAGAAAGCAAAAAATTAAGCATTTAATTAATGAGAAATAGTACCGTTCTGGTAGGTGAATTAATGTAGTGAAACGATTGATTTTAAAATAGTTATAGTTCAGAATAGGAATTCTAATTTAAATTCTGGGTTATAGGACTCACTTCTTTCGATTCATATTTTTCAATGTTTTGAGGTACTGCATCCGAAGGGCCTGTTACGAATTGAAAAGAAAAGCTTGTCATGCGAGCTTCTGCAAAATTTAGTAAGGCATAGCAAAAAGTTGCCATTCCGACCATTTCCAGAGTTTCCTCCAATGTATTGATCCACATGTGATTAACGTCAGCCCCTCCATAAGCTTCATATCGAAGACCACCCAGCATCTTCATTCCTATACACCGGCAATGAAAATGGCTCCTGAGAGAATAAATAAATTTTTTGTCTAACCCGGAAGGCGTCTTAAGAAAGAAATGAAAACGATTACAAATAACATCACCAAAATGAGATATGGAATCGTCCAAGCAAAATAGAAAATACCTGTTGTATCAAGTCTTAACCTGACTAATGATGAAACAAAGAGCTCGCGAAACTGCGCTCCTTCATCAAGAGATAAAAACAGGAATATCCAACCCATCAAAAACCACCCATGAGAAGGTTGCTTGGATTCTTTCATTGATCGCACAATCAAATAAATAATAATAAAGCAAAGAAAAATGAGCAAAACGGAAAAAAGCGTGGGGATATTCCCTTCCCTATTCATATTAAACAAATTAACTAAGATTTGTGCGGACGTTCTCCAAACAAACCAAAATGGGAATGTAATAGGCCCAAAATGTTTGCTGATACCAGAGTACCTATCATTACTAATAATGAATCATAAACTTTTACAGGATTAATTTTTATAACCATTTTTTCTAAACTATAGGATTAATTTTTTGAAAAAAACACTTTTACCACTGTAAAATCGACACTTTCAGAGACCGCCCATATAATATTCTAATATTTTTAAGATTAGAGGTGAATTATCTAAGCTCATCAGCAAAAATGAGCGGTATGCTTAACTAGTCATTTCAACCTTTAGTAAGGTATTATATAAAAGAATAATTTATAAATTGAGAGTATACTGTATCTACTCAAACCCAAAACTATGAAGCCAATTGTACAAATCTCTTTAGATCTCACCAACATTGATGAAGCACTGGAAACCGCAGCCTTGGCTATGCGTGCCGGAGTAGATTGGCTAGAAGCCGGAACTCCCTTGATTCTGGCCGAAGGGCTCCACGGAGTACGGAAACTCCGAGAAGCTTTCCCGGGAATCCCAATCGTAGCGGATCTTAAAACTATGGATGGAGGATACTTGGAAGCAGAAATGATGGCCAAAGCTGGAGCTACACATGTAGTCGTGATGGCAAGAGCCCATGCTGAAACCATCAAATGTGTGGTTCAGGCTGGAAAGGATTTTGGGATAAAAGTCATGGGGGACAATATGGTCTGTATAGACATGGTAGCAGGAGCCAAATTTCTAGAAGACCTAGGCTGCGATTATGTAATCCATCATATTGGTTACGATGAGCGAAGAGGAATTGCAGCTGCAGGCCATCGAATGCCAAGTCCACTTGATCAACTGAGAGAAGTTGTAAGAGCGGTAAACATACCTGTGCAGGCAGTCGGTGGACTTACACTGGAGCAAGCTATCCAATGCCCACAATACGGAGCACCTCTTGTGGTTCTCGGTGCACCGTTAACGATTGATGCAGATTCATTCAAAACTGCCGGTGGTGATCTTGAAGCATCATTGAGGATGATTTGCCAAGCCATCCATAGTCAAGAAACTCTTTCACCCAAAAAATCCTAAGCCATGTCAAGTACTAAATCCGCAGCGGTAATTAATTACGCCGAAGAAAAACATTCTGTTGAAATCAGAGAGATCCCAATCCCAGAAATCGGAGTGGACGACATTCTTCTGGAAGTTGAAAATGTTGGGGTTTGCGGTAGCGACCTTCATCAATGGACTTCAGATCATAGCTGGCCAGTCAATTATCCGGTAGTCCTAGGCCATGAGTTTGGGGGGAAAATTGTTTCTCTTGGCTCGACAGTAACAGGCTGGAAAGTTGGGGATCGAGTGGTCAGCGAAACTGCGGCGGTGATAGACAGTCAAAACCCCATGAGCAAAGTCGGCCTCTATAATCTCGATCCAACACGGAAAGGATTTGGCTATGGAGTCAATGGAGCTATGACCAGATTTGTGAGAGTTCCTGCTCGATGCCTCCACATGGTTCCTGAAAATCTCTCCTTTGAAGAAGCCTGCCTTACCGAGCCTTGTTGCGTTGCTTACAATGCTGTGGTTGAAAACTCTTCTGTCAAACCAGGTGACCGTGTGATCGTCATTGGTCCGGGAACTATCGGAATTCTCTGCGCTGCAGTTGCCAAACTTTGCGGAGCAGAAGTGGCAGTTATGGGACTTGAGGCCGATCGAGGCCGATTAGCAATCGTAAAGAATTATGGTTGCGAAGCAATCATCGGAAATGCGGAAAAGTGGGCAAAGAAAAGAGATGGACTAGGAGCTGATCTGATCATAGATGCAGCAGGTATGAGTGAGACTTTACAAATCGCCATGCAGTTAGTTCGCCCGAATGGGCAGATCACCAAAGTTGGTTGGGGACCTAAACCTTGCAACTTTTCTTTGGATCCGATTATCCAAAAGAATGTGAGACTTCAGGGAAGCTTTAGCCATAATTGGCCAATATGGGAGCGAGTGATCGCACTACTTGCAAGTGGTGCTTTGGACGTAAAACCGATTATTGGTGGCGTTTGGCCTATTACAGAATGGAAGACCGCTTTTGAAAAAATGCATACCGGTCAAGTTGTCAAATCTGTTTTGAAGCCTGTTTGAAATGCGACTCAAAGATAAGGTCATCATCATAACTGGAAGTACAACAGGCATCGGAAAAGCAATCGCAAAGCACTGCGTAGCTGAGGGTGCTAAGATTATACTTCATGGGCTGGAGGAAGATTTGGGGATGGAAGTACTTCAAGAAATCGGATCCGAGCATGCTATTTTTCATCACGAGGATATCTCAAATGAAGGCTGCAGCGATCGATTGGTTGATGTAGCTGTTAAAACTTGGGGCAAGCTCGATGCGATCGTCAATAATGCTGCTTGGGTAAGCACCTCAAATATTTCAACTACAGACCGTACTTTTCTCCAGAAAGTTCTAGATATCAATACCATTTCTCCATTCCTTTTAATTCAATCGGCCCTATCAGAATTAAGTAATAACCGGGGCTGTGTCCTGAATATTGGTTCAGTCAATGCATGGAGTGGCGAACCAAACCTTTTGGCCTACAGTATTTCCAAGGGAGCGCTGATGACAATGAGTAGAAATCTCGGCGATGTCCTGATGAGAGAACATGGAGTCAGAGTAAATCAGATTAATCCGGGCTGGGTGCTGACGGAAAGAGAGCGAGAGCGTAAGAAACAACATGGACTTTCCGATACTTGGTATGAAAGCATCCCTGCTATGTATGCGCCATCAGGAAGAATTTTATGGCCAGAAGAAATTGCTGCTGCCGCTATTTATTGGCTTTCAGATGAATCAGGACCGATCAGCGGACAGGTAGTAGATCTTGAACAGCATCCAATGATCGGCCGAAATACCCCAAAAGACACGAATACAATTCCCAAAAAATAATTCAACATATGTTTAAGCTTTTTTGAAAGCACAGTGATAGGGCCAAACTAAAGTAAAATCTTAAATTGATTTTTCTGCCTACCCCACCGTGGTGGGTCTTACATCTTCCGTCTCAAAAAGCAAGGCAAACAATGTGTCTATAATCAATACATAAAGCCATATAATTTAACCTTAAAAACCTAAACACAATGCCAAAATTAGCCGCTTTCCCAAAAGCATTTATGCACGCACTCTGCAAGGACGGTACCATGAAACTCTCCGAATGGATCAAGCTGGCCGCCCCGCTGGAAATTGAAGGATTGGAGTGGTATGCCGGTTTTCTTGAAATGGAAGATCAAAAAAACTGGCCTATTTTCAGACGAATGGTGGAGGATAAAGGAATGGTGATCCCCATGATGTGCTGCTCTCCTGATTTCACACATCGCGACAAAGGGTTCAGAGAAAAGGAAATTCAAAAGCAAAAGCGCTGGATCGAAATGACGGATGAGTTGGGTGGGAGATATTGCCGCGTTTTATCCGGTCAATACCGCCCTGAATTATCAATTGATGAAGGGATTAAACTTGCAAAGGACTGTATTGAAGCCTGTCTCCCCTATGCGAAATCTCTGGGAATTATACTGATCATTGAGAATCATTACAAGGATGATTTTTGGGAATATCCTGAGTTTGCTCAAAAGCGGGCCGTATTTACCAAACTTGTCAAAAGTATTCATCATCCAAATTTCGGGGTAAATTACGACCCCAGCAACGCATTTTTGGCAGGAGAAGATCCTCTGGATTTATTGTATGATGTCTCTGAAAGAATCGTGACCATGCATGCAAGCGACCGTTTCCTCAAATACGGAACAATTGATGATCTGAGAAAAGAAGAAGGAGGAGCAATAGGCTATGCGAAGCGTTTGAGCCATGGAGAAATCGGGCAGGGAATGAATGACTACGATGCGATTTTCACCGAACTGAAACGCGTAGGTTTTGACTCTTGGATCAGTATTGAGGATGGCGTGGATGGAATGGATCAATTGGCAAGAAGCGTAGGATTTTTGAAGAAGAAAATAGCTCAATATTGGCGTAATTGATTTACGAATTCAGATATACGATTTACGAGGTTGCGGATAACCTTTGAGGTTTACAAAACCTCGAAGGTTTTAGACATTCAACCCTTTCAATCCAAAGCACATTGCAAACCTATACCTACTCCACCATCCCCGCTCAATGCTTCCTTGGCGAAAGTCCTTATTGGAGCTTGGAGCGCCAAAGTTTTTTCTGGGTGGATATTGAAAACGGAAAACTCTTCGAGCATCACATTGAATCCGCAAATACAAAAACCTATACATTTCCCCATCGACTAACCGTGGTTTTAGAAGGAAAAGACGGAAAATTAATCTTAGGCTTGGATCGAAAACTCGCCAGTTTTGATTTGGAAACTGAAGAATTGATTTGGCTTTTGGAGGTAGCATCTGATCTTCCGCTCAACCGGTTCAACGATGGGAAGTGCGATGCAAAGGGGCGACTTTGGATTGGGACGTTAAGCAGAAAATTCACTAAAGGATCAGGCGCTCTGTATAGAATCGGAAAAGATTTGAAGCCAGAGATACAGCTAACTCAATTAACCATTTCCAATGGAATGGCTTGGACGGCAGATAATCGCACTTTTTACTTTATCGATACACCTACCCGACAGATCAAGGCATTTCACTTCGAACTAGCGTCAGGGAAAATTGAATTTGACAGGATTGCTATAGAGATTCCAGAAAAACTTGGGTTTCCAGATGGCATGTGTATCGATAGAGAAGGCATGCTTTGGGTAGCACATTACGGAGGATCGGGCGTGTTTCGCTGGAATCCGACGACAGGTAAATTAATCGAAAAGGTTGAACTGCCAGTTCCAAACATTACTTCTTGTGCGTTTGGTGGAGAAAATATGGACACACTTTTGATCACCACAGCTCAGGAAAATCTGAGTGAAGCGCAGTTGAAAGAATATCCATTGAGTGGGGATGTGTTTCTGGTGAAGACGAAAACACAGGGATTTCCAAGCATAAACGCAAATCTTTGAATTCTAATTTCATTAATCTTACGTGAGTTTCTTAATTGAAAATTAAGCAAGACAATTGACGAAATTCAGAAGGCTATTCCATTGAAAACCGATTAATTAATGTTTTAATAT
>Ga0209491_10004541_pt1 | contig 21312 bp, 27 predicted proteins | sample BON02_FD_187213 | JGI IMG/M metagenome (GOLD analysis project Ga0209491, IMG submission 187213) | Freshwater microbial communities from Lake Bonney liftoff mats and glacier meltwater in Antarctica - BON-02 (SPAdes) (version 2) | ecosystem: Environmental > Aquatic > Freshwater > Ice > Glacier... | reverse complement strand
GCAGTTTTTGATGGCGAATAAATCTTTGCTTTTTTCATATTTTTTTAATGGTCGGGGCAGTAAGATTCGAACTTACGACCCTCTGGTCCCAAACCAGATGCGCTACCAGGCTGCGCTATGCCCCGATTTGTGATGGTTATAGCGCAAACACTTACTAAATCAACATTTAAGAAAGTATGAAAATAGGAATAAATGTGAACATTAGTAGATTGTTATGGGGGCAGATTGGGGGCAACACCAAAAATAATGGCCCAATAAAAACAATACTAATAACTCCTACTCCACCAGTTTGGGGGCAGGATTGGGGGCAGGATTATTTACCCACGAAAAGAACATGGGATGTCCTGAGCAAGATTTATTTCTACTTTCAAAATAAAACTAACAACTGAAAGTGAGATTAATATGAAACAAGAAAACGAAGTAAGCAAGTTTATTAAAAAGTTAGGCATTGAAACAGATGCACTAGGAAGAGTTAAGATTGATGTTGGGGTATTAGAGAAGATCAAACCCATGCCGTCTGGTAATTATTATAAAGAAGTTATTTTAAGAGATGCCAATTTAATGGGTTTCAGAGTTCGTGTAAATCCAGGTGGAAAAATAACATTCTTTTTTAGGTTCAGGCCTAAAGGATTAAATAGCAAAGGTAAATTTTGTGAGAAGCAGTCAATCACTCTTGGTCATTGGTATAATAAGAAAGATCCTAAACAAAAAGATCTTATTGGATTAACGCCGGCATTTGCTCGTAAGCTAGCAGAAGACATGAAGATCAAGATCTATAAGAAGGAAGATCCATGGTCTATCATCAAAGAAAGGAAAAAAGGCAGATCACTATTAGCACTTCACGGTGAATGGATAGAGAAAAGGTTACCTAGTGCAAACTATAAAGCCAAATCTGTTATTGATTATAAAAGCAGATATAATTTGTATATTAAATGTAATGGTAAAGGTCCTAAACATAAAAACTTATATAGATCTAGTCCTGCTGCATTTGCAAAAATAAAAGAACCAATTAAGGACTTAACAAAAGACGATTATATTGCAATACATAACGCTGTATCAAAGCACGCTAAGTATCCTGCTAATAGGTTAATTGAGGACCTACGATTGGTAGAAAAATATGCAATTGAAATTGGTGTAATAGAAAAAAGAGTAGTCGTATTCAAAAAAAAGGAATTGAATAATGAGGTCGATAGACTGGATAAAGAAGATCCTTACACACCAGGAGAAATGAAGCGTTACAGACTTGCTGCATTAAAACTCATTAAGGGTATGAGACTTCATTATTTAGTCCCTGGCTTATGTTTACTTGCTACTGGTCTACTTGGTGGGAGGTCTAAATCTATGATTTTCAGTTTAAGATGGGATCAAATTAACTATGCATCCAATACATTGAAATTTTTAGATACAAAAAATGGTAATACCATAACTTTAGATTTTGATTATAGATTAAAAGCTATCTTGAGTATTATGCTGAAGCATAGGCAGACAATTAATCATAGGGATAAAAGATATGCCTATGTATTCCCTACTGCTTACAAACATTTTAAAACAAAACATGTCAACGATCCTAGAAGAACCCACAAAAGCATCATTGAATTGTCTAAACTAAAATATAAGTGCATCCATTTTTTAAGACATTCATGGGCAACAAATGCGTTTGAAGCTACTGGAGATATTTTTGCTGTTAAAGAAATGGGTGGATGGCAAGATATAAAATCTGTTCAAAAGTATATAGCTGTATCTGGAAAGCTGCGTAAACAGAGACTAAATCAAATGAGACTGCACACTAATAAAAGAATCCACGCTGCTTAATTAGATCGTGGTAAATTAAAGCCCGTTCCAGTATAAAAAGGAATGGGCAAAAATAAGTTTAGGTTTAAAACACTTACTGTTAGAGAAGCATTAAAAAAAGGTTTACAGCCTTACAAAGATTTCTACCCACTTAAAAATAGTCCATCAAAAAATAAAAAAAACTCTAAACCAGACAATAGAACTGTTGATGAGATGATACTGGAAGATAGCTCGTTAATTTCTTGGGCTGATCTTGGGAAGTTGTCAAAGAATCTGTACGATACGCCAAAAGAAGCTCTAGCTGTATTGGTAAGAGAAAGTAATTACACTTTTAAAGGTGATGTTAAATTATACCTGTTGTGTGAATTCTTGGAACGCATGAAAAAAGATAAAATTCATAAAGGAAAAAAGTTTAATAAAATTATAGATGAGCATTTAGAACAATGCTGTACCTGGATAGATGTAGATTATAACGAAGTGGATATCCCTAAAAGTGAGATGATACCTGGAAAATCATCTTCTAGAATAGAAAAACATTACAAAAAAACCCAAGGTGTTCCCAGACAACAAATTATAGATAGGATTGTTTCAAAACACGATCGTTTAGTAATTAAACAGCCAGATAAATTCAAGAATTGGCTAAAAGAATACAGTGAAGAAACACAAGAACTCCTAGTCCCCAACTCCTAGTTTCCCACGCCTAATACCTAGTTTCGTGGTAAATTACCCACGAATAATTCGTGGTATCTCAATAGATAGATTTAGATAACTCCATATGTTTTAAACGATCTATGAATAAAAATTTTAAATATGACAGATGGGTAGATGAAAAAGAAGCAGCAGACTATTTCAAAGTTAAGCCATCAACACTAAGGACTAGAAGATATAAATTAGGCCATGACACACTAGAGGTTTGGACCAAATTTAATGGCAGAGTTCTATACGATCTATACGCCACAGATAGGAAACTAATCTAATGGCTTTTATATTTAAACACCCAACTAAATATACCAAAAACAATACAGATAAAGTTATGCCTGGATCAGGTGATCTATCAGAAAAAGAAAAACTAATTAGTCTAGCTATGTCCGAAACAGCGGCAGAAGAACAAGAACTGTCTGATCTAATGGATATGAAGTATGGGCTAGCTTTAGAGAAATATTTAGAAAACAACCCAGGTAAAACAGAAAAAGATTTTAAAGATATGGTGATCCGGATTCCTTTAGAAGGAGGCGGATCAGCTAAAATTATTAAATTTTCTGACTATAAGGATCCCGCTAAGAAGGTGAAGGACATTGATCTTGCAAGTCTATTCACACCAGGGAAAACTTTAGCATCACTAACTGCTGATGAACGTAACGCTGTTAATAATTTATTAAAAATGACACTAGGGAAAAAGGACTAATGGATAAGATTAATTTAACAGAAAAGGAAGTATCTAAAATGTTTCAAATTCCATTGAATGCATTGAAAAGATGTAGGAGTGAAAAAAAGTTCGATCTAAATATTTGTTTTACTCCACCCTACTCACATAAGATCTTATACAACAAAGTAAATTTCACTAAGTGGTTTGATGACAATAAACTACCAGGTCTTGCTACAGAAAACCAATACATCAGAGCACAATTAAAACATTTAAACATTGAATGTAATCAGCTGATCAAGCAAGGAAAACAACTTGGCTATTATGGTGGTGATGGGAGGAACAGAAAAAAATGAGCTATGACGATAACAACCCTAAGCACAGGAAGGAATCTGTACAACATATGACAAGGCCATCAAAGAGCTCTGATCCAAAAACAGTAGAGCTGGATATGAACAGACACATTATTAATACGCTAAACAAATATGAAGATGGTCCCGATATTGTTGAAGAAGTGATCAGAACTTCACCCATACCAGTTAAAGATTATGTGGGTGGAAATACACCAAGTAAAAAACCACAATACCAAACACAAGCAACACCAGAACAAGTAGCTAGACTTGCCTACAATATGGAGAGGTCTAGACAGATGACCGGTGCCGATGGCAGGTACGATAAGCCTAAAGCAATTATTAAAAAGAAAAAGGTATCACTTATTACATCATACCCAAAAATACAGTTCACAACCTATGAACCTTTTATTGCAGCAGCACAGACACCTTTGCAGATGCAGCAAGAACAGAACTTTAAAAAATTACTTCAAGAACGTGAGGCAGAGAAAGTCAAAAAAAAAGTACGCAGGTATCGCAGGCCTAATAGGGAGTGCAGAATGACAAGACACAACAACCATCAGCATCAAGAATAAAAAGTTTGAACAATTAAATTATAGGAAAATTATGAGTCGGGACACAATCAGAGCAGAAAGTAATAGTGAGCTTGTAAAACATGCAGCATGTAAACAGTGCCCAAGTAGTGATGCTGTTGCAGTATATGCAGACGGACATGGACATTGTTTTAGTTGTGATTGGACTGGGTCATATGAAGGTGCTGTTAAACTTAACGGGACCAAACCCAAAAAAAATAGAAACAACTACACTTACATGAAAGGTAATAAAGATGAGGAACCAAATACATTTAATTTTTCAGGACCCGGTGGTGAGCAGCGACTTAAATTTAAACAGAGTCGAAATTACGACACCCACTACAAATACACAGATGAGGAAGGCAATACTGCGTTCGTTGTTGAGAGGCAGTACACTGATGAAACGCACCAAGAAAAAAGATTTTTTCCTCACACGAAATGGAAGAATAAAATTGATAATTCATCGAAGTGGCAATCATGGGCTATGCCAGAGCCCCGAACAATTTACAACTTACAGAGGCTAAGTAATGCCAAACAAACCTCAATCATTGTATGTGAAGGTGAGAAAACAGCAGATGCATATATTAATAAAAATTTATTACCTGTTACAACATGGGCAGGTGGTGCAAAAGCTGTCTTAAAAAATGACTGGGATCCGCTATTAGATTTTAAAACTATAATTTTATTTCCCGATAATGATGATGAAGGTTTTAAAGCAATGCATAAGTTGGCAAAGCATCTACACGAAGATTTACAGGTAACTTTAGAAAATATTAAAATTGTATTATATCCTGATGAGTTTCCAAATAAGTGGGATATGGCTGATTTGGTACCAGAAAATATTGACACAGATGCGCACAGATTAGCAACAGGCGCTCTACCCTATGCAGAGGCTGTAGATAATTATGCAGGAATTTGGAAATCCTTAGCACCACAAGATGTTGCTGAAATTGACAAAGAAAAGTCTGAAAGATTATTAGGCATAGCAGAGAATATTTTTTACATAAGTGAGCTAGATGAAATGCTAGATACTAATAAAGATTTATTAATGCCACTAAAAGCATTTGATAATAATTATGGATATCTAAAGATTGGTAAGGCTAAAAAGAAACCTTCAACATGGCTACTGGAACAGGAACCAGAAATATTTAAAAGAGCTAACTCATTTGAATTTAACCCTAAAAGAACTAGAGGCTTAAATGATGTTCAAGGAATTCCAGTAGTTAATAGGTATAGAGGCCCGAGTATTAAGCCAAAAGCAGGTGATATTACTATGTGGAAAGATACTTTAATTGATGTGTTTGATGACGCTGATAGAGCAGATAGTATTGAACAATACATAGCTTGGTGCCTTCAAAATCAAGGTGATAAGGCTCAGTGGGCTCCACTTTGGATTTCACCAAAAAAAGGTATTGGTAAGAACTGGATAACAAATCTTTTAAGCGAGTGTTACGGACTTAGAAATTTTAAACCAAACCTTAAATATAAACACGTAGTAGGTAAATTTAATTCTTGGATTATAGGATCACAGTTTGCAATAGTTAATGAAGTATTTTTATCAAATAATTATAATAAAAAGCAGGAACTGTCAGAAGAGATAAAAGATTTAATTACTGAACCTTACATACATATTGAAGAAAAATTTAGAAGAGGTTTTGATTATCCAAATACTTGTAATTTTATTTTAATTTCTAACCATGAAGATTGTATGAACATCGCAGACGATGAGAGAAGATATTATATTGTTAAGTGTACTGAGGTTGTTAGATACAGAGATTATTGGAAACCACGTTGGGAATGGGCATTGGGTGATGGAAAAAGATTCCTGATGCATCATTTACAGAATATAAAAATAAAAGATCCTGATCTATACAAAGAAAGAGCACCAATAACTGATGATATGAAAGAACTTGCTAAAAGAAGTGAACATCCAATATTTAAATGGCTTGATGAACATAGGGATGCTGAAACTGGTCCGTTCAAAAGATCCAACAGTGGGGACTACAAGGTATTTAACTATATGGCTGTAGCTACAGAATTACATAAAACTATCCATAATCTTAAACAAGAAGGTGCACTAGAGGTTGTTATAGACTGGTGTAAAAAAAGATCTACTTCATGGGACCCAACAAAACATGTTCCAACAAAACAAATTACTTGTGGTGATGGCTCAAGACCCAGAGCTTACATGTTCCCGCCGCTAGAGCCTACTGCTAAAGAATATTGGATCAAACACCTTAGATCAGCAACCAACACACACCTAGGTATTCAGTATGGTATGACAGCCGCATTTGATCCTAAAAATGGATCTACTAAAAATAAAAAATCTATTTTCTAAAATGTTCAGCTCCCTCTTTATGAATAAAAAGAAAATTATAAAACAGTTGTTGGATATGATTGAATATTTGATAGTCGACAATAAGAGGTTGAGGCAAAAGATGGAAAAAATTGAACACAGACAAGGTCTAATATTTGGTGGAACTCAGGAACTCATCAAAAATAAAAAAAAGTAATTGGGTCTTATTCACCCCAACCATTGGTAAAGGGGGTTATCTCTCCCTATTCTTTTTATATTTCCTTGAGTAAGTTGAGTAAGCTGTGTATGTGTTGATTTTTATAATCTTTCTTTCACTCACTTTACTCACCACTACCATATGCCGGAAGGTTAATTATTACCTCGATTGTCTGGCTGTGTCTGAAAGAGATAGGAACTGTTTGAAGAAAAGTCGAAAAAATAAGTATACGTCTGAGGCGGTGTTTACTCAGGTCTAAAATATTTTTTACTCATTAAGGACAAATAGATTCAATTAGAAAATAAATAATATATACTAGGTAATACATTTTGCACCCTCGCCTGCTAATTGTGCATCAATAATAATAATTTTTTCATTTAGATGAAGTTCTGATAATTTTCTAGCAGCAGATAAACCTGTATAGCCAGCACCTATTATTAGCCAGTCACAAGATTTATCTTTATCTAAAGTTTTTATATTTGGTCTTCTATCAAGGCTATTAATCCAACTACAACTTGTGTCATTAATTAGATCCATACAATAAAAATTAACTTAAAATTTATTACTTTGATAGCTCAAAATATGCATCCAGAAAAGTTACCTTATCTTTATCATATTTAATTTTTGAAATAGTGACTAATTTATAATCATATTTAGTCATAAAATTAACTATTTTAGCATAATCTACTTCAGTAGATTTATAAAATTCAAAAAATGTTATTTCTACTTTTATTAATTTGATTAATTTTTTTTTTAAAAAATATGACATACCTCTTAAAACATTAAAGTCTTCGCCTTGTGTATCAATTTTACAAAGATCAATTGAAATATTACGGTTCATAAAATCATCAAATTTTTTAGTTTGGATATAAGATGTTTTTTTTAGATCATTAAATGAGTTAAAAAAACCATTTTGTTTATATAAACTTGACTGTGAACTAAGCTTGTACTCATAGAAGATTCGTTTTTTTTTATTCATATCCGACATAGCAAAATTATGAATAGAAAACTTTTTAGAATTAAATCTTTCTGATAATTTGTGACAAGCATTCAAAGATGGTTCTATCAAAAAACCTTTTTTAATATTTAAATTATTTTTAATTAAATCACTATAACTTCCAACATTAGTTCCAATATCAACAAAAATAATTTTTTTTTTTTTAAAATAAGATTTTAAAAATTTTTTTTCATTTATGGCATTATTAAATAAATATGCAATTGAGTCGTCAAGTTTTTGAAAGAATTTTAAAATCATAAATTAATAAAGTTTCATTGTTTGATTAGGATAAGTCCATATTTTTAAATGATAGTTACTATCAAGTTCCCATTTCTTTACTTCATTTTTCCATTTAGGACAATCTATACATGATAAAAAATGTGGGTATTGATTTAAAAACTTAAATTCTAAAAAACCTGTTGATAAAAATATAAAAATTATAAATCCATATAAAAATTTTATAGTTTTATTTTTATAAATATAAAAAATTCTAAAAAAAATAAAAGAAAAAATTACACCAACACAAACTGCATATCTTCCACCAACAAAATCCTTATAAGCTGAACCAAACAAAATTAATAACGATTCAATTAAAAAACATATTATAATTAAGTTTAAAATATAGTCTTTTTTTTTGATAATTATTTTAAATAATATTATAGATCCAATAATAAATATTATAAAAAAAACTAATATCAAAAAATTGTAATTTGAAAATGAAATCAATTTTTGCAATAATTCTCTTCCAAACAAAGGCTTTAAAATAACGTTATATGAATAATTAATTATCTTATCATATGTTATAAAAAATCTTTCTGAGGCAATTTCATTTATCATCTTTGAATAAATTGTAATAGAAAACTGAATTATCGAGGTGCAGGATATTATTATAAAATTAATTAAATTTGTCTTATTTCTAAAATAGAAGTATTTTAAAAAAAAAACAGGCATCAAGGCTGATGCATAATACCCACTAAGACCAGAGATCAACAACAAAAGAAAATTTATATTTTTATATTTAAATTGTTTTTTTTCAAAAATAAGAAGAAATGCAAATATACCCAAATAACTCATTGTGTTGAGTGAATTCATCCAAACTTCTGCTGTCATTACAGGTGAAAATAAAATAATCATACAACCCAAATATTTGGAGTTATTAGTTGGATAAAGGTATGATGATGAATTTAAGATGTAAAAAAAAATGTACATTAACAACACTAAAGGGAAATAAACTGTCACCATTGGTGCGTAATTAATATGCACAAAACCAGAAAAAAAAGCAGCTATATTCATCCATAAGTTTAAATAACCAGAAAAATTTGAAATAAAAAATAATGTATCAAGCTGACCATTTAAAAAAAGGTTTCTATACCAAAATGCCCCCTCCTCTTCAATAAATCTTCCCTCAAGAAAAATGTAAGGACTTCTGTGTAAAATAATTATGAGCAAAATTATTAAGAATATAAAATTTTTATATTCTATATTAAATTTTTTAAATTTTTCTAACATGATTAAAAATATTCAGTTCTTTAATTGATCCATACATAACTGACATGTTAACAAAGAATAAAGTTAAATTATACCCAGCATAAGCATTCCCACTGAACAACAACCCTGCAACCAATATCAAAATTGCTTTCTTCATACTTAATGAGACCTGATAAATTGTATTTTGTCAGTGGTGTATTAGGGTTGGTTTTATGGTCCCCGGGCCCCGTTTCTTGATTAGAATTGAGCTATCCGCGGTCCCCGATTAGAGGCATAACACTTCTTGCATATTGGACCGCTGTTAAGACTGCCTTCATATTCCACTGTGATTTGAGCATGTGCTTGTTCGAGGTTGCCACAGTTAATGCAACGATCTATGACTGGTTTGCTGTAACCCAAGCAATCATATTTTTTTTGAAAAATAATTTTATTATATTTTTTTAATAAAAGATTCATTTAAATAATCTTATCCACGGAAATCTATTCTGATGTCACTAGCTCTATAAAACAGACTATATAAGCCTAGATATAAGTTACATCTACAGCATAGGGAAACATCGTATTTAAAAGCTCATATCCTTCACCTAACTGCGTTAGGACCCCTATCTTAATGTTCCCACGGCTTCGTCAGATGCCTTGGTATATAGCACACTCTGGTGTGCCGAAATACAACCTGAACGATTCATTTATGTGCCATTTACCACGCTAAATAATGGTTTCGTGGGTAATTGTAATTGGTGTTAATGCTTATCTATTATACCTACCCCAACTATATGGGGGCAGATTGGGGGCAGGGCTATTTATTTCTTGCTCAAGGAATGTGCTTTGATATGATAAATTATTGTTGAATGAGTAAGATAAAAAGAAATGTCTGTGTTATGTGGGACAACTAGTCCCAAACCAGATGCGCTACCAGGCTGCGCTATGCCCCGATCTTTATGATGGTATACAAGATTTTAGAAAATTTAAAAGAAATTCAATTTATCTTTTAAAAAAATAATGTTACAAGACGCCACTATGATTAATCAAGCAAACTCATTTATCAAATGGTTTATTAAGCACGAAACTTCAGCGGGAATTGTCTTGCTTGTAATGACAATTTTGGCATTAATAGTTAGCAATTCAGCTATCTCAGTTGAATATTTTTCTATCTTAGAAAAATACATTACCCTTCAGCTCGGCAGTTTTTATATGAAACTGTCAGTTTTTCACTGGATTAATGACGCTTTAATGGCGGTTTTTTTCTTAGTGGTTGGATTAGAAATCAAGAGAGAGTTTTTAGAAGGAGAGCTTTCAAAGCCCAAACAAGCTATGCTACCTATCATAGCTGCTGTTGGTGGAATGCTAGTTCCAGCTTCAATTTACGTTTTAATAAATTTTGACACTCCAGAAACTTTAAAGGGTTGGGCAATACCGTCTGCAACTGATATTGCTTTTTCCATAGGTGTTTTGTCTTTGTTGGGAAAACGGGTCCCCCTTTCTTTAAAAGTTTTTTTAGTTGCACTAGCAATTATTGATGACCTGGGTGCAATAATTATAATAGCTATTTTTTACTCCTCGGATCTGAATCTTTCTTATCTTTTTTTAATGTTTGCATCTTTTGCTATTTTATTAGTTTTTAATAAAAATGGTGTCAAAACATCACTTCCTTATATTATTGTAGGACTTTTTATGTGGTATTTTACTCACGAGTCCGGAATTCACGCGACAATATCTGGAGTCCTTCTGGCGATTACAGTGCCTCATAAAAAAGGAGGATCTCACAGAACTTCCTTGCTAAAAAAAATCGAACATTCTGTAGCTCCTTATGTTTCATTTATTATTATGCCTATTTTTGCATTTGCAAATGCAGGTGTGAATTTGGAAGGCATTACATTTGTGCAAATTTTAGACAAAGTTACAATGGGTGTGTTGCTTGGCTTGTTTGTTGGAAAGCAGCTTGGGGTGTTTGCTTTTTCTATAGTAGCAATTAAATTGGGTTGGGCTGACAAACCTAAAAACTGCTCATGGGTAAATTTTTATGCAGTGGGTATCTTAACAGGAATAGGCTTTACGATGAGTTTATTTGTGGGCAATCTTGCCTTTCCAAACTCTCCCTTTATGGATGAGGTCAAAATTGGGGTTCTGCTAGGATCTTTACTCTCTGCAGTTATGGGGTATGGATTGTTAGTAGCATCTACTAAAAAAAATGCCAAAAATTAAAAATTTAATAATAATTTTAATAATTATGTTTTCCTTTTTTGCTTCAAAAGTTTCATCAAAATATGATAAAACTGGTTACAACTTTTCCTTTAAGGACATAAACAACAAGGACTACGATTTAAATCAACACAAGGGAAAAACTCTTTTAATTGTGAACGTTGCTAGCCAATGCGGTTTCACTAACCAGTACGAAGATCTTCAAAACCTGTATACAGAATACAAAGATAAGGGACTAGTTGTTATAGGCCTTCCTTCAAATGATTTTGGTGGTCAAGAGCCAGGTACCAACCAGGAAATAAAAAACTTTTGTGAGAGCAAATTTGGAATAACTTTTCCTTTAATGGACAAGATTAAAGTTTTAGGAGATCAACAACACCCTTTCTATAAGTGGGTCGAGCATAATTATGGAAAATCTGGAATTCCCAAGTGGAATTTTTACAAAGTTCTTATAAATAAAGATGGAAAAATTGAAGACGTGTATAGCTCCATTACAAATCCTCAAAGCTCAAAAATAGTTAAAAAATTAAAAGCTATATTATAACAAGCTATAATTATTTTGGCGGTCCCTAGGGGAATCGAACCCCTCTTTTATGGATGAAAACCACATGTCCTAACCGATAGACGAAGGGACCAGTCAGGGGGTTTTTATTGACAATTTTGTAATTAATCAATCAAAAAGTAGATTAATTTTGAGATATGGCAAGATCATCAAGAAGAAATTGGACCTCTCTTTTCCCGTTCCATTCATTTAAAGACAATCTTCCTGCAATGTCATATTTTTTATTTTTAGAATTTATCAAGTAGCTACCCATCGGAGTATTAACGCTATTAAAGCATATAACATTAATATTAGTGTTACTGGACGTTTTGCAGATCGCTTTAATATGAATATCTTTTAATATTAGAGACTTAATTATAGAAATATTCTCAATTACAAATCTAGGCTCTCTATTTGCAGATCCAAAAGGAGCCAGCTTGTTAATCTCATTAAAAAAATCCTCATTTACGGCACTGGCTGCTAAGACTGTGTCGATATACAAATCTTGTTCCCTGGATGATTCGCACCCGCTTTTGTTAAAAAGCTCGATCATAAGAAGTTCGAATTCATCTATCTTATTTCTGTCTATAGAAAAACCAGCGGCCATTTTATGTCCACCACCTTTAGATATAATGTTTAATTGTTTACATCTTACTATTGCCCTACCAATATCAAAACCAGAGACAGATCTAGCCGACCCCTTCCCTACCTGACCTTCCAAATTAATTATATATGCCGGTTTATTAAATTGGTCTTTTATTCTGCTAGCAATAATTCCAATGACTCCCTCATGCCAACTATTTGAGCTTAAAACAATCACTGGATTATTATCTTTTTGCTTTGCTAAAATGATAGCCTCTTCAAGCATAATATTTTCAATGCTTTTTCTTTTTTCATTTAGAATATTCATCTCTTTAGAAATAGAAAAAGCCTTTTCTGGATCTTCTGTTAAAAGAAGATTCGTCCCATACTCTGATTTGCCAATTCTTCCTCCGGCATTGATTTTTGGTCCAAGAATGTATCCGATATGATAAGTTGAAATTTTAGCGTTAATATTTGCCATATCAGCAAGAGTCTTAATCCCAATATTATTTCTTTTTGTTATTACTTTTAAGCCCTGAAATACAAAGGCCCTGTTAAGACCAAGCAAAGGAACAACGTCGCAGACTGTTCCCAGTGTAACTAAATCTAAATAATTTAGAAGGTCAGGTTCTTGAATGTTATTATTTTTGAAATAATCTTTGTTTCTAAGTTTATTAATTACAGCAGATAAAAACAAAAAAGATACTCCAGCAGCACACAAATAAGTAAGATCTGAAGTTTCATCAAATCTATTGGGATTTACTATGGCACATGCAGTGGGTAAAATTTCTGTTGATTGATGATGATCTATCACAACAACATCCACTTTTTTGCTGTTAGCGTACTCTATTGCTTCAAAAGAGGTAGTTCCGCAATCAACTGTAATAATCAGTTGCGTACCTTTATTGATAATCTCTTCAAAGCTCTTGGGACTTGGACCATAACCATCTTTAATACGGTCTGGTATAAAGATAAAAAAATCACATTTTAAATATCTTAAAAACTTTCCTAATATCGCGCTTGATGAAGCTCCATCAACATCGTAGTCACCAAAAATACAAATTTTGCTTTTGCTCTTTACATGCTTAATTACTTGTTCCACAGCTAAATCCATCCCCTTCAAAGAAAAAGGATTTGGCATGGAGTTTTTTATTTTAGGATTTAAAAAATTCTCGCATTCATCTGGCTGAATATTTCTAATAGATAACAATCTCGCTAATAGTTCGCTAATACCCAGTTCTTGATTGATTTTTTTAACTTTTTTTTCGTCGAATTTACTTAAAATCCAATTCCGATCAGAAACTGAACGGCTGATCATATTTCCAGCGTTTGTGTGTATATTTTTGTAACTTTTCCTTCGGAATGTGAGATTAGCAAGTCAGATAGAAAATTTAAACCATCGACTCTTATTCCCTTTAGCATTTCACCATCTGTAACTCCAGCTGCACAAAAAATGACGTCTCCTTTGATGATATCATTTAAATAATATTTTTTTTTCATGTCAGTAATACCGAGTTTAGTAGCTCTTAATTTTTCATCATTGTCTGAAATGACTAGTCTACCTTGAAATTGACCACCGAAACACTTGATCGCTGCTGCCGCCAATACACCTTCTGGAGCACCACCAATACCCACATACATATCTACTTTAAAATTATCCATGCAGGTGTAAATAGCTCCCAGAACATCCCCATCAGAAATAAATTTTATTTTAGCAGACATTTTTTTTAGGGATTGAATTATTTTTTTATGCCTATCTCTTTCCAATAAACAAACTGTTAGGTCAGACACTTTAACTGATTTGAACTCTGCAATATTTTTTAAGTTATCTTCAATAGAGCTGTCTAAATCTATAATATTTTCCGGGTATCCAGGTCCTATAGCAATTTTTTCCATATATGTATCTGGAGCTTGCAACAAATTTCCCTTTTCAGATACGGCAATCACCGAAATGGCATCCGGCAAGTTTTTGGCTGTTAATATGGTTCCATCTAAAGGATCCACAGCAATATCAAGAGGTTCCCCCTTTCCTGTTCCAAGGATCTCCCCAATATAAAGCATTGGCGCCTCATCCATCTCACCTTCACCTATAACTATTTTTCCATTCATATCTATTTTGTTTAGATAGTTTCTCATAGAATCTACAGCGGCTTGGTCAGCAGCAATTTTATCATTTTTTCCTTTTAGCAACGAAGATGAGTAAGCAGCTCTAGCTGCTACTATAGAAAACTGCTCTAAAAGTTTAGGGTCTAACACTACAGTTTGTTTTCATCTCGAACTCTAATCATTGTTATTTTTAAAAATATTTTTTTATTTTTAGATAGAGTTTTGATTGCTTTTTGAACAAGCTCTTCTTTTGCTAGATGGGTAACTATCATAACATTCGAAAGTTTTTTTATATCTGGATCTTGAATTAAATTTTGGATAGAAATTCTATTCTTTGCCAAGACAGAAGTTATTACTGAAAGGACTCCAGGCTTATCGTGAACTAAAAAACGTAAATAATATTTGCTCACATGATCTTTGAAATTAAAAAGTTTATATGTTTTTTTTGCTGCAGGAGACAAGCCAAATGAAAAATCATCATTACCGACCATAATAGAAGCGATGTCAGAAATGATGGATGAGGAAGTTGGTCCCTTACCAGCTCCAGCACCTTCATAAATAGTTCTTCCTATAGGATCACCATCGACAACAACCGCATTTGTAACGCCATCAATATTGGCTATATCAAGACTAGATGGAATTAATGCTGGATGAACCCTTTGTTTAATTTTGTTGTTAATAATTTCTGATATTGCCAATAATTTAATTCTATACCCCAGTTTTTTAGCAAACTGTATGTCCAAAAGTTCTATATTTGAAATTCCCTCTACCAAGAATCCCTTGTTGATTATTTTACTACCGAAACAGATCGAGCTTAATATTGAAATTTTAGAAGCCACATCGTTGCCGCTAATGTCTGCATACGGGTTGCTTTCCGCATAACCTTTAAGCTGAGCCAGTTTAAGTGCGTCTTCAAAACTAGAGCCGCTTTTCTCCATTTCTGACAATATAAAATTAGTTGTCCCATTCAAAATTCCATAAACATGTTTAATCTTGTTAGCGATCAAGCCCTGCTTTATGGATCTTATTATTGGAATTCCTCCAGCTACTGAGGCTTCAAATAAAAGATTAACAGATTTTTTTTCAGCTAATACAGATAATTGGTCCCCATGCTTTGCGATTAAGGCTTTATTGGCTGTTATACAATGTTTGCCATTAGCTATTGAAGCAAAAACCAATTTTTTAGCCATGCCTTCACTTCCGCCAATAAGCTCAACTACAATATCAATCTCCTTAATGTTGGGCAGGTCCAGAGGATTTCTTACCCATAATTTTTTTGGGATAAAGATTGCTCTTTTCTTTTTGAGATTTTTGGCACTTACGTGCGATATGTTTATTTTAAATCCTGTCTTATCGAGAATATTTCTTTTATTTTTTAATAGGTTTTTGTAAACCTCAAGTCCAATGTTTCCTAAACCGACGATAGCTATATTAAAAGTTTTCATTTAATTTAAAGAAAGATTTTCAGCAAATCCATATCTAATATTAAAATTCTGCACAGCTTGTCCTGCCGCTCCCTTCACAAGATTATCTATGCTGCTTGCTATAATAATTTGATTTTTAAATCTATTGTCATAAACCGCTATATTACAGTAATTGGTATTAACAACATTATTGGTATTAACCATGGTTTTTGAGTCTAGAATTTTTACAAACCTCTCATTTTTATAAAAATTAACTAAGCATTTATACACCATATTTGAAGTAATGTTTTTAGATAAGTCCAAATATATCGTTGATAAAATTCCTCTAAAAGTTGGGATTAAATGAGGAGTGAAAGTTATATTGATTTTTTTCTTAGCATGTTTTGATAATTCCTGATCAATCTCCGGCATGTGTCTGTGTTGTCCAACTCCATAAATAGCTAAGTTTTCATTAATATTGGGGTATAGATTTTTGTCCTCAGTTTTTTTTCCTGCTCCAGAATAACCAGACTTGCAATCAGCTTTTATTGTCTTGTGATTAATTAATTTTTTTTTTAGCAAAGGTATCAGCGGTAATAAAATCGATGTTGGATAGCATCCTGGACAAGAAATAATATTAGTTTTTTTAATTAAGGATCTGTTAATTTCACTTAATCCATAAACAGCGTTTTTCTGCTTATCAATAGCAAGGTGTGGAACTTTATACCATTTTTCATATACCGATTTACTGCTTATTCTAAAATCAGCAGACAGATCTATCAAAACCGAATTTTTTCTCAATCTCTTCGCAACCATATGCGCCTCTCCATGCGGCAAAGCTGTAAAAATTACATCTATTTTGGAAAGATTAGACGCTTTCATCGAAGATATAGCGGGTAGCTTTTTTGTATTTTTTATTGATTTGTCAAAATAAGAAATTGCTTTACCCAAATTTGATTGGGCAAACAGCTCAACTATTTCCACACCTGGGTGTTTCAATAAAATTTTAACAAGCTCCAAACCTGTAAAACCAGTAGCTCCAGCTATTGCAACTTTAATTTTTTTCATGCTATATTTAAATTAATACTTTCATTTCCTTGAAAATAAAAGGGAAAATAAAAAAATGGTAATTGTTGATTATCTTTTAGAGAACTGAAAGCGAGCTCTTGCTTTCTTTTGACCGTATTTTTTTCTTTCCACTGATCTGGAATCTCTGGTCAACAACTTATCTTTTTTGACAGTTTTTCTAATAGCAGGGTCAGAAGCTACCAGGGCTTTTGAAATACCATGAGTAATCGCTCCTGCTTGGCCTGACATGCCGCCACCTTTAACTGTGCAACGAATATCAACAGCATTTTTTTTCTCAGTAATATTTAGTGGTTTTTCTATGAGTAACTGATGAACAGGTCTTTTAAAATATTCTGTATAAAGTTTTCCGTTAACAGATATTTTTCCTGATCCAACCAAAACCCAAACTCTAGCAACTGCATCTTTTCTTTTTCCTGTCGCGTAGTGAGCTTCTTTTGTGATTTTTATATCTAATGACATTAATTAACTACTGTATTTTTTTTGTTTATAGCTGCAAAATTAAATTCTGTTAATTTTTGAGCTATGTGAGGATGATTTTCATCTTTATAAATTTTTAATTTAGTTAACTGTTTCTTAGCCAAAGGACCATCTGGCAACATTCTTTTAACTGCAAGTTTAAGAATTTCCTCAGGTTTTTTTGCCATTAGGAGTTTTGGCGACGTTTCTTTAATTCCCCCAGGATGACCTGTGTGTCTATAGTATCTTTTGTCATCAAACTTTTTACCCGTAAATTTAATTTTAGAAACATTAGTAACAACAACAAAGTCTCCGTCATCCATGTGAGGAGTGAAAGTGACCTTATTCTTACCTCTTAGAATTTTTGATATTTGTGCAGCCAATCTGCCTACTACAGCATTAGTAGCGTCTATATGAACCCAGTTATTTTTAATTTCGCTTTTTTTAATAAAATCAGTCATGAAAGATCGTGTAATTACTGTTTGACTGTAGAAATGTCAACATCTGAAATTATAATTTAAGCCTATAAATAGAGGAAACAATGGACATAACTAAGAATATGGATGTTAACTGGTGCAGTGCAGCCAGATAGATGTTTAATCCGCTAATAAGAGTGGTTATGCCAAGAAAAATTTGAATAATTAAAAAAAACAATATCCAAGCAAGACCTGTCAGATGAGTCTCTCTTTTTTTTAATTTGTAAGCATAAAAAATAACAAAAACTACACATATCAAATATGCATTTAGCCTGTGCAATAACTGCACATGAGCTCTGTCGGTAAATATTTCTTTAGAAAAAAAAGATTTTAATGTTACTTCGTCAGGTAAAAAATTCAAGTTCATGTAGGGCCAGGTTTGGTAGATGCGACCAGCATCTAATCCTGAGGTAAAAGCTCCAAAAATGATTTGGATATAAATCAGCAATAAAAAAATTAATAGAAGATAAGAGTTTGTAAATAATTTTATACCTAGTTGTTGATTGCGAGAATTCAGGAAGGCCCAAAAAATAAGGAGCAGAATTATTACAGCAACTCCCAAATGAGCAGCAAGCCTAAAATGGCTAACATCGATATTGACGGAAAGTCCGCTTTTTACCATAAACCATCCTAAAAAGCCTTGAAAAATAAATAGCAAAAGAATTGATAAGTAATAATAAAAATTATTTTTATAGATGATTTTCCTTAAAACAAAAAAAATAAACGGCAACAAATAAACCAATCCAAGAAATCGAGCCAATAACCTATGGATATACTCCCACCAAAAGATGTATTTGAACTCATGGATGGTCATGCCTGCATTTATCTCATTGTACTGAGGTATTGTTTTGTAGAGAGAAAAATAACTGTCCCAACTCTGCTCATTTAGCGGAGGCAGGATGCCTGAAAAAAGTTCCCAATTAGTTATAGAAAGTCCAGAATTAGTTAGTCTTGTAAATCCACCTATGCTAATTAGCGATATTAACAATAAAATAACGATCAGGTGCCACAATCTGAAAAATTTATTTAGTTGAATGTTGTCCATGATCTTTTATACAATTTTATTAACATGAATAAAAAAGATAAATTGTCTCTAATAGCCAAATCAAAAAATATTAAAAAAGTAAGGAAGAATATTGACGCTATTGATCTTAAAATTTTAAAGCTTTTAAGCTTAAGAAGAAAACAGGTGATAAAAATCACAAAATTCAAAAAGAGAAGTGAGATTGTCGATAAAAAAAGAATTAATTTAATGCTAAAAAATCTAGTTCAAAAAGGAAAAAAATTAAAAGTAGAATCTTTTATTGTCGTGAATTTATGGAAAGCGATGATTAATTCTTTTATTAAATTGGAGAGAGGAAAAATTTAACTATTTGCTGTGCGGCGGTAGTTTTTTTTCAACAAACCACTCATGTTTTCTTGTGGCAGGATTATATTTTTTCATTTTTAATTTATCTTTAGCCTTATCCCCTGCTGTTGGTTTTTTAACATAATAGTTGAAAGGACTATTTGGTTTACTCTCAGGAACCAGTCTAACTTTAATCGTTGATTTTTTTGCCATTACAATATCTTTTTAATATCTTTTATTATTTGTTTTAGTTTTACTAGCTTTGATGTGGAACTTATATTGTTGATTTTTTTATAGTCAACAGAATATTCTTTTTCTATTAGTTTATTAGCTCCATTAATTGTCATCCCCTTATCTTTTAGGAGAAATTTAATCCTTTTTAAAATTTCAACATCATTTTCGGAGTAATAACGGTGTTTTTTTAGAACTAAGCTAGGTTTTAAAATTTTAAACTTTTTTTGCCAAAATCTAATAACGTGGGTTTTTGGCTTATTGGTATTTCTATCTATTAACAGCAGTTCTTTGGCCACCTCACTTATAGTTTTGAATGCAGATGGTTTTTTGTCAATCATTAAGAAAATTTATTAATTTTCTTTAGTAAAAATTTCGATGGTTTGAAAGTTACAACATTTCTAGAAGAAATAACTTTTTCTTCTTTGGTTTTGGGATTCCTGCCAATTCTACTTTTTTTTTCTTTGTTTGAAAATGTCCCAAACAATGAAATCTTAACTTTCTTTTCTTTTTTAATCCCAGTAATTATGATGTTAAAGATATCATCAACAAAATTTGAGCAATAATTTTTTGACAAACCGAGCTCTGAATGAACAAGGTCATAAATACTTTGTCTTGTTATGTTTTTAGTTTTGTTCATCTATTTATAAACTTTAATACTTGATTTTGAACATTAGTCTGAACATCTTTTTTTGACAAGTTGTTAGAAATCACAATAACTCTTTTTTTGTTTAGTTTGGCTATTTTAAGAAAAGCTTTTCTAATTTTATTCATTTTGCCCACCGATTCCTTGTCAAATCTATCTAATTTTTTATTCCTTTTTAAAATTCTGCTTTTGCTAACAACGGGATCTATATCAAGAAGGATTGTGAGGTCAGGTTTGTTTTTTGGATCTATAAGCTTCTGCAGATAATTAATTACATCTAATTTTATATCCCCATTGTAATGCTGATAAGCAACTGTTGAATCAATGTACCGGTCGCACAAAACTATGTAATTTTTATTTAATTTTTCTCTAATTAAATCATAATGCTCAGCTCTAGCTGCAAACAATAAGAGGAGCTCCGTTAAAGAGTTTGATTTTTCATCAAGATCATTAATGACCAATTCCCTAATTTTCTCAGATATTTTAGTACCTCCCGGCTCGCGGGTTAAAAAAACTTTTTTTGTAATTTTTTTTTTTAAAAATGAAGACAATAAAGCAATCTGAGTAGATTTTCCTGAACCCTCAATTCCCTCAAAGGTGACAAAAAAACCCCTTTCTATCCCCATACTAGAAAATTAATTGTGTTAATGAATTTTCTTATGAAATTTATTTTTGTATAATTTTCAGATGCGTAAAGAGTATATTCTTTAGAAAAGCCATTTTTATCTTGAATTTTAAGCAGACCAAGTTCGTCATTTATTTTAAATTGTTTTTTAATTGGCTGATCTATGTTTATGGTTAAATTCAGATTTCTTGATTTTCTTTTAGAATAAGCGAAAAATACATCATCTTTCAGATGTAGCTTGGTTTGGTTAAGTTTTCCATTCCAAAATTCCGCTACTAATAAAGGATTGTCTTTTTTAATTTTTACAAGATCAGTAATGATAACTGCGTAATTTAGTAACTTCAAAGATTCCCTGGTTCTTTCTGCATTAGAAGCTGTGCCACTCACAACACTAACCAGCCTTCTCTCTCCATTCTTCATTGAAGCAGCCAGAGAAAATCCAGAGTCGCTCAGGTGACCTGTTTTAATGCCGTCAACGTTGCTATTTCTGTATAGGAGGGAATTTCTATTGGATTGAGTAATTGGCTTACCTCCTG
>Ga0209491_10004538_pt1 | contig 21329 bp, 12 predicted proteins | sample BON02_FD_187213 | JGI IMG/M metagenome (GOLD analysis project Ga0209491, IMG submission 187213) | Freshwater microbial communities from Lake Bonney liftoff mats and glacier meltwater in Antarctica - BON-02 (SPAdes) (version 2) | ecosystem: Environmental > Aquatic > Freshwater > Ice > Glacier... | reverse complement strand
GTCATGCGAGATAAATGATCGGGGGGGGTGGGCCGGGAAGCGCAGGCCGCGCGCGGAAGGGGAGCGCGCGCGCGCGCACGCACGCGGCGGCGGCGGCCGTCTCTTTGTCTCTATTACGCTCGGTCGGGATCTGTGCCGCTGTCTCTGCGCGGATTCGGATATTGGCAATGTGGGGATTGGGTTCGAAGTGGGCGGGGTAGCGGGGGGAGAAAGAGGCGCGCGGAGGAGCGACATGCAACTGTCCGGCGGCGCCGCGCCAGAAGAGGAGGGCGGGGGGGTTGCGGGGAGGGGGGCGAGAGAGGGAAGGACAGACGTAGGGGGGGGGGAACAGAGGGGGGAAAACGTGCGCGATCGGTCAGCCAAGGCTGCCGTGGATGGTGTTGTTGTTGTTGTTGTTGATCTGGGTGTTGTGGTGGTTGTTGCCGCCGCGGCGACGGCCGCTGCCAGGGGCGCGCGACCCGCGGCCGCCGCCGCCGCCGCCGGGGCCGGGGCCGCCGCCGCCGCCGCCGAGCAAAGAGGAGGAAGGCTGGCCCGCGCCGCCTGCGCCGCGGGCTCCTCCCCCTCCTCCGCCGCCACCGCCGCCGGGCCCGACCCGCGCGCCACTCACGAACGCGCGCAGCACGCGCTTGAAGCGGCCCAGGTCGGACTCGTTCGACGGGTTGAGCAGCTCGGCGACGAACAGCGCCAGCGCCGCCGGGCGCTGGTCCGCCCAGGGCGGCGGCAGCAGCAGCGGCAGCGCGGCGGGCGGCGGCGGCGGCGCCCGCGGCGCGGGCCCCGCCTGCGCCAAGAGGCCGCCGGCCCCACCGCAGCCCGCGAGCGCCATGACCAGGCGCTGCTGGTGCGCGGCCGAGGCCTCGCGGTGCGCGCGCGCCTGCTGCGCGTGCAGCTCGCACGCGCGCCGGCGCCGCGCCTGCGCCCGCGCGAGCAGCGCGCGCGGCGGCGGGTGCGGCAGCGGCGACGCGACGGCGGCCGAGAGCCACGCGCCCGCGGCGGCCGTGCCCGCGGCGAGCCAGGCCGCGTGGCACGCGCCGCTGGCCGCGGGCGCAAGCTCGGGGGGCAGGGCGCCCGCGGCGGCGAGCAAGAGGGCCTGCAGCAAAGTGGCGCCGGCGCCGCAGCCGTCGAGGCGCCCGCGCAGGGCGGCCAGCGCCGCGGCGTCGGCGTCAGCGGCGTCGGCGTCGGGGCCGGCGTCGGCGGGCGGCGGCGGCTGAAAGGCGGCGTCCGAAAACGGGGCGCTCAGCAGCTCTTGGGACCACGCGATGGCGGCGGCGGGCTGCTGGTGCGACCGGCTCGAATGGCTATCGGGGTGGCTGCCGCTGGGGTCTGGGACGGCGGACGGGTGCTGCTGCAAGGCCGGTGCGCAAGAGGCCCGGGCAGCGCGGCAAGCGCGAGCGGTGCCCCCGCGGGGCCCCCCGCCCCCGCCCCCGCTGCCGCCAGGGGGGGGCGCCCCGCCCGCCGCCCCGGACGCCGGCGGGTAGCCGCCGAGCGCCAGGCGCGTCAGGACCTCGATCGCGGAGATGGGGTCCGGCACGGCGGTGGCGGCGGCGGCGGACGAGGCGGCGAGCAGGCCGGCCGTGTGGGCGCCCGAGTCGAGCGCGCCGCCGCCGCCGCCGCCGCCGTCGCAGTCGTTGTCGCTGCCGTTGCCGCCGGCCGCGGCCTCGGCCGCGGGCACGTGCAGCAGCAGCGCACGCGGCAGGTGGCGCAGCGTTGCGGCCGCGAGACCCAGAGCCGGCACGAGCGACGGCGAGCCCGAGGAACCAGAAGCGGCGGCAGAGAAAGAAGAGGGGGGGGCGCCGCCGGCGACCGAGGCCGTCGCGGCCGCGGCGACGGCGCCGGCCATTGCGCGCCGCGCCGCTCTCACCAGGGCGCGGGGGACCTGGCGCGACAGGGCGTCCGCCAGGTCCCCGGGGGGCAGGCGACGGGGGGGCGGGTTGTGCGGGTGGCGGTGGCGGTGCGAATTCTGGTACTGCTGCTGCTGCTGCTGGCCCTCGCGCTGGACGGCGATGCCGCCGCCGCCGCCGCCGCCCGGCCACGTGCCGCCGCCGCCGCCGCCGCCGTCGTTGTCGGCGGGGAACGGCAGCGGCGGCGCGGGCGCCACGTACGTGGCCTGCAGCTCGCCCAGGTGCTGCGGGAGCAACAGCAGCTGCGGCTGCTTCTGCAAGACTTGCTGATGCTGCTGCTGCTGCTGGCCCCACCACTGCTGCTGTCCCTGCCGAGGAGGGCCGGCGGCGCCGCCCGCAGCTGCAGCAGGGGCGGCCGCCCCGGAAGGAGCCGTAGCAGCGGCAGCGGCAGCAGCAGACGAGGCGCCCAGGTCCGCCGCGCACAGCACGACCGTGGCCAGCAGCACCAGCGCCGGCTCCTGGTCCGCCAGGGCGGGCGGAGCGCGCGCGAGCTCCCGCGCCGCGCGGTGCAGCAGGGCCTCGGCGCGCCGCACGAGGCGCCCGCCGGGCGAGGCGGTTGCCGTTCCTGCCGCAGCTGCCGCTGCCGCTGTTGTTTCCGTTGCCGCAGCGCCGGCGTCCCCGTCGGCGGCCCCCGTCAAGACCACGCGGCCAGCAGCGGCCACCACAGCCGCTGCCGCCTCGCCCACGAAGGCGCAGCACTCGGCGAGCGCGGGCGCGGCGAGGCGGCGGGCGCGGGGCCCCGCGCGGGCCGCGTCCGCCGCGCCCTCGAGCGTGCGCTGGACAAGGGGCCAGGCGGCGTCGGCCGCCGCGAACACGACCAGGGCGGCGCGCCGGCCGACGGCAGAGGCGGCGGCGGCGGCGGCCAAGGAGGGGCATGGCGAGGCGCTCGATGCGACCCCGGCACCACCGCCGCTGTGGAGAGAGAAGGCAGCGGGAGCAGGCGCGGCGGCGGGGGCGGCGCCGCCGACGCCAAAAGGCGCCCCGACGGCGGCGGCGGCGGCGGCGGCGGCGGCGGCGGACGCCGCAGCGGCGGCCGCGCCGCGCTTGCCGCGCGACAGCAGCTGCGGCCCGGTCTGCAGCAGCCTGTGCTGCATGGCCCGCGGGTCGGCAGCGGTCGGCAGGGCGCTCACGAGCACGCGCAGGGACGCGAAGCAGCGCACGGTGGCGTCGGGCGCCGCCGCGGGGAGGGCCGGCTGTTGCTGCCGCACGTGCTGCTGCTGCTGCTGCACCTGCTGCTGCTGCTGCTGCTGATGCTGCTGCTGCTGCTGCTGCTGCTGATGCTGCTGCTGCTGGCGCGCCGCCGCCCCTGCCGCCTCTGCTGCCGCCTCTGCTGCCGCCCACGCCGACAGCGCGTCCATCTCGCGCGCGACCGCGCGAGGGTACGGCCGCAGGAGCTCGCGGAGCACACCCGAGGGCCGCAGATGCTGCTGCTGCTGCTGCGACGACGAACACCGCCGCTGCCGCTGCGGCTGCTGCCGAGTCGAGGGGTCGCCGCCGTCGCGGTCGGCGGCGGCGGCGGCGGCTGTGGGAGGGGCGGCCGCGGCAGCCGCCGCAAGCGCAGGGGCAGAGGCAGGGGCAGGGGCGCCCGAGCCCGGGCCGGACCCTGGCGGGGGCGGCGTCCCGGGCGGCGTGGGGTGGCGCGCGGTGGGAGGGGGTGCAGCCGGCTTGGCGGCGGCGGCCGAGGACGGCCCGCCCCCGAGCCCGCGCCGCCGCCGCCGCCCCTCCTGCTGCTGCCGCGTCCTGTCCGCGCCGCCCTCCCCCTCCTCCCCCCCGTCGTCGTCATCGTCGCCGTCGTCGCCGGCGTCGAGCAGCCCGGCCGAGGCCACGGCCACGGCAGCGAGCGCCTGCAGGATGAGCTCCTCCGCGGACGCGTCCTCGCCCTGCCGCGCGCCGTGCGAGGCCGCCCCGTTCAGCAGCGCCAGGGACGGCGCCGGAATCCCGCCCGCCGCCGCCGCGCGCTGCGCGCGCCGCGCCGCGCGCCGCTGCCGCGCGTGCAGGCAAGAGACGACCGACGAGACCCAGGCGCCGTGGTCGCGCGCCAGGGCGCGCGCCAGCCCCGGGTTCTCGGTGAGGCGGCGGAGGGCGGTGGCGGCGTTGCGCGCGAGGGTGCCGTCGCGTGCGCACAGGGGGGCGCGCACGGCCGCGATGGCCTGGGCGACGTGCGGGGAAGGACGGGAGAGCGGGCGTGCGGCCTCGGCGTCGGCGTCGGCGTCGGCGTCGGCGTCGGCGTCGGCGTCTGCGGCCCCTGCCCGCCTCGCGTTGCCGCATGTCGCCGCCAGCCAGGGCGCCACGCCGCCCAGCAGCGTGAGCGCCGTGCCGGCCAGCTTGGGCGCGCCAAGAGGGTGGCACACGGCCGCGGCCGCTAGAGCGACCAGCTCGGCCACGGCCGGCGAGGCGGCTGCGGCTGCGGCTGCGGCTGCGGCTGCGGCGGCAGCGGCGGCGGCCGGCGCGCTGCCACTGCCGCCGGCCGCCCGCCGCCGCATCAGCACAGACGCCGGCCCGAGGGGCGGCCGCAGGCTGCCAGCGCTGCCCGCCAGCAGGCCGCCGCCGCTGGCGAAGGAGCCGGGGCCGCCGGCGCTGGCCGTGGTGCCAAAAGCGCCAGAGTCGCTGTCGTCGTCGCCGGCGCCGCCGCCGGCCAGGCTGCTGCCACTGCTGCCGCCGCCGCCGCCTTCGCCGACGCTGCCACCAGCAACAGCACCAGCAGCAGCAGCGTCTTCGAGCGCCAGGCGCCGCAGGAGCAGCGCGGCGTCGACGGAGGCAGACACAGACGGACCTTCGGTAGTACCACCACCACCGCGGCCGGCGGCAAGGACGGCGCCAATGCCGCCGCCGCTGCTGCCCGCCGCCGCCGCCGCCGCCGCCACCACTGCCGCCGGCGGCGCTCGCCCGACGGGCGGCGCCGAGGGCGAGCTGGTTACGCCCGCGGCCGTCGCCAGCACGACGTTGGACGCGTAAATGGCCGACTCGATGGGGACCCACGCGAGCATGGACGCCGCGTCGTAGCCGCACTGCCTGTCCGAGGTGGCGGCGGCGGCCTCGTCGCGTCGCCGCTGCCGCCGCTGCTCGCGCGACGCCTCGTCCTCGTTTCCGCCGTCTTCCTCGTCCTCGTCCTCCTCGTCCTCCTCCTCCTCGCCAGACGAAGACTCGGACAGGCCCTGCTTGGCCGCCTCGAGCACGGGGTCGCCCTGGAGGCACAGGCCCTCGAGGCCGCCGCCATCGCCGCCCAGGCTGCCCAAGGGGAACGCGGCGCGGCCGCGACGGCGGGCGCCGCGCGCCGCCACGGTCGTCACGCCCGCCGCCTCGGCCGCCGCGTCCATCGCCGCCAGCCCCCCCGCCACGAGGCGCGAGAGGCCCTCGAGCAGCGCGGCCGGGCCCAACAGCGCGGCCACGCCGCGCAGAGCGGCCACCAGCTCGCGCCGCACCGCGCGCAGCGCGTCGGGCAGGTCGCGCGCGTCGGCCGTGGCCGCCAGCGCCGCGGGCGGCGCCAGCCGCGTCCGGCGGATGAGCGCGTCGATCAGCGCCTCGAGCGTGGGCGCCTGCGCGCGCACGGCCGCTTGGCGTGCGGGCTCGGGCAGCGCGGCGAGCTCGGGCAGGTAGACGGGCTGCCAGAAGGCGAGCGAGGCCAGGGCGGCGGCGTCGTCCGGCGAGGCGAGCGCGGCCAGCAGCACGCGCTGCATCGACCATAGAAGCGAGGTGAGCTGCGGCGCGTCGCCTCCAGAGGGGGGCGGCGGCAGGCAGCCGCCGCCCGCCAGCGAGGATGAGGACGCGGAGGAGCACAGCGAGGCGGCCGCAGTCGGGGGCGGGGCGGCGGCGGCGAGGAGCGCCGGGCGCAGCAGGGCCGACGCCGCGGCCGCCACTACGGCGACGAGGGCCGGGGCGTCGGCGCCGTCGGCCTTTCCGGCGCCGCCGCCGTCGTCCCCGCCCGCCGCCGCCGAGGCGCCTTCGCCCGTCGCCCCGAGCAGCGCCGCGCCGACGTCGCCGGCGGCGCCCGCCTCGACAAGGCCGCCTCCTGATCCTCTCCCTCCGCCTCCACCGCCGAGCGCCGCCACCGCGGCCGACGCTGCCGGCAGCAGGCGCACCTGCACGTGCGGCAGCGCCTGTTGCAGCACGGGCGTCGTCCACGCGGCGCCCGGGTGGCGGTAGCAGCACCGGAAGAGGGCGGCCAGGCACTCGCAGGCGGGCACGGCGGTCGCGGGGTCGGCGCACGCCTCGGCGACCGCGTCGACGCCGCCGGGCAGCGCCTCGAGCCCGGGCGGCGGCGCCCCGAGCTCGGCCCAGCCCGTCAGCGCGCGAAGGGCGAGCGTGACGGCGGGCACAGACTGCTGCGCGCCCAGGGCCGCCGCCAGCACCGGCGCCGCAAAGGGCGACGACAGGAGCGCGGCGGCCACCTCGGCGCGGCGCTCGGCAGGGGCGGCCGTCGCGCGCGACTGGACCGCCTCGGGCAGGGCGACCAGGGCGTGCAGCAGCGCCACCAGGGCCATGGGGTCGGTGGGCGTGGCGGCGGCGGCGGCGGCCGCGGCGGCGGCGGCGGCGGCGGCGGCGGCCTCGGCCCCAAGAGGCGCGGCCGCGGCCTCGGCGGCGAACGCGGCCGCGGCCGCGTTGCGCGCGGCGTCGGGGAAAAACACCGCCTGCAGGTCGGCGAGCACCGAGCGCGGGTCCCACGCGTCCGCGCGCACGGCCAGCGCCGCCAGCGCGGCCGCCAGCTGGCCCGCGAGCACCCACCGCTGCCGGTGGAGGGTCGTCTGCACGTGCCGCGCCAGGGACACCACCGCCGCGCGCAGGGCGTCGGGCGAGGCGAGCGCGGCGTCCCCTTTCGCGGCCAGCAGGCGCAGCGTGGTGGCCGCAAAGTGCTGCTCCTGGTCGGTCGGGCGGTCGGTCGGTCGGTCGGTCGGGCGGGCGCTGGCGTCGCCGTGCGGGCGGGCCGCTGCCGCTGCCGCGGGGGGTTGCGCCGCCTCCTCAAGCAGGGCGACGCACAGGCGCCACGCGTGGGGCGCGACGCGGAAGCGCTGGAGCCACGCCTCCGCGGCACGGCGCTGGGGGCTGTATTTGTTGTTCTTTTGTCGCGTTGCGATTGGACGGTGAGAGAGGTGGAGGCTTGGGTCCCCGCGGCGACAGCAGCCAACAAAACGGGCCGTCGTGGGCGGCGGCGGGGGCCCCCACGGAGCGACGCGTTTCCCAGTTTCACGAATGGATGGCTCACCTGTCGGCCGTGCTGTTGACGGCGTACAGCGTCGCGATCGCGCTGCGCAGCGTGGCGAGTCCGTCGGCCATGATTGCGTCGTAGGGCAGGGTGATTGGGGAAGGAGATGGGCGGGTCGGAGCGTTTCCCTCTCCTCTCTCCTCGAGAAGAAGGCGGGTTGGTGCTAGGTCGAGCTATCCGAGGAGCCACGCTTGACCAAGTCGCGGGTGACATTTAGCGGCCGCCACAAGGGGGGGGGCGGGGGGAAGCGGCGGCATCCGGAAGGGGGAGGGGAGGCGCGTCAAACTGGTGGCCTGTGGTTTTTGTGTTCGAGCAAAAGGCGGGGGGGGGGGAGGGGGCAAGAGAGAAAGGGACAAACGATGATTTGGTTGAGTTCGGGCCTGGCAAGGTGTGTGGGGGTGTGTGAGGCAGGCCGAGGAGGCGGGCGGGACGTTTTTGAAAAGTTTTCGAGGCCGCCTCCGCCGCATCCGCCACTTGGCGCGCCGGGCCATTTCTCGGCGTCGGCCACCTGGCCACAGCTCACAAATGTCCGAGTCTCTGTCGCCGTCGCAACACCTGTCAACACACCGTCCCTTCCAGACCCGCGCACCCTTCATCGCGCGCCACAGCACACCAGCACACACGACGACGATCAAGAGACGTCACATCTCTTCTCTTCCCCCCCCCCCCTTCTCTCTCTCTCTCTCTCGAGACGCACGCAAGCAACAGACGAGGGAGGCAGCAGAGGCAGCAGGACCAGCAGGCGCGCGCGGAGGAGGTAGAGTCTCGGCGCGCCGACACCCGAGCAGGAGCATGTCGGCCGCCCCGGCCGCCGCTGCCGGCGGCGCGCCCGCCGCCGCCGCCGCCGGCACGGCCGCGGCCACCGCCTCGACCCCGGCCGACTTTCTGCGCTCCATCCGCGGCAAGCCCGTCGTCGTGCGCCTCAACAGCGGCGCCGACTACCGCGGTGTCCTCGCCTGCCTCGACGGCTACATGAACGTCGCGCTCGAGCAGACCGAGGAGTACGTCGGCGGCCAGCTCAAAAACGCCTACGGCGACGCGTTCCTGCGCGGCAACAACGTCCTGTACATCGCGATGGCGGACGGGAGCGGGGGGGTCGGGGGCGGGGGGAGCGCTGGGGGCAAGTGACGGGCGGTTTTTGGGACGAGGGGGTTGGGTGGTGGTTCGAGGAGATCGACTGTCGGGGCCGGGGACGTCGCCGGGAATGGCGCGGCGCCGTCGTCGCTCGAGCGAGAGAGGCCCGAGTGGTGTGTAAATTTGAAGCGGATTTGCTCTCTCCGGTCCGGTTTCTGGGCAAATAGGCGGGCGGCCGGACCGAAGCTTCTTCCGTCGAAATGAGGGCTGATCGGTCTCGTATCACATCGCGCGCCGCGTCTGTCTGCATCATCGGCGGCAACCGAGCGAGCCTGCCTGCCATTATGCTTCAAACTGCGGCGCCGCCGTCGCCCTCCCTCTCTCTTGGCGCCTGCTCTTCTTGAACTCCCACGACCGGCGCCCGTGTCTCGCCGCGTTCCACATACCTCTTGAATCTCCTGACGGCCCGGCTAAACTGACGAGACGGAAGGCGCGGCTCGGATAAGAAACCGTTACCCCAACGTCTCTTCCTCCGTCCGCCGTCCGCACAACAGTGCCTTCCTCCTCCCATCCCCAATCCTCCTTTCCACAAACAAACGCTCGATCTTCCCTTGCCAAAACACCCAGTCCGAGGCAACAACGACAATGACCACCCCCGCCGTCGCCGACAAGGCCGCCGAAGCCGTGGCCGCGGCCGCCGCGCCGCCGCCGCCGCCGCCGCCGCCCCCGCCCCCTCCGATGCTCGTGCAGCAGGGCGGCTACCCGCCGCAGGGCTACCCGCAGCAGCAGCAGGGGTACCCGGCCCCGGGCGGCTACCCCATGCCCGGCCAGCAGCAGCAGCAGCCGGGCGCCATGATGGTGATGGGCCCCCAAGGCCACCCCCACCTCGCGCCGCCCGTGCGGCCCAACCTGCCGCCCGCGCTCGTCGCCTCGATCAAAAAGCTGTCGATCGTCAACTTTGCGCTCACCATGCTCCAGCTGCTCATGTCCCTCGCCATCGTCATCCTCGTGCGCGAGTCCCTCGAGAGCGTCACCGTCACCCCGGCCTCTGGGGGCGCCGTCAAGGCCTCGTACGTCTGCTACATGGAGCCGGGCGGCGGCAGCGGATCGGTCATGGGCGGACCGGGCAGCAGCTGCCAGTACGCCTACGCCCTGGCGAGCACCAGCATCTTCGCCTGCTTCGTCCTGTCGCTGATGCAGTGCCTGACTGTCGACTGCTGCGGCAACGGGCGCATGGTCGAGACCCTCTTCGACGTGATGCTGGCCGTGTGGTGGACGGGCGGCGCCATCACGCTCACCGTGGCCAAGGGCGCCGCCGACGCCTACGGCACGCCGAACGGCTCGGCGCGCCTGGCCGTGGTGGCGCTGTCGTGGGCCAGCGCGGTCCTCTTCTTCTTGCTCGGGGGGTGCAACGGCGGCCTGACGGTCAAGCTGGGCAAGGCCAAGAAGATCGCGATCCAGCAGATGCAGCAGCAGCAGCAGATGCAGCAGATGCAGGGCGGCGGAATGGCGCAGGGCCTGGCCGTGTCGCCCTTTGCGCCCGCCTTTGGCGGGCACCAGTACGTGCCGCCCGGCGGGGTGGTCTACGTGCCGACAAGCGGCGCGCCCCCGGGCTACCCGGCGCAGGGCGTGCCGCAGGCCAACGCCCCCCAGTGGGCGCCGGCGCCGGGCCAGCCCGCGCCGGCGGCGTGACCCCCGTGAGAGGCTCGCGCGATCTCCCCTTTCTCGTTTTTTGCGTGTGCCGTTCTGATCGCCGCTTTTTCAACCTCGTCTAAAAACAAAACACATTGCAACCAGTTGTTTTAAACAACGCACGGCGCCTTGTGAAAAAGCGACCACGACCGAGCCGCCCGCGGCAGTCTGCGCCTGGCGCGGGCGTTAGGCTGAGGCCGCACCCGCAGGCTGGGACCTGACAGCGAGCCAAGCGAGTGCCGCCAGAGGGCGAAGCGCGCAACGCCGCCGCCGCCGACGACCAAAAAAAAAAAGGCCTCTCTCGTCCCCGCTGCTGCTCCCTCCTTCAAAGCTTGCTCGCGCCACCCCCACCGGCAGCCTCCTGCGCCCGCCTCCTGTCCGCCTCGAACCGCGCCGCCGCCGCCCGGAGCGTCCGCACCGCCCGCCCGTAGGCGCCGCCCTCGCCGCCGACGGCCGCGCGCACCCGGTCCCGCCACGCCTCGACCACCCCTCCGGGCACCACGAAGTCGCGCGCGCAGGGCCCGCCGCCCGGGTCGGCCGCGTCCAGCAGCTCGAGCTGGTCCAGCTCGCAGAGGCAGAGCAGGTCGGCAGAGGAGGGGGCGTCGCCCGCCGCGCCCGCCGCGCCCGCGCCGTGCCCGATGAACTTTCGCCCGCCGCCCGCGAGCCAAGCGCCCTCGAGCTCGGCAACCGCCGCGAGGAGGACCTGCGCGCCGTGCGCGGCGACGTCGGCGCTCGTGGGCGTGTTGAACACGAGGCGCCCGATCACCCGGTGGAAGACGAGGCGGGTGGCGCCCGCGCGGAGGGACGCCTGCGTCCACAGCAGCGCGGCGTCGTGCCGGGCGGCGCGCAGCGGGGAAGAGCAGGAGGGGCGCCGCCAGTTGTCGGGCACGCGGTCGGGGAAGGAGGCGGCGAGGAAGGGGAGGATGGCGCCCGATTCGGCCAGGCCGCCGGGGCCGAGCTGCAAAAAGGGGACCTTTTTGAGCGGGTTGACGGCGGCAAAGGCCGCCTCGCGCTGCTGGCCCTTGTCGAGGCGCACGGCTTTGACGGCCACCTGCTCCTGCGGCAAATACAGGTCGCGCAGGATGGCGCACGCGCGCGAGGGCTGGGACATGAGGTCGAGGTGGAGGGTCATCGATGTTGTGTCGTCGGTCGGGGGACCGTCGTGGTCGGCCGGCGGCGCCATTTTGTTTTGCTCGGGCGGCGTTGATGGCGGCGCGCGCGTCGTGAGGCGGCGGCGCTTGACGCTCTATTTGACGTTCGTGTGGCTTGAGCGGGCTGGAGGGTGTACGGCTGTGTGATTGGTTCGAGAGCGCGCGCGCCGTCGTCGTTGTTTGTTCCGGGCGTTTTGTCGTGGTGTCGTTGAAGAAGGGGAAGAAGGAGGGAGGGCAGGAGAGGGCAGGAGTGGGAGTGTCTGACAAGTCAGTTGTCTCCGGAACATCAAAAGTCGGGGCGCCCTCTCTCTCCCCCTCCTCTCCCTCTCCCAATCAACCAATCCCCGGCTGGACACACACCAGAAGCAAAGAACACAGAGCCACACCATGTCGGGCGTCCAGGTGAGAGACAGCAACATGATAGGACCCGCGCCGCCGTCGCTGCCGCCGGCAGGCCGTGCAAACACCTCCGACAGACTTGGGTCTCCCTCTTCAATCCGCCGCCCGGGCGATGCCTCGCGCGGCCGAGGATGGCGTGGCGGCACCATTTGCGTCCGCCCGCGCGGTTTTCGCGGCCAGAGACGCGCGCGTTTGCGCTCGCGGCCAGAGACGCGCGTTTTCACGGTGCCGTAATGGTCGTTTCGAGCCACGTCGGAAAGAGGAGGAGGAGGGGAGAGTCTCCCGAGACGGAGAGTCTCCCCTCCTTCCGCCTTTGGAAACACCCGAGAGGCGACCCATCAGGGACGACCAACTCGAGCACCTTCCCCCCGGAGCTGGAGCCGAGCGCAGTGAGAGCCAGGCGCGCGAGCGGGCCTTCACATCGGCGAAGCGATTGCCGACGACGACGCCGACGCGGCGCTCCCGACCCGCTCGCCAAACAACCGACCGCCTCCCTCCTCCCCCCTAAAAATCAACCCAAAACGCCAACAAAACAATCAGATCCTCGGCCCCGTGTCGGACGAGCACGCTACCGTCCTCACCCCGGACGCCCTCCGCTTCCTCGCCACCCTCCACCGCTGCTTCAACGGCCGCCGCCTCGCCCTGCTCGCCGCCCGCCAGGCGCGCCAGCAGCGGCTCGACGCCGGCGAGCTGCCGGATTTTTTGCCGCACACGCAGGCCGTGCGCGCCGACCCGTCTTGGCGCGGCGCCCCGCCCGCGCCCGGCCTGGTCGACCGCCGCGTCGAGATCACGGGCCCCGTCGACCGCAAGATGGTCATCAATGCGCTCAACTGCGGCGCGTCCACGTTCATGGCCGACTTTGAAGACTCGAACGCGCCGACGTGGAAGAACTCGCTCGACGGGCAGGCCAACCTGCGCGACGCGCTGCGGCGCGACATCTCTTACCGGGCTCCCGGGGGCGGGGGGAAGACGTACACCTTGGCGGAGGAGGGCAAGCTGGCGACGCTGATCGTGCGGCCGCGCGGGTGGCACATGGAGGAGGTGGGTTGGTTGATTGTTCGTTTTGAGAGAGAGAGAGCGCGGCGCTCGAGCTCTGCGCGATGGGATTTTTCAGGGTTGGCAGCCGCCGCTGCCGCCGCCTCGTTTGCGTTTCTGGAACGCGTCGATTCCTTCGAACGTAAGTGGACCAAGACCGCCTGTTCCGTCACTCACCCTCCTTTCCCACAAGCGCAAATCGACCAAAAACACAAACAAACAAACAAACGAACGCAAAAACCAACACCAAAAAAACAAAAACAAAAGGCGCACCTGCTCGTCGACGGCGAGCCGACCAGCGCGTCCCTCTTCGACTTTGGCCTCTTCTTCTTCCACAACGCGCGCCAGTCCGTGGCCGTCGGCCAGGGCCCCTACTTCTACCTGCCCAAGATGGAGTCGCACCTCGAGGCGCGCCTGTGGAACGACGTGTTCGGCGTCAGCCAAGATCTCCTCAAGATCCCCCGCGGCACGATCCGCGCCACGGTCTTGATCGAGACGATCTTGGCGGCGTTCGAGATGGAGGAGATCCTGTTTGAGCTGCGCGAGCACAGCGCGGGGCTCAACTGCGGGCGGTGGGACTACATCTTCTCGTTCATCAAGAAGTTCCGCAACCGGCCGGACATGGTGCTGCCGGACCGCTCGGCCATCACGATGGTGCGTTTGTTGTGTTTGTTTTTTTCGCTCGCTGCTTCGCTCGCTCGCTCGCTCGATCGCCCTCTTTTCCCGCTCCTCCCGTCCCTCTCACCAAATCGCCCCTCCCTCCTCTCCTCCCCGACCCGACAAAACACACACACACACACACACGCCCCGACACCCCGACAACACAATGCAGACCACCCCCTTCATGAGCGCCTACGTCCGCCTGCTCATCCAGACGTGCCACCGCCGCGGCGTGCACGCCATGGGCGGCATGGCGGCGCAGATCCCCATCCGCCACGACGCCGCGGCCAACGCGGCGGCGCTGACAAAGGTGCGCGCGGACAAGGAGCGCGAGGCGCGCGCGGGGCACGACGGCACGTGGGTGGCGCACCCGGCGCTGGTGCCGCTGGCCAAGGAGGTGTTCGACGCCGTGATGCCGCAGCCCAACCAGCTGTTCGTGCGGCGGGAGGATGTGGTCGTGTCGCGCGCCGACCTGCTGTCGAAAGAAGGGCTGGGCGGCGCGCCGACCGAGGAGGGAGTGCGCAACAACCTCAACGTGGCGCTGCAGTACATGGAGAGCTGGCTGCGGTGAGTTTGTTGGTTGTTGTTGGGGTGTTGGGTGGCTGTTTTTTGGGCGGCAAAGAGACAGGGAGGGGCGGGCGGGACGCAGGCGCAACAAGGACGAGACCCAACGAAGACGGGAAAGAGCATCGACGCCAACGCCCTCGCCCCGCTCAAATCACAACGACAAAACAAAAAACAAAAAAAACAAAACAGCGGCGTCGGGTGCGTGCCGATCCACAATCTCATGGAGGACGCCGCGACCGCTGAGATATCCCGCTCGCAGCTGTGGCAGTGGGTGCGCCACGGCGCGCGCGCCCAGCCCTCGGGCCGCGTGCTGGACGCCGCGTGGGTGTCGCAGCTGCTGCAGGAGGAGACCGACGCGCTCCGGCGGCAGCGCGCGGCGGCGGCGGCGGCGCGCGGCGGCGGCGGCGGCGGCGGCGGCGCCGACAAGCTCGACGCGGCGCAGGAGCTGCTGGTGGGCACGATCCAGGGCGGGGCCTACTCGGACTTTTTGACGACGCTGTGCTACGCGTCGATCTGCGAGCCGCAGGCGCGCGCGGCGCTCGCCGCCAAGGGGCCGCCGCGCGCGCCGTCGACGCCGGCGCCGTCGATGGCTCGGCTCTGAGCCGGCGGGGGGAGGAGGTCGGGGGGATTTCGTTTCGTTTTTTTCTTTATGCCTGTTTCGTCGTCGTCGTCGTCATCGGCGCAGCTTCTTTCTCCCGCGAGCGCACTCAACGCGCGCGCGCGCATGTGCGCAAACGCACCCTGCATTACCCAAATCGCATTTCATAAAACCGCTCGATGTCGTGCGGCGCCGCGCTCTCTCTCTCTCTCGTTCTCCGTTGCGCGCCGCCGACGTTGGCCCGGCGAGGTAGTGATAGACAAAATCAGGCGCGCGCGACCCGCGCCGTCGTGGACGACCGTCCTCTTGCTGCTGCGCGTATGCGCGGAGCCACACGCCGCCCAACCGCGGCATGCTGGTCCCCCGCCTCTGTTGTGCGCGGCCGCCGAGGGTTGCCGAATTTGCGGGAGGATCGGCTGGGCAAGGAAGGAGCCGGCTCTGTTTTTCGCGTTGTTCGGAGGAAGGGGCGGAAAGACAAAAATAGACCGAGCTCTGTTTGGACAGTTGCTGTGCCAGGCCGCGCCCCAACCCCTCTCCGCGCGCGCCCATTGACAAGCTACTGCACATCTGTCCGGAGATCAATTGAGCAGATCTAAGTTCAGACCCTGGTGTCTCTCGTCGGCCAACGAGCAGGCGACCGAGCGAACGGGCGGGCGGGCGAGAAGCGGCGCGGCGGCCGGAAGACCGACCTACGCAAGGTGCCAGGATGGGGGTCGCGGGCGGCGCGAGGGCGCGTCGTTTGCCGAGGGGGGCCTGGCGTGCCCGTCTCAGTGGCTTTTGGGGGCGCGCGACGAGAAACAGGGAGGCGCGAGTGATTCCTCGCGGGGCGCTGCGTGTTCTCTATCCACGCGCATTGCGGGGGGGCGGGGGCAAGGACCGACCCTCTTGCCCTCGCCCTATCCCCCCTTCTCACCCGCTGCAGGAGCGCCCGTCGATCGCGTTTGGCTGAGATCTAGCTGCCTCACGATGCTCGCGAAGCATCCCCGCGCCCACGCGTCCATCAAGAACACCCCCTTGGCCGCCAGTTCGGCCCGCACCGCGTCCGCCGCCGCAAAGTCTTTGGCCGCGCGCGCCTCGGGCCCGCGCGCGCGAGCGCCGCCGCCCTCAACGCGGCGAGCGACGCCTGCGGGTCGCGCGCGTTGAAGCCGGGCAGGTCGTCCAGCACGTACGACAGGCCTGCGCGGTAGGACGCCAGGAGCGCCGGCCTGCCGGCCGCGCGCCGGCCCGCGCGCGTGTGCAAGAGGTCGTTCAGCGCCTTGAGCGCGGGGGACAGCGCGCCGACGGCGGCGGGCGCGCCGACGTCGTCGGCTGCCGAGGCGGCCGAGGCGAGCGCGCCGCCGGGTCCCTCGCCGACGCCCAAAACCAGTCCTCTCGGCGTGAAAACAAGGCCTGCGCTGAGGAAATTCTGCTCACCGGCCTCCCTCCTCCTCCGGGTCGCCTCAAACCTCGCCTCCAACCACAACGCCAACAGAACCAAAAGAAGTCGTCAAAGAGCACCCCATGACCCCGTCGCGACTGCAGGGCCACACCGCCGTCGTCTATTTGGGCGCGTCGACCATCATTGATCTCACTTCGCTCGGCGTTTTCATGGCTCCCCCCACGCCCCCCCCACGCCCCTTCACGCCAAACAGACACACGCTGCTCCTCCCTCGCTGTCCCGCATGCCCGCACGCGTGCTTGACGACAACCAACCACGCGTGTGAAATAAAAAAACTCCACGCTGTCACGCGCGCCCCCCCTGCCTCCCCGTTCCGATCGCGGGCGAGACACACGCACGCCACCACAGGCGGGCGCGTTTGACGGGCCCTTCAAGCCCGCGCGCGCGCGCTTGGGCCGGCGGCTTTCTTCCCCTCCACGGTTGAAGGAGAGAGGCAAAACTTCGAAAAAGGAAATCGCGTCGACGAAAAAATCATCATGGCGGACGCCACCACCGCCAAGCTGCTCGACTTCTCGGGCCCGTTCGACACGCCGCAGCTGGAGCTCACGGTCGCGGCCTTTTACACGGGGGCGCCGGAGCAGGTGAGATAGCTAGCTTTTTGGGACGGGGTGTTGGTTTTGGGGCTCGTCTTCCGCCGGTGGCTCCCTGCCCCCCCTCCGCTCATTGCCGGCCGGCGGGCGCGCGCCGACATGGCGCCTCGGATATCTCGAGACCAAACAACGCGCGCGCTGGCATGCGCACGCGAACGCGCCACGCAGGACGTTGCCTTTCTCGCCGCCGCCCGCTGCGCTGACGCCGCCCCGTCGCCCGCCGACGCCTCGCTCCCCGCCCGCGTCCTTGCCAAAAAAAAAAAAAAAAACCCAACAACAGCGCACCGCCGCTGAGGCTGCGCTCAAGGCCTTCCAGGAGCACCCGCAGTCGTGGACGCGAGTCGACGCCATCCTCGAGCAGGCCAAGAGCGAGCAGACCAAGTTTTACGCGCTGCAGGTGAGGGGGTCGAAAAGGGAAGCGCACGACGTCTGCTTCTCGTCTCTCGCGTTTTTGTTCTTCCTCGCCCGCGAAGGTTTTGTGTCGCCCTCTCTCTCTCGACCCACCAAACGCTCAACCACCACCGCTCCCCGCCCTCGCCCCCCCCAAAAAACAAAAAACCCACCAACCGCACGCACAACACCAACAGATCCTCGAGTCCGTCATCAAGTTCAAGTGGGGCGCCCTGCCGACCGAGCAGCGCGAGGGCATCAAGACGTGGCTGAGCAACCTGATCATCGCCGCCTGCGCCGACGAGGCCATCTTCCGCGCGCAGTCCACCTTTGTGAAAAAACTCGACGTCGCCCTCGTGCAGGTGCTCAAGCACGACTGGCCCGCGCGCTGGCCCTCGTTCGTGCCCGACCTCGTGGCTGCGAGCAAGACGAGCGAGCCCCTGTGCGAGAACTCGATGGTCATCCTGCGCCTGCTGAGCGAGGAGGTGTTTGACTTTTCTCGGGGCGAGCTCACTCAGGCCAAGGCGCGCGCGCTCAAACAATCGCTCAACCAGCAGTTCGCGCTCATCCACGACCTGTGCCTCTTTGTGCTGTCCAACACGCGGCGGCCGGAGCTCGTGCGCGCCACCCTCGCGGCCCTGGCCGCCTACCTGTCGTGGGTGCCCGCGGGCTACATCTTCGAGGGCAGCGTTGTGCGCCACCTGCTCGCGCTGTTTCCGCAGGCGGCGTTCCGCAACGCGGCGCTCCAGTGCCTGACAGAGGTGGCGGGGCTGTCGCTCGGGCCCGAGGCGGACGCGCCCTTCGTCTCCCTGTACGGGGCGTTCATGGCGCAGCTGGCGCAGATCCTGCCGCCCGGCACGGACATCGCGGCCGCGTACGACCGCGGGACGGACGAGCAGCAGGCCTTTGTCCAAAACCTGGCGCTCTTCCTGACGGCGTTTCTGCGCGCGCACCTGCGGGCGCTCGAGGCGGCGCCGGCGCCCGAGGTGCGGCAGGCGCTGCTGGCGGGGCTGGACCTGCTCGTGGCGGTGTCCTACGTGGACGACACCGAGGTGTTCAAGACGTGTCTCGAGTACTGGAACTACTTCGTGCCGGACGTGTACGCCTCGGTGTCGATCGGCGGCGGCGCGGCGGGCGGCGGCGGCGGCGGCGCGAGCGGCGGCGGCGGCGGCGGCGCGAGCGGCGGCGGCGGCGGCGGCGCGGCTGGCGGCGCGGCCTTTGCCTTTGCCGCCGCAGCCAACGGCAACGGCGGCTCCGCCCCCAACGGCAACGGCAGCGGGCCCCCCGCCGGCGCCGCCCGCCGCCAGCTCTACGCGGCGACCCTGTCCAAGCTGCGCGCGCTGATGATCGCGCGCATGGCCAAGCCTGAGGAAGTGATCGTCGTCGAGGACGAGTCGGGCGCCATCGTCCGCGAGACGATGAAGGACAACGACGTGCTCGCGCAGTACCGCTCGATGCGCGAGACGCTGATCTACCTCGCGCACCTGGACCACGAGGACACCGAGGCCCAGATGCTCGAGCGCCTGCGCGGGCAGCTGGCGGGCGGGCCCGGCAGCTGGACCTGGCAGGGCTTGAACACCCTGTGCTGGGCGATCGGCAGCGTCAGCGGCAGCATGGGCGAGGACCAGGAGAACCGCTTTTTGGTCACTGTGATCCGCGACCTGCTCAACCTGTGCGAGGTGACGCGCGGCAAGGACAACAAGGCGGTGATCGCGTCCAACATCATGTGGGTGTTTTGGTCTCGTCGGTTGTTTGCTGTTGCGCGGCCCGGCAATGGGGGGGTTGGATTTGCGGTCGGCCCAAAAGAAATCTTTTTCGTCGCGCCAGAAACCGACGACGCTCACGCCCCAACCGACGACAAACGAAAAATACGAAAAATACGAAACCAACACCACCAAAACAAAAAACAGGTACGTCGTCGGCCAGTACCCCAAGTTCCTCCGCGCCCACTGGAAGTTCCTCAAGACGGTCGTCAACAAGCTGTTCGAGTTCATGCACGAGACGCACCCGGGCGTGCAGGGTGAGAGGCCAAGCGGCGGACGCGGAGCGCGTCTTCTCTCTTCACCATCTCGTTTTTTCGCCGCCCGCCGTCGTTCTCGCCTCTTCGCCGCCAAGAACAACGCGCCCTGACGTGCGCTCGACCCTTCTGCCCCCGCCTTCCCCACACTCACTCCTCCGCTCCCCTCACCCACGACCCTAAGCATGAACACACCAATCCCAAAACGACAAAAAACCAATCAAACAAACACAAAAACAAAACAAAAAACAAAAAAACACAAACCTGAAAACAACAATCAGACATGGCCTGCGACACCTTCCTCAAGATCTGCGGAAAGTGCCGGCGCAAGTTCGTGGTGCTGCAGCTGGGCGAGTCGCAGCCGTTCGTGGCCGAGCTCCTGGACGCGCTCGCCCCGACGATCCAGGACCTGCAGCCGCACCAGGTGCACTCGTTCTACGAGTCGGTCGGCCTGATGATCGGCGCGGAGAGTTGAGTTGTTCTTCTTCTTTTTCCGTCGTCGGGTGTTCCTTTGTTATGGCGCGGGGGGGGGACGTGTTTTTTTATTCGCAAGGGCGGGCGTGTCCTTTTTTTCCTTCTTCTCCGGGCGGCGCGCCTTGCTTCTATTTGGACAACCGCGCGCGCGAGGGCGCCGGGCGGCGCGCGCTTGTTCTCGCCACGCTTGTTCCCATCATCGCTCGACATAGAGGCGCAGGCGCGCGTGCGGGGCGCCTACATTTTTCCGCCGGCGGCCGACGCTCACATGACAACTCCCCCCCCCCCTAAAAAACACCCTCAAAACTCAACAATCGAACTCCAAAATTACAGCCGACGCCGCCCGCCGCGAGGACTACCTCGCCCGCCTCATGGCCCCGGCCAACGCCACCTGGGCCGACGTGCTCGCGCGCGCGCAGGCCGACGGCGGCGCCTCGCTGCGCCAGGCCGACGTCGTGCGCGCGGTGGCCGGCGTGCTGCAGACCAACGCGAGCGCGTGCGTCTCCCTCGGCCACGCCTTCCTGCCGCAGATGCTGCGCATGCTCGACCCGACGCTCCGCCTGTACCAGATGTACAGCGAGGGCGTGTGCCGCGCCATCGCCGAGGGCGGGCCGCACGCCGCGCGCTCGTCCGCCGTGCGCCACCTGCGCGGCGTCAAGAAGGCGGTGCTGCGGCTGGTCGAGGCCTTTGTCGAGCGTTGCGAGGACCAGGCGCTGCTGGCCGACCGCGTGGTGCCGGCGCTGCTCGACCCCGTGCTGGGCGACTACGCGCGGTCGCTGCCCGACGCGCGCGACGCCGAGGCGCTGTCTTGCTTCACGGCGGTGGTCAACAAGCTGGGGGGAGCGACGGCGCCGCACGTGCCGCGCATCCTCGAGGTGAGATATGGGCATCGAGTACGAGAGAGAGGGGACGACTGGTCAGAACACGCGAATCGACCGCGCAAACACACCACCACTCATCGTCCGAACCTCTCCAAAAACCTAACCCCCACGAAAACTAACCAACCCCCCCCGGAAAACCAACGAAAAAACCAACCAAAACAACAAACGAACAAATCACAACAACACACCAAAAAACAAATACAGGCCGTCTTTGAGCCGACGCTCGCGATGATCACGCTCAACTTCGAGGACTACCCCGAGCACCGCCTCCGCTTCTTCGCCCTCCTCGCCGCCGTCACTAACCACTGCTTTCCCTCGCTCCTGGCCATGTCGGCGCCCCAGCTCAAGCTCTTGATGGATTCCATCGTCTGGGCCTTCCGGCACACCGAGCGCAACGTGGCGGAAACAGGGCTCGCGCTCTTGCTCGACCTTTGCACCTCGTTCAGCGCGTCGCCCTACGCCACGCCCTTTTTCACGGCCTACTACGCCACGCTCGTGCGCGAGGTCATGGCCGTCATGACCGACGCGTTCCACAAGCCGGGCTTCAAGCTGCACGCGCGCGTGCTGCACCTGCTCTTCGCGGCGGTGCGGCCCGACGCGCCGCCTCCGGCCGACCCGCACGGCACGGCCGCCCTGGCGCCCGCGCCCGGGGGGTTGCAGCCGGCGCTCGGGCCCGTGGTGCCGGGCGGCAACGCCGTCATCCGCGCGCCGCTGTGGGACGCGTCGGACAAGGGGTCGCAGGCGTACGCCGGCGCCGAGACGGCGCCGGGCGCGCCACCGGGCGCCGGCAACGCGGCCTATGCCCGCGAGTTTGTGTCCCAGCTGCTCGCGTCCTCGTTCCCCAACCTCACGGGGCAGCAGGTGGCCGCGAGCGTCTCCGGCATGCTCGACCTCCGCGACTTCTCCGCCTTCAAGCACCACTTGCGCGACTTCCTGGTGCAGAGCCGCGCCTTCGCCTCTGCCGACAACGCCGAGCTCTTTGCCGACGAGGTGGCCGCGCAGCGCGCGGAGCAGGAGGCGCGCCTGGCGGCCATCCCGGGCATGCTCCCGCCCTCGGCGGCGGCGGCCAACGACGACATGGGGGGCTGAGACGGACCGGGACGGGCTGGGGGTCGGCTTGACGTGTTTTTTCCCTCACCCCCCTCGACCCGGGGCCGCTCCCCCGCCTCTTTATTTTTTCTCCGCCACTTTTTCTTCTCTCGTCTCTGGCGAGAGCAGAGCACCCCCCCGACGCGCCCCCCCCCCCCCCCCCCCCACCCCCCCCC